>Ga0137365_10002415_pt1 | contig 14799 bp, 8 predicted proteins | sample SagtaG_9_FD_104799 | JGI IMG/M metagenome (GOLD analysis project Ga0137365, IMG submission 104799) | Vadose zone soil microbial communities from Sagehorn Ranch, Mendocino, California, USA - Sage1_L_40_16 metaG | ecosystem: Environmental > Terrestrial > Soil > Vadose zone | place: USA: California...
CTGCCGTCCGGCGCGCGATCGCAGACCTGCCGCAGCGCTGTCGCGAGATCTTCGTGCTCCGCCGCCGCGACCAGCTCGGCTACCGGGAGATCGCGCTGCGGCTGGGCGTGTCGCTCGGGACCGTCAAGTCCCAGATGTGGCGGGCGACGGTGCGGCTGAAAGAACAGTTGGCGCCGCACCTCGCCCCTCCCGTCGCTCCGGCGAGCCGCAACACCTACCGCCTGCTCTAGCGGCCCCCCCCACAGGGGCTTCATACTCGTCGCCCATTCAGGGGTTCTCTGAGTGGGGCCAAGTGTCATGATCGAAGCATCCGACTTGCTGCGATTCGTTGAGGGCGAGTGCTCGCCCGCGGAGGCCGCGGCGATCCAGGCGTGGATCGCGGCCGACTCCGCACGGGGGGAGTTGCTGGACGAGCTCCGCGCTGTCTGGCGGCTCACGGGTGACCTCACCCGGCCGTGGGACGTCGGAGCCGCCCGCGGCCGGCTGCTGAGGGCACGCCGCGGTGCCCCGCCGCCGGGGACGCCTACGCTCCAGCTGCACTCACGGGCGACCGCTCCGCCCCGGCCACGTCGCTGGGGGACGGTGACGATGTGGCCCGCGCGGATCGCGGCGGCGGTCCTGCTCGTGATCGCCGGCGCCGCCTTCTGGTCGCACCGTTCGCCGCCTGCAGCGCCGCGCGAGTATGCGACGGCGCCCGGGCAGCGGGCGGCGCTCACGTTTCCCGACGGCTCCCGCGTGTTGCTCAGCGTCGGCACGCGACTCCTGGTACCGCGCGACTACGGCGTGGTGGTGCGCGCCGTGGAGCTCGAAGGCGAAGCGTACTTCGCCGTGCGGCACGATCCGGCGCGCCCTTTTCTCGTTCGCACTGAACATGGTACGACCGAGGATCTTGGCACCGAGTTCGACGTTCGCGCCTACCGTGATGAGCAGTCCCTGCAGGTCGTCGTGGCCACCGGCCGGGTGGCGCTGCGGGGCACCGAGGCGGCCGATTCGGTGCTGATGCTGCGGCCGCGTGAGCGCGGCGTGATCGCTTCCAGCGGCAGCGCGACCGTCACTACCCGCGTTTCGCTGGAGCACTACCTCGCCTGGACGCGCGGGACGCTGCGGTTCGACGATGCGCCGCTCTCGAGCGTCCTCGCACAGCTGGAACGCTGGTACGACCTCGACATCCAGATTGCGGATCCGTCGTTGCGGCAGGAGCGGCTGACGATCTCGTTCACGACGGAATCGGCCGATGAGGCGGTTACGGCCTTGGCGAGAGTGCTGGGCGTGCGATTCACCCGGGCCGACCGCGTGGTCCGGCTCGTTCCCGTTCATTCGCGCCAGTAGAGGAGGGAGGCTGGTTATGCGGTTTCTGATCACGGTTGCGGGTCTGCTCGTCGTGACTGGCACACCCGCGCGGGTGTGCGTCGCGCGAGCCAGCGTGCGGCCGGTCGTCTTGCAGGATGCCGATCCATTCTCGCCGTTGGACCGCACAGTGAGTCTGGCGCTCGATCGCGTGCCCCTGAAAGCCGCGCTCGACGCCGTCGCGCGGCAGACCGGCGTGCGCATCGCCTATTCGCGGCGGGTCGTGCCACTCAACCGGCGGGTCTCCCTCCAGCTCGGAGCGGTGAGCGTGGGAACAGCGCTGGACACGCTGCTGCAGGGCACCGGCGTGGCGCCGACGCTGGACCGCACCGGTCAGATCTTGCTCGTCACAGACTCGGACGCGGCGAGCCGGAGTGCACGCCAGACCGGCTCCGTGATCGGAACGGTCAGAGACGCGGGTAGTGGTGCCCCGCTCGCGTCGGTCGCCGTCACGGTGGTCGGCACGCGCTTCAGCGGCGGGACGCAAGCCGACGGCCGCTATGCCATTAACGGCGTGCCGCCGGGGACCTACCGGTTGCGTGCCCGGCTGCTGGGCTACGCTCCGGGGGACACGAGCGTCGTCGTGCAGGATGGCCAGGAAACCGTCGCGGACTTCGGACTCCGCGGCAGCGCCATCGAGCTCAACCCAGTGGTGGCGGTCGGCTACGCCAACGTTCGAAAAAGTGATCTGACGGGCGCCGTGTCGTCGGTGTCGGCGGAGGAGTTCGCGACCAAGGCCGCACCGACGGTGACGCTCTCGAGCGGCCTGCAGGGGAAGGCGGCGGGCGTGCACGTGATCGACAATTCGGGCATGCCGGGCGTCGGCGCGCGCGTGCGGATCCGCGGCAACGGCTCGATCAACGCGAACAGCGAGCCGCTCTACGTCATCGACGGCCTCCCAGCCGAGCAGGGCTCAAACTCGACCGATCCGAAGAGCAACCCGCTGATGTCCGTCGACCCCAGCGAGATCCAGTCGATCGACGTGCTGAAAGACGCGTCCGCGACGGCGATCTACGGCGCGCGCGGCGCCAACGGCGTCGTGCTGATCACGACCCGGCGAGGCCAGGCCGGCAAGAGCCGGGTGACGCTGGAATCGAGCGCCGGCACTCAGACGATCGCGAAGACGATCCCGGTGCTCGACGCGCAGCAGTTCATGCTGTTGTCGAACGACGCGAGAGCCAACGCCAACCTTTCCAAGCTGTACAGCGATGCGCAGATCGCCGCGGCGCAAACCTACGACTACCCGGCGATGATGCTGCGCTCGGGGTTGCAGGCCAACCAGACCATCAGTCTTTCGGGCGGAGAGCAACGCCTGCGGTACCTGCTGAGCGGCAACTTCACGCGGCAGGAGGGGATCGAGCTCGGCTCCGACTTCAACCGCTACGGCCTCCGGCTCAACCTCGACGGGGACGTGAGCCCGCGGTTCCGCTGGGGCACGAGCCTGAGCATGACGCGCGTCGCCCGCAACGCCCCCGGCGTGGAGAACGCCGCGGTCGGCAACAGCGCGAACGGCATCCAGGCCGCCATGCAGTTCGCCCCCTACGCGGCCCCCCGGGACACGGCGGGCAACTGGATCAAGACCTCGCCGTCCACTGAGCCGGTCCCGAACCCGATTGCGCGAGCTACCGAGGAGACTGACCTCAACACGACGTCACGGATGCTCGGCAGCATCTTCGGGGAATTCGACATGACACCGGCGCTGCGGGTGAAGAGCACGTTCGGCGGGAGCTTCCAGTTCAACGGCATCCACTTCTTCGCTCCCCGCACCATCCTCGACGGCGGGGCGGGCGGGAGCGGGTGGATCTATTCGAGCCAAGGTCGGGTGCTGACCAACGAGAACAACGTGACCTTCCACGGGACCGTCGGTCCGGGCAGCCTGGACGCGCTCGCCGGTTTTTCCGTACAGACCACGGACAGTGAGGCCGTGCAGGGCAACGCGGCGAACTTCCCGACGGACGTGACGACCGTCTACAATCTCGGCTCCGGCTCGCAGCTTTCGCCCGCGGGCAGCGGCGTCATCGAGGCCGCGATCCTCTCCTACCTCGGCCGCGCCAATTACGTCATCGCCGACAAGTACATCTTCACGCTCACGGGGCGGCGCGATGGCTCGAGCGTCTTCGGCGCGAACCACAAGTGGGCGTTCTTTCCCTCGGGCGCCTTCGCGTGGCGCATCGGAAACGAGGGCTTCATGCAGAGCCAGTCGCTGTTCAACGACCTGAAGCTGCGCTTGAGCTATGGCAAGGTGGGCAACCAGGCTGTCGCCCCGTACCAGTCGCTGTCGCGGCTGGGGGTTGCCTGGTACTCGTCTGGTGCAACCGAGATCCCGGCGCTGGCTCCGGGTGGCGGCATGCCCAATCCCGACCTGAAGTGGGAGGAGAAGAGCGAGCTCAATGTCGGGGTCGACGCGAGCCTCCTGAACAACCGCGTCACGCTGTCGCTCGACGCCTACCATGCCAAGACGACGGACCTGCTGCTCTCGGTCCCTGTCCCGTCCACCACCGGCTTCTCGAGCCAGCTTCGCAACATCGGCTCGCTGCAGAACCGCGGGGTGGAGTTGTCGCTCAGCACCGTCAACGTGCAACGTGGCGACATGACCTGGCGCAGCACGCTGAACATCGCCGCCAACCGCAACAAGGTGCTCGACCTGGGCGGCCAGACCGAGATTCTGCTGGCGCCGCGCACCGGCAACTTCTTCAGCCCCGCCGAGACCTACATCATCCGGGTGGGCGAGCCGCTCGGCTCGATCTACGGCTACCAGGTCAACGGCCTGTGGCAGCAGGGCGACCAGTGCTACCTGAAGAACCCGAAGGACTGCACTCCGGGCGAGTACAAGATCGCCGACATGAACGGCGACAGCACGATCACCGCGGCGGACCGCGTCATCCTCGGACACGGCGATCCTAAGTTCTACGGCGGCTTGAGCAACACGCTGACGTACGGGCGGTTTTCGCTGGACCTGTTCCTGAGCTTCAACTATGGCAACAACATCATCAACGCCGGCAACGCCTACGGCGGGCTCGCCATCGGACAGGCGAACGAGCGAGCCATCGTGCTCGACCGCTGGACACCGACGCACACCGACACCGACGTCCCGCGGGCCAATGCCGCGCGCCCGCGGCGCCTCTACAGCCCGCTGGTGGAGGACGGGTCGTACCTGCGGCTGCAGACGCTCACACTCGGCTACGAGCTCCCTCCGCGGCTGATCCCGGGCGCCGAAACGACACGGCTGTTTCTCACCGGCCAGAACCTGGTGACGTTCACCCACTACAGCGGGTTCGACCCGGACGTCAACAGCATGGGCGGCGACCCGCGCTTCGGCGGGATCGACATCGGCGCCTACCCGCATTCGCGGGTATGGAACTTCGGCGTCAGCGTCACCTTCTGAGCGAGGAGGAGACTACCATGAGACGCACCCTATCGATCGCCTCCTCCGCTTTCGCGCTGGCCGCAGCGCTGGTCGTGTGCGCCTGCACCGATCTGCTCACGGAGGATCCCAAGGGGTTCACGACTACGGACACCTTCTACAAGACCGGGGCGGACCTGAACAGCGCGACGATCGCGATCTACAACTCGTTGCGAGGGATGCAAGGGCAGGCCCAGTGGACCACGCCCGAGCTCGCCTCCGATCAGACGCGGGCGGACAACCGCGAGCCGAACCTCGGCACCAGTGGGCCTGATTTCCTGGACTGGGACGCCAGCACGGGTAACACGGGCGGCTATTGGGGGACGGCGTACGCCATGGTCACGCGGGCGAATCTGGTGCTCGCGAACGGGCCCGGCATCGACGCGCCCAACGCGCAGATGAAGGCGTACAATCTGGCCGAGGCCAAGTTCATGCGCGGCTACGCGTACCTCTGGCTGGTCAAGGTGTACGACGACGTGCCGCTCCTCCTGTCGCCGGCGGAGCAGGCCAACCCGCGGCCCGCGCGAACCCCGGTCGAGCAGGTCGACCAGGCGATCATCAAGGATTTGACAGAGGCCGAAGCTGCTCTCCCCGCCACCTGGCCGTCCAGCGACGGGTACGGCGATCCGACCCAAGGACGCGTCACGCAGGGGGCGGCGCAGATGGCGCTGGCCGACTTATACCAGTGGCGGTCCAGCTTCATGTTGAAGAACGAATGGCAGCAAGCTTCCGACTGGGCGGACAGCGTGATCCAGTCGGGCGTCTGGGCGTTGAACAACGACTACCTCAGCACGTTCCTGCCCAAGAACAAGGGCAACAAGGAGATGATTCTTGTCATTGCCAACTCGGGCGTGACGACCAACACCAGGAGCCTGTTCCAGCTGTTCTACTACCCGCGCGACTGGGGGCTCGACCAGGGCCAAGGCGGTGGCTGGGGCCTCATCCATCCGACGACCTGGTTCTACAACAGCTACCTGCCGGGTGACTACCGGCGGGATACCGGTCGCGGCTTTGCGTCCCAGGGGGCCTACGTCTGGGGGGGGTGCAGCGTCAGCAACGTGTGTCCTGCCACGAGCCCGGCTCCCAACGATACGTTCGCGGATGGGCCCATGCCCTACAAGTATCGTAAGAGCGACAATGGCGTGAATTGGATGTTGAACGACGTGGATACCCCGCTGTACCGCTTTGCCGACGCGCTTCTGATGTATGCGGAGGCTCAGAATGAGCTGGGCAACTCGGCGGTCGCCGTGCAGTACTTGAACCTGATCCGCGCCCGCGCGCGCAAAGGGACGGGCGCCGAGAGTCGGGCAGAGCCGCACGACTACGGCACCGCTGGTGAGCTCATGGACAAGCTGTCGGTGCGCGAGGCGATCTACATGGAGCGCGCCTGGGAACTCGCGTTCGAGGGGAAACGCTGGTTCGACCTGGTGCGTCGCGACTCCGAAGAGCCGGGCTACTGGGCCAACAGCCTCCGCGCCCACGACCCGAACGTGGAGAAGCTGCACCCGCTCGCGGACTTCAAGAAGCGGTTCCCGATTCCGCAGACTCAGATCAACGCCAACCCGGCGCTGACCCAGAATCCCGGCTACTGATCGGGGACGCCGGCCCGCACCGCCACCGTCCAAGCCGCCCCTCGCCGCCGCACGCGGGCGAGGGGCGGCGTTTGCTGCTGCAACGGTCCCCGAAGGAACCCCGGGGGCGCGTGCAGTGTCCAAGTAGTCCTACCGTCGCGTCGGCAACGGTTTAGTCCTCTCGGGACAAGCTCGATCTACATCTAACGAGCGATGGCGTCGGCGCAACAGGCAGCCACCTTGTGCATGGCGTGCGCCCCCAACCCAGAAAACAGGAGCGGCCCATGAACCGCATTAACCTCCTCGCCCTCGCAGCCGTGATCGGCTGCGCAGGATCGGGGGCGCAGCGACTCGAGACCCCCGTCCCGGACGACGAAGTCTCCGTGGGCTACGGAACCCAACTCAAGCGAAACACGACCGGCGCCGTGTCGTCGGTCACCCTGACGGACGCTGATGCGCGCTTCGCGCGGGTGGAGGAGATGCTGCTGGCTCGCGTACCGGGGCTGGAAGTGGTGCGGCTGGCGAGCGGGAGCTACACGCTCCGGATCCGGGGCCCAAGCGGCCTCCGACACAGCCTTGCGGACGACGAGCCCCTGCTCGTGATCGACGGCGTGCCGGCGCCGTTCGGCTCGCTCGGCAGCACGCTCGCCGGGATCGCGCCGTACGACGTGGCGCGGATCGACGTCTTGAAGGACGCCGGATCGACGGCGATCTACGGCGTGCGCGGCGCCAACGGCGTGATCATCATCACGACGAAGCGGGCGCACTAGGACCTCACGGGGCGGTCAGGGGACGACACAGGGTAGGGGCGCAGCATGCTGCGCCCCTACACTTATATTTATATTCAGCATCGTGGCCGATTACCAGCGTCGCAGGACCGCCGTCGTTTCCGTCGGCGGTGTGAAGGTGGGCTCCGCCTACCCGATCGTCGTCCAGTCGATGACCAACACCGATACCGCCGATATCGCAGCCACGGCGGCACAGGTGCGGGCCCTGCATGCCGCCGGGAGCGAGCTGGTGCGGGTCACGGTGAACAACGAGGCCGCGGCCGACGCCGTCCCGCATATCGTGGCCCAGGTGGACGTGCCGGTCATCGGCGACTTCCACTACAACGGCCACCTGCTGCTCACCCGCTATCCGCACTGCGCCCGGGCCCTCGCCAAGTACCGCATCAACCCCGGCAACGTTGGAGCGAAGCGCCGCGACGAGCACTTTCGCACGATCATCGAGGTGGCCCTCGCGAACGACCGGCCGGTGCGCATCGGTGTGAACTGGGGAAGCCTCGACCAGCAGCTCCTCACCGAGCTGATGGACGCGAACGCCCGCCGTCCGGAGCCGCTCGACGCGCGCGATGTCATGATCGAGGCCATGCTCGCGAGCGCGACGCGCTCAGCCGAGCTCGCTGAAGAGTGTGGGCTGCCACACGACCGCATCATCCTGTCGGCGAAGGTGTCGGGGGTCCAGGACCTGGTGGATATCTACCGCCGACTCGCCCAGCTCTCCGACTACCCGCTGCACCTCGGGCTTACCGAGGCTGGGATGGGGGCGAAGGGGATCATCGCGAGCGCCGCGGGGCTGGCGATCCTGCTGCAGGACGGCATCGGCGACACGATCCGGGTCTCGCTCACGCCCCGGCCCGGCGGCGACCGCACCGAGGAGGTACAGGTCGCGCAGCAGATCCTCCAGTCGCTCGGGCTGCGGAGCTTCACGCCCCAGGTGTCGGCGTGCCCCGGCTGTGGTCGCACGACGTCGACCTTCTTCCAGGAGATGGCCGAGCAGATCCAGACCCACCTGAAGGAGCAGATGCCCCGGTGGCGGCAACGCTACGCCGGCGTGGAGACGCTCCGCGTGGCCGTGATGGGCTGCGTGGTGAACGGTCCTGGCGAATCGAAGCACGCCGACATCGGGATCTCGCTCCCCGGGACGTTCGAGGAGCCCAAAGCGCCGGTCTACGTGGATGGCAAGCTGCGCGTGACGCTCAAGGGCGACGCCATCGTCGCCGAGTTTCTCAAGATCCTCGACGAGTACATCGAAGCGCGCTACGGTCGGGGTGGGGGGGTTAGTCCGCCGGCGTGGCTTCGGGTTGCGCGTGGCCCGGCGTCGGCCTGAGCAGCGAGAGCTTCCTGAGCCGCCCAGGGAGCTCGTCCAAGTAGGTGTAGATGACCGGCGTCACATACAGCGTAATGAACTGCGAGAACGCGAGCCCGCCCACCACGGCGATGCCGAGCGGCCGCCGCGACTCGGAGCCCACGCCCACGCCGAGCGCGATCGGGAGTGTCCCCATCAGCGCGGCCATCGTGGTCATCATGATCGGCCGGAAGCGGATGCTGCACGCCTGCAGGATCGCCTCCCGGGCCGACTTGCCCTCGATGCGCTGCGCTTCGAGCGCGAAGTCGATCATCATGATGCCGTTCTTCTTCACCAGGCCCACAAGCATGATGACGCCCACGAACGCGTAGACGGTTAGATCCACCCGGAAGATCAAGAGGGTCAGCAGCGCCCCGAATCCCGCGAACGGCAGCGCCGAGAGGATCGTCAACGGGTGGATGAAACTCTCGTACAAGATCCCCAACACCATATAGATCACAAACACCGCGAGGATCAGGAGGACGAGAAGCCCCGCCTGGCTCGACTGGAACGCCTGGGCTGTGCCCGAGAAGCTGGTCGTGATGCTGGACGGCAGCGTCTGCCGCGCGATGCGCTGCACCTGGGCGACCGCGGTCCCGATGGCGACTCCCTCCCGCAAGTCGAACGAGATCGTGACCGACGGCAGCTGCCCCGAGTGACTCACGGTGAGCGGACCGACGCTCGAGGCGAGGGTGGCGAGCGACGCGAGCGGCACCAGCGTGCCGTTCCGGGACCGGATGTACAGCAAGCTGAGCGCGGAGAGATCCTGCTGGTACTGGGGCAGGAGCTCCATCACGACCCAGTACTGGTTGGTCGCGGTGTAAATCGTCGACACCTGGCGCGAGCCGTACGCGTCGTACAACGCTTCCTCGACCTGCTGGGCGGTGACGCCGAGCGCCCCGGCCCGGTCCCGGTTGATCGTCACCGTGGCTTGCGGGTTCGAGATCTGCAGATCGCTGGTGACGTTCAAGAGATCGGGCAGCTTGCGCAGCTCGGCGGTGAGCCGCGTCGCGTTGTCGTACAGAGCGATGCGATCCGGGCTCTGGAGCGTGAACTGATACAGGCTCTTGGTGCGACGACCGCCGATCTGGATCGGCGGGGGGTTCTGCAGGAAGACCTGGATCCCCGGGATGCCGGCCAGCTTACGGTTGAAGTAGCGGATCAGCTCGTCTACGCTCATGCTGCGCTGAGAGCGGGGCTTGAGCTGCATGAAGACGCGCCCCTGGTTGATCTGGCCGGTGCCCAGGAACGACATGGTGGCGTCCACGTTGGGATCCTGCTGCAGGACCGCCATAACCTGCTCCTGGTGGCGGACCAAGTCGTCGAACGACGTTCCCTGCACCGTCTCCGTGGTTCCGGAGATCTGGGAGTTGTCTTCGCTCGGCAGGAACCCCTTGGGGACCACGACGAACAGGGCCGCGGTGCCGAGCAGGATCGCGGCCGAGAAGACGAGCGCCGCGGGCCGTCGCTCCATCACCCAGTCGAGGCTGCCCTCGTACCAATGCAGGACCCGCTGGTACACGCGCTCTGACGCCTCGTAGAATCGCCCGTGATGGGCCTCGCGCGACTGCTTGAGGAAGCGACTGCACAGCATCGGCGTCAAGGTCAGTGAGACGACGCCGGAGACGAGAATGGCGGCGCCGATCGTCACGGCGAACTCGTGGAACAGCCGTCCGACAATCCCGCCCATGAACAGGACGGGAATGAAGACGGCGGCCAGCGACAGGGTCATGGAGAGGATCGTGAATCCCACCTCGCGCGATCCCGTAAACGCCGCCTGGAGCGGCGGCGTGCCCTTCTCCATGTGGCGCACGATGTTCTCCAGCATCACGATGGCGTCGTCCACCACAAACCCCACCGACAACGTCAGCGCCATCATCGAGAGGTTGTCGAGGCTGTAATCGAGCGCGTACATCACCGCGAAGGTGCCCACCAGCGAGAACGGCAGCGCCAGGCTGGGGATGATCGTGGCGGAGAGGTTGCGCAGAAACAGGAAGATCACCAGGACGACGAGCGCCAGGGTCAGGAACAGCGTGAACTGCACATCGTGCAGTGACGCGCGGATCGACACCGAGCGGTCGGAGCGGAGCTGCAGGTCCACGGACGCGGGGAGCTGCTGCTTGAGATTCTCCATCACGGCCCGCACCCGGCCCGCGACGGCCACGGTGTTGGTGCCCGGCTGCCGCTGGATCGCGAGCACGATCGCCCGGCTGCTGTTGAACCAGGCGGCGCTCTTGTTGTCCTGTACGTCGTCCAGCACCTGCCCCAGGTCCTGGAGACGCACCGGCGCGCCGTTGCGGTAGGCGATCACGAGCGGGCGGAACGCGGTCGCATCCTGCAGCTGCCCGTTCGCCTGCACGGTGTACGCGCGATGTGGCCCCCACAGGATACCCGTCGGCAGATTCACGTTGCCCGCCGCGACCCCGTCCGCCACCTCGTCGATCCCGATCGAGCGGGTCGCCAGGGCCTTGGGATCGAGCTGGATGCGCACGGCATACTTGGCGGCACCGAAGACGTTGACCTGCGCCACGCCGTCGACGGTGGACAGCCGCTGGGCGATGAACGTCTCGGCATACTCGTCCAGCTCCGGCAGCGACAGCGTCTTGGAGCTCAACGCGTAATAAATGATCGGCTGGTCCGCAGGGTTCACCTTCTGGTACGACGGCGGCACGATGCCGGTGGGCAGTTGACGCAGCGTCTTGGAGATCGCCGCCTGCACATCCTGCGCGGCGGCGTCGATGTTACGGTCCAAGGTGAACTGCAGCGTGATGTTGGTGTTGCCGAGGCTCGACGACGAGGTCATCTGGTCCACGCCGGCGATGGTCGAGAACTGCTTCTCGAGCGGCGTCGCCACGGCGGACGCCATCGTCTCCGGGCTCGCACCGGGCAGCCCCGCGCTCACCTGAATGGTGGGGAAGTCCACGTTCGGGAGGTTGCTCACCGGCAGCAGCCGATAGGCCATCAAGCCGAAGACGAGGATGCCCGTCATGACGAGCGTCGTCATGACGGGCCGCTTGATGAACAGCTCGGAGATGCTCACTTGTCCGCCTCCACTTCGCGCGCCGGCTCCGCCACGCCCTTGACCTCGACCGGCGCGCCCGACACCAGGCGCAGCTGTCCGTCGGTGACCACCTCGTCCCCGGGCGCAACGCCTTGCGCGATGACGGCGTAGCTCCCGGCGGCACGCTCGACCGTCACCGGCTGCGACCGTGCGGTCCCATCCTGGTTGAGCACGAAGACGTACGTCCCTTGCTGGCCGGCCATCACCGCCTGCGCCGGCACCACTACGGCCTTTTCCTCGACGTACAGCTGCAGCCGCACGCTCAGGAACTCACCCGGCCACAGGACGCCGTCCGGGTTGGCGAACTCGGCCTTCAGCAGCACCGTGCCGGTCGTCGTGTCCACGCTGTTGTCCACGAACGTGAGCAGGCCGCTCGTGAAAGTGGTGTCCTCCTTCGAGGGGCTCACCAGCACCGGCAAGCGGTTCTTGCGGTAGCGCTGGATATCGGCCAACGCGCGCTCGGGGACGGCGAACCGCACCAGAATCGGATGGATCTGATTGATGATCACGAGGGGATCGGGCGCGTTCGCCCGCACGAGATTGCCTTCGCGCACCAGCAGCCGGCCGGTGCGACCGGCGATCGGCGCGCGGATCCTCGCCCACTCGAGGTTGAGCTCCGCGTTGGCGACTGCGGCGGAGTCGGCCCGCACCGCGGCCTGCAGCGCCGCCGCGGCGGCCCGCTTCGCCTCGTAATCCGACTGCGTCACGTAGTCCTGCTTCACGAGGTCGGCGTAGCGCTGCGCGTCGAGTACGGCACTCTGCGCCTGCGCCTGGTCGCGCGCCAGCATCGCCTGGGCCTGCTCGAGCGCCGCCTGGAACGGCCGCGGGTCGATCTGGAACAGCACCTGGCCGACCTCGACCTCGTCGCCCTCGCGAAACGCGACCCGCGTCAGCACCCCGGTCACCTGTGATTGCACGGAGACGGTCTGGCGCGGCTCCGCCGTGCCCGTCGCGGGGATCTCGAACGGCACGGCACGCTGCTCGGCGCGGGCCACGGTGACGGGCACGCGCGGCGGCCCGCCTGCGCCCTTGCGGGAGCACCCCAGGGCGAGCAGCAGGGACAGCGTGGCGAGGGCCGTCATGGTCTTCATCTATCGGTTCGGTCCGGTCGAGTCCGTTTGGAGATGCAGCCCGCTCTGCCCATCGAGCCCCAGAATGCCCGCGTCATGGCCCAGCTGGGCGAGGGTGGTGTACCACGCCAACCGGGCCTCGATCACTTGCGCACGCGCCTCCGCCAGCGCCGCCTGCGCCGTGAGCAGGTCCAGCAGGCTGCCGGCCCCGGCGCGGTAGCGCCCGAGCGCCACCTGCTCGGATTGGGCCGCGCTCGCCAGCAGGTCGCCGCTCGTGCGCACGCGCTGGGTGGCGGTACGCAGCGCGTAAAACGAATTGAACACCTGGAAGATTACCTGTTGTTCGACTCCTCGGCGACGCTCGTCCGCCGCTCGCGCCGCCGCCGTGGCGGCCCGCACATCGTAGATCTGCGACCACCCGGAGAAGAGCGGAATCTGGAGCCCGATCGTCGCCGAGTAGCTGTTCCCCTGCTGGGTGGAGAGCGGCTTGCTGAAGAAGTAGGTCCCGGCGCCGGTGCCGCTAAGCACGAGCGACGGCAGGGCTTGCCCCCGGGCTACGGCGACGCGGGCTTGCGAGGCCTGAGCGGCGGCACGAGCCGCCATCAGGTCGGGGCGTTCCCGCACGGCGCGGTCGATCAGCACATCGAGGCTGTCGGTGATGCCCAGCGGGGGAGTCGTGTCGGGCGGCAGCGCGACGTCGTACGCGACGTTCGCCGGCAGGCCCATCGACAGCGCCAGCGCGCCCCGGGTGGTCTGGAGCATGCCCTCCGTGGTCTCGAGGGCCAGCTGGGCCTGGGAGCGCGCCGTCTTCGCCTGCAGCACGTCGGCGATGGTGGCGAGCCCGACGCGGTGGCGCTGCTCCGCTGCCGCGAGGTTGGTCTGCGCTTCCTTCAAGGTGGTTTGCTGGGCGGCGAGCAGCGCCTTGGTGGCGTGGTACTGGAAGTAGGCGGTCTCGACGTCCAGCACGACGGTTTGAATCACCGCGTTGTGCGTCCAGTCGGCGGCGAGCAGCGCCTCCCGCGCCCCGGCAACCGATCCCGAGCGGACGCCGAAGTCGAAGAGCAGCCAGGACGCATTCAGGGTGGGCCCGTACAGCTGCTGCTGCACCGACACCCGACCCGCCGTCGCCGCGGTTTTTACCGTGGTGGCGGTGGCGGTCACCGAGACGGTCGGGTAGTATTGCCCCCGTGCGGCGCCGTAGGTCGCCGCCGCGGCGCGCGCGTCCGCCCAGGCGGCGGCCGTCGCCGTGTTGTTGCGCAATGCGATGTCGACGATGTCCGTGAGCGTGAGCGCCTGGACCCGCTGGGCGAGGTCGGGAGGAAGGAAGGGCGAGGGAGTCGCCCGGGTCGTGTCGCGCGGCGCGCGCTGCTGCGGTGGAGTCCAAAAGACGTTCGGGGCGGGCGCCGTGCCCGCGACGCCGCGGACCCCGGGTGGGTTGGACAGACACGCGCTCAGGCCCAGCAGCGCGAGCTTCCCCATCGCCCGCGCCCCGCCGCGGCGCGCGGGCGAGCCATCAGTTGCGGTCACCATGTGGAGTGGCTGGGCTCCTCTCTCGATTCCATTCATACGCACGGGGCTGATCAGACGTGAAGCGCACAGCCCCTGCAAAGTGCCCGGGGCCCGGTTAGCTTTTGGTCCTACATGAAACCGTGCGGCGTTTCCCCACGTTTCTGTGCGAACGGCCAGTTGTGTCGATTTCGCAGCGCCTCGTTCGTCAATAGCGTAGAGGATAACCCCTGAAAGGACGCTCTGCGGCATGAAGCTCTCCGAGGTTGCCATCGGACGGCCGGTGCTCGCCAGCATGATGAGCGCGGCCCTCGTGTTGTTCGGCGTCATCGGGTACACCCGCTTGTCGGTACGCGAGCTCCCCGATATCGACCCGCCGATCATCTCGGTCTCGACCACCCTGCCGGGCGCCAATGCGCAGGTCGTCGAAACCGCGGTGACCGACGTGCTCGAAGAGGAGCTGTCTACGATCCAGGGACTGCGCACGCTGTCGAGCTCCTCTTCGGAGGAGAACAGCCAGATCATCCTCGAGTTCAACCTCGACCGGCCCGTCGACATCGCCGCGCAGGACGTGCGCGACAAGGTGTCGCGGGTGCGGGGGCGGCTGCCGGTCGACGTGCTCGAGCCGGTGATCGCAAAGCAGCAGGCCGACGCACAACCATTCTTCTGGTTGGCCCTGAGCAGCCCGAACTACGACCTGATGCAGCTCTCCGA
>Ga0137365_10002416_pt1 | contig 14798 bp, 8 predicted proteins | sample SagtaG_9_FD_104799 | JGI IMG/M metagenome (GOLD analysis project Ga0137365, IMG submission 104799) | Vadose zone soil microbial communities from Sagehorn Ranch, Mendocino, California, USA - Sage1_L_40_16 metaG | ecosystem: Environmental > Terrestrial > Soil > Vadose zone | place: USA: California...
ATTTCAGGCAGGAGGCTTGAATGGGCTATTCGCCGACCGTTATCGATGCGAAAGAACTGATTCGGCTCAATTCACATGCATACGATAGCGGGGCTCCGGTTCCTGCGGGCTGGGTCGTTATCGCTTCAACGTTTGACCTAGAATCTGGATTGAAGGTGGTCGCCTATCAGAACAATTTAGATCCAACGCGTATCGCGGTGGCAATAGCGGGAACACAGTTCAACGGTGCCGGTACCCTCGACACGGATGGAGCGGTGTTGGGGAACACCTTTCCACAACGATACAACGACCAACTCCGGGGCTTTCTCGATGCCATCACTCGTGACCAGTCCAGGGATGTTCAGATCGCCATCACGGGGCATTCGCTGGGAGGTTTTGGCGTTCAGCTGTCGATTCCGTATCTGATTGATCAGGGATTCACCAATGCGTACGGAGTAGCCTTTGGCGCGCTCGGTGCGGCGAATGTTGCAGGAGAAGCAGGATTTCGTTTGCCGCTATCCAGCTATTCACCCTACATCCTGAACATTGTCAATGCAGGGGATCCCGTCGGGACGTTGAAGACGCAAATCGGCCAAGTGGTCCAGATCGGAGAGCAGGGGCCGATCTGGCGGCTCCTGGATGTGGTGACGTCGATCCTTTTTCCGACGCGGCCTCTGTATCTGGCGGGCGCGATCGCGGCTTTCCATTCGCTCGACGAGTACCAAGCGAAGCTGGACACGATTCCCTGGACGGCAACCTTGCCTCCTCTGCAGATCGACCCCACCCGGGATACCGCCGAGAATGCGTCGGCGCTGTCGAATGCGTTCCTCAGTCTTCGGGATGCCACTGAGAGATTGATCGACCCGACGGCGGAGATTGATCTGGAGCGACTTGGGAAGGCGTACGTGTTGCTTGGTGGCGACCCAGGGACCTCTCCCTCCCTCCTGACCGTCCCGGCCGAGGGTGGGACGGAGGGGATGCTCGTCGGACTCAATCGAGACGGCGCACCTAGCCTCCTGGCCGCTCCGGGCTCGATTGAGAGCATCGGGGGGCTGGTGGGCGGAGGTGCACGGCTCATTCTGAATTCGGGATGGGCACATGAACTCGCGATGATCGACGAGAGGGCGGATGGCTCGGGGACCTTGACGTTCACAGATGGGCGGTCGGCTAACGTCGATCGAGGCATGTTGATTCAGATCGGCGGACCGGCGAGCGAGGCGATCGCCGGAAGCGATCGACCTGACGTCATCGTGGCTGGCGACGGTGGGGACGTTCTTCTGGGCGCAGGACACAACGACCAGCTCGTCGGCGGTTCGGGAAACGACAGGCTGGATGGCGGGCCGGGGAACGACTGGCTGCTCGGAGGACCGGGGAGTGATCGCCTCGAGGGCGGGCCGGGCAATGACGCTCTCGGCGGTGGACCCGGCGACGACGCGATGGTCGGTGGCAGCGGTGGCGACAGTTACCTGATCGACGGGTTGGGTAATGACTGGATCTGGGACCAAGACCTCACGCCCAGTGCGGACGAGGTGGACCTAATCGAGTTCAGTCCCTCTATCAGCCCCGATCAGGTGGAAGTCTTCCAATCGGGCAACGATCTTGTCTTCCGCTTAGGCGGGGCGGGCCCTGTCGATCGGGAAGGTACGCTCTGGATAGAGGATGGCGTACCCGGTTGGGGCGACGGCGTCGACTCCACCATGGAGCTGATTCGGTTCAGGGACGGGACCGTGTGGTCATGGAAGGAGGTGCTGGAGCGCGCGGAACCGCTGCCGTCCGAGCTCGCTTCGCTCGATCCATCTCCCGAGCGGTCTGGCCAGCCGGCGACGCCGCTTGCCATGGTCGTTCCGCGGTCATGGGTCGATGACGGGATGGTGGCCATCCGCAAGGAGTTCAATGATGCGGAGGTCATCATCTCGCCGATCGTGCTCGACCTCGACCGGGACGGCGTGGAAACAGTGCCGACGGTGGACGGCGTGCCTTTCGATCACGAGGGCGACGGGTCCAGGGAACGGAGCGGTTGGGCGGGGCCAGACGACGGTCTCCTGGTCTGGGACGGAAATGGCAATGGCCGCATCGACAACGGATCGGAGCTGTTCGGGAACCAGACGCCACTGCGAAGCGGCGGCGTTGCCGCCAACGGCTTCGCTGCCCTGGCCTCGTGGGACGACAACGTGGACGGCCGAATCGACGCCAATGATCTCCTGTGGTACGGTCTCCGGGTCTGGCGCGACCGCAATGGCGACGGTATGAGCACGCCGGAGGAGGTTGCCTTCCTCGACGATCTCGGCATCACGGCCATCAACACGGCCTACATCAACTCGTCGACCATGGATGCCCAGGGCAATGCCCACAAGCAGATCGGCAGCTTCACGAGGGCCGATGGCAGCGCCGGAGCGGCCGAGGACGTGTGGTTCAAGGTCGATCGCCTCCACGCCATTGCGGCTCAACCGCTCGATGTCCCCGCCGATATCGCAAGGCTCCCGGATTTCCGAGGATATGGGACTGCGCACAGTCTGCACCAGGCCATGGTGCACGATACGGCCGGCACGTTGAAAGGCTTGGTTCAATCCTTCGCGACCTCGACCGACCCCGCCCAGCGCGGCGTGCTGGTGGAACAGATACTGTTCCGGTGGACGGGAAGCGATGGCATCAACCCCACGAGCCGCGGCGCGCTCATGGATGCGCGGCAGGTAGCCGTGCTCGAGGCATTCATGGGTCAAGGGTATGTCGGCTACGCCGGCGCCACCAATCCATATCACACGTCGGCACCCATACTTCAGCAGGCCTTCACTGATCTCAAAGAGCTCGTGTACGCCGGTCTCATGGCGCAGACTCACCTCTCCGATCTCTATGCGCGAGTTGGGCTCGCTTGGAACGACGCGCAGGGTCTCGTGGGGGATCTGACGGCCGCCGCCGCGGAGCTTCAGCATCGGCTCGCGACTGATCCCGTGAAGGCCCGGACGGACCTGGCCGAGTTCGCGCGTGGCCTTCGAGCATTTGGCGCCGAGCAGGCACCCGATTACTGGGCATTTCGCGACATGTTGGTTGCGCAGGATCCAACACTCGAGTGGATCATCGACTCGCTCGGGCGGAACCCAATCACGGGCACGGCGGGGCGTGACGTCCTGTCAGGAACGGCCGGCGCGGATGCGTTGCGCGGCGGACCCGGGGACGATGTTCTGCGAGGCGGGGCGGGGAACGATGTCATCTATGGAGACGAGGGCGTCGATGCGCTGTGGGGCCATGACGGGGATGATGTTCTCGTCGGGGGAGCGGGCAACGACCAGCTCTACGGGGAGAATGGCCGCGACCGGCTGGAGGGCGCGGACGGAGACGACCTGCTCTCCGGAGATGGGGGCGACGACACGCTGCTGGCCGGGGCGGGCAATGACCGACTGAATGGCGGGGCAGGTGATGATGTCCTGCGAGGCGATGAGGGGGCCGATCAGCTGTTCGGGGGAGATGGCGCCGACGTTCTGGAAGGAGGACCGGGCTCCGACAGCTTACAGGGCAACCGGGGCGGCGACGTCTATCTCTTCGGGCGGGGAAGCGGCCAGGATTCCCTTCAGGATATAGGCGACACGTCGGGCGCCCCTGACGTTATTCGTCTGGGGCCGGGCATCGGCGCGCGTGATGTCTCGATCAGACGCAGTGGCGATCATCTCGTCCTTGCCGCCACCGGGACCGCGGACCAGTTGACCGTGTACTACGCATTCGGGCAATTCAGTGCCGGCAATGAGGTCGAGGCGATCGAGTTTGCTGACGGTACCGTCTGGGATCTCGCTCGCATCAAGGCCATGCTCATTCAGGGCTCGGCGGGGCCTGAGACCCTCATCGGATACGACACCGCGGACACGATAAGCGGCCTGGACGGCAACGATGTCATCTCCGGTCGGGGAGGTGATGACACGCTCGACGGCGGGCCGGGAGCCGATCGGCTAGAGGGCGAGCCAGGAGATGACATCTTGCTCGGCGGCTCCGCTAACGATCAGCTCTACGGGGGTGACGGCAACGACACCCTCAAAGGCGAGTCGGGTGACGACTACCTGAATGGCGGCCCCGGTACAGACCTTCTCGACGGAGGCCCGGGCAACGACTCGACGGAAGGCGGCCCAGGGCCTGACATCTATCTCTTCGGCCGCGGGAGCGGTCAGGACACCATCCAGGACACGGACGCGACCCCCGGGATGATCGATGCGATTCAGGTCGCCTCGGATCTTGCGCCAAGTGACATCTCGGCCAGGCGCAACGTAGACCATCTGGTCCTCACGATCAATGGCACCACTGATCAGCTCACCGTTTGGTACTGGTTCTGGCAGGATCGGCCTGACAACCAGGTCGAGGAGATCCGCTTCGCGGATGGGACGGTCTGGGATCTCGCCACGGTCAAGCAGAAAGCGATGACGGGGACCGCCGGGGCCGACACCCTGATCGGATATCCGACCGCCGATACCCTCGATGGTCTCGCCGGGAACGACATCATCTTCGGTCGTGCCGGCGACGACACCGTGCGAGGAGGTGATGGCGCGGATCGGCTCTATGGCGAGTCAGGCAACGATACCTTGCTGGGTGGGGCGGGCGACGACTATCTCAACGGCGGCGCCGGCGCGGACGTCCTGGACGGCGGGGCCGGCAATGACTCGCTGGATGGCGGCCCAGGAGCCGACACATATCTCTTGGGTCGAGGCAGTGGCCAGGACACCATACAGGATGTCGATACGACGGCGGGAGTGGTCGACACCATTCAGCTGGGCGCGGGAGTCCAGCCGCGCGACGTCTCCCTCGCTCGCAATGGCGATCATCTGGTCCTCACCATCAACGGCACCACCGATCAGCTCACCGCCTACTACTGGTTCTGGCAGGATCGGCCCGACAATCAGGTCGAGCAGGTCGGTTTCGATGACGGCACCACGTGGGATGCCGCCACGATCAAGCAGAAGGTGCTGAACGGAACAGCAGGAGCCGACACACTCGTCGGCTATGCCACGGCCGACAATCTGAGTGGGGTCGCCGGCAATGACGTGCTCTTCGGCCGAGCTGGCGACGACACGCTGGACGGCGGGCCGGGCGCCGACACCATGTACGGCGAGGCCTGCGACGACACATATATCGTAGACAATCCCGCCGACGTAGTCATCGAATCAACCGGCAATGGGACCGACACGGTACGAAGCTTTGTGACCTACACACTTCCTACCAATGTCGAGAATCTCACGTTGGTCGGTGGTGCCGCCATCAGTGGTACCGGTAACGCACTCGACAATGTCCTCACGGGCAATAGCGCCGCCAACGTCCTCACCGGGGCGGCGGGCAACGACACCTACGTATTTGCTCCCGGCTGGGGGCGGGATATCGTCTCGGAAAATGACTCCACGCCCGGCAACAACGACCTGACGCTCTTCGGAGCGCCTGTCCGTCCACTGGATCTCGTCCTGGGCCGCGCGGCCAGTAGCCTGGCCATTGCGCTTCACGGGGCGACCGATACCGTCACGGTGCAGGGGTGGTACAACGGAAAAGCCTACCAGACGGAAGTCATTCAGACTGGAGAGGGCAGCAAGCTGCTCAGCAACCAGGTTGATCTGTTGATTCAGGCCATGGCGAGCTACACCGCCGCCAGCGGTCTCACGTGGGATCAGGCCATCGATCAGCGACCGCAGGACGTCGAGACGGTGCTGGCCGGCTACTGGCAGCGCCCGTCCTAGGCGGCGGAGACGGTGGGTGTGCAGCCGACGAACGTCCCCGTGGGAGAAGGTGCCTCCGTGGACCTGGACACCGGCCTTCTCTCTCTGGTGCTGGTAGCCCGCTATCTAGGCCGGCCCGCCGACCCCGGTCAGTTGAGGCACCTATGCGGCACCCCGGGTACGCCATTCGGCGATACTGAGATCTCTCGCGGAGCCAGGTCCCTCGGCCTCAAGGTGGGGCGCCTCTCGAGCTCGTTGAAAAGGCTCGACGCGACTCCCATGCCCGCCATCGCGCTCCTGAAGGATGGCCACTACGTGGTGCTGGCGCAGGTGCGCGACGGCCAGATCGTGCTGCAGGACCCTCGAGAGCCTGCACCGTCCGTTCTCGCGCGCGCGAGCTTCGGGGAGGCGTGGTCGGGTCGCCTGATCCTTCTGGTCCGCCGCGCTCTCGATCCCTCTTCCGACCGGCGCTTCGGCTTCGCATGGTTCCTTCCTGCTCTCATTCGGTACCGACGCTTTCTGGGCGAAGTCCTCGTCGCCTCGTTCTTCCTCCAGATCTTCGCGATCCTGGCGCCGCTGTTCACGCAGGTCGTCATCGACAAGGTGCTGGTCCACAACAGCCTCACGACCCTTCACGTGCTGTCGGTGGGTATGCTGGCCCTCACCGTGTTCGAAGCACTTCTGGGGGGGCTCCGAGCCTATGTCCTGTATCACACATCGAGCCGCATCGATGTCGAGCTGGGCGCCCGGCTCTTCAGCCATCTGCTCGCGCTTCCCATGGCGTATTTCGAAGCGCGGCGGGTGGGGGACACCGTGGCGCGGATTCGTGAGCTGGAGAATATCCGCCAATTCTTGACGAGCTCCACGGTGACCCTCCTCGTCGATGTTCTCTTCACCGGAATCTTCCTGGGCGTCATGTTCATCTACAGCCCGTTCTTGGCGTGGATCGTCGTCGGACTATTGCCCGGGTACGCAGTTCTCTTCGCCGTGGCCACCCCGATGTTTCGCGCACGGCTGAGCGAACGCTTCAATCGAGGCGCCGAGAACTATGCGTTCCTGGTGGAGGCGGTGAATGGCATCCAGACAGTCAAGACCCTATCCGTCGAGCCCCAGATGCAGCGCCGCTGGGAGGAGCAGCTTGCCGCCTACGTGCGGGCGAGCCTGAGCGCCGTCAACCTTGGCAATGTGGCGGGGCAGCTGGGGTCGTTTCTCAACAAAGTCTCCCTGATCGCCATTCTTTGGGCCGGAGCCTATCTCGTAATGCGCGGTGAGCTGAGCGTGGGCGAACTCATCGCGTTCAATATGCTGGCGGGACGGGTAACCGGACCCGTGCTCCGGCTCGTCCAGCTGTGGCAGGAGTTCCAGCAGGCCGGCGTGTCCGTTCACCGTCTGGCGGACGTGCTGAACGCTCCTGCCGAGCCGAGCCGTCCATCTCCCGCCGCCGCCTCGGCCCTGCAAGGGCACGTGGCATTTGAGAGCGTCACTTTCCGCTATCGCCCGGACCGCCCGGAGGCGCTCCGCCGCATGTCATTCGTGGCCCGGCCCGGCTCTGTCATCGGCATCGTGGGACGATCGGGGTCGGGCAAGAGCACCATCGCCAAGCTCATTCAGAGACTGTATGTGCCGGAGAGCGGCCGTGTCCTCATCGACGGCATGGACGTGGCCCAGATCGATCCCACCTGGCTCCGTCGTCAGGTGGGGGTCGTGCTCCAGGAGAATTTTCTCTTCAATCGCTCCGTGCGGGACAATATCGCCCTGGCCGATCCTGGCCAGCCCCTGGACGCTGTCGCTCGCGCCGCGCGGCTCGCGGGAGCTCACGACTTCATCGCGGCTCTTCCCGAAGGCTACGACACTGTGGTCGGCGAGCACGGCTGCTCGCTGTCGGGCGGCCAGCGGCAGCGGATTGCCATCGCGCGGGCGCTCATCGTCGATCCCCGCATTCTGATCTTGGATGAGGCCACGAGCGCGCTCGACTATGAATCTGAGCGCATTGTTCAGCAGAACATGAGCGAGATGTGTGCAGGGCGCACCGTCTTCCTGATCGCGCACCGCCTGAGCACGGTGCGGAGCGCACACCGAATCGTGGTCGTCGACCAGGGCACCATCATCGAGGAGGGAAGCCACGACGAGCTGATCGGGCGGGGTGGATTCTACGCCCACCTTCACGGCCTCCAGGATGGACGCTCGGTCGCGTCACCCGCGGGGTGAGGGATCGCCGCCTCGCGCCCCGTCGTCGAGAGGCCGAATTTCTGCCCGCGGCCCTGGAGATCCAGCACTCCCCTCCGTCACCAATAGGCCAGGCCGTGATGTGGGTGATCGTTTCACTGTTCGTCGTGGCCATCGGATGGACGACCTTGGGCAAGATTGACGTCGTTGCGGTGGCTCGAGGGAAGCTGATTCCGAACGACCATTCCAAGATCATCCAGCCCCTTGACGCTGGGATCGTCCGCGGCATTCACGTCCGCGAAGGGCAGGACGTCCGGCAAGGCCAAATCTTGATCGAGCTCGATCCTACGGCGAGCCGCGCGGAGCAGGAACGGGTGGCCAAGGAGCATTCCGCCGCCCGCGTACGGGTGACACGGCTGCGCGCGCTGCTGGCCGGAGGTCCCTTCGAGGTGCCGTCGGATGCGGACCCGATCTTAGCGACGCTGCAGGGTGAGCTCCTGCGAGATCAGAGGCGAGAATTCGAGAGCCGACTCGAGGCGGCTCAACGAGCCATCGAGCAGCGCGAAGCAGCCATGGCGGCGACCCAGGCCGATGTGCAGCGGCTTGAAACCACCGTCCCCATGCTGACGGAGCGGGCGGAGGCCTTCAAGACTCTACTGGAAGGTGGCTTCGTCGCCCGGATGCAGTATCTCGAGATCGAGGAGCAGCGAATCACCCGTGTCCAATCGTTGGCCATGCAAAGAGAGCGGCTGGTTCAAGATCAGGCAGCCGTGGCGGAGGCCCACCAGCAAAAAGTCGCGCTCGAGGCCGAGCTCCGTAGCACCTATCTGACCGAGCTGGCCGAATGGGAGACGCGAGCTACGTCGTTGGCTCAGGAGCTCGTCAAAGCTTCTCAGCGATCGGCCATCCAGCGTCTCACCGCTCCCATCGATGGCGCGATCCAGCAGATGGCCGTACATACCCTGGGCGGTGTCGTTACGCCTGCGCAGCAGCTCATGGTCGTCGTGCCGCACGATCATCCTCTCGAGGTGGAGGCGTGGATCGAGAACAAGGACGTCGGTTTCGTCAGCTCCGGCCAGCCCGTCGAGATCAAGATCGACACCTTCCCCTTCACGACATATGGAACCATCTCGGGGAAGGTGCTCCTTATCTCACGGGATGCGGTGCAAGTGGACAAGGTCGGTCTCGTCTACGCTGTGCGAGCCAGCTTGGATCGGTCTGCCATCGTCGTGGATGGTCGGTCGACGCCCCTGCTGGCCGGAATGGCCGTGAGTCTCGAGATCAAGACGGGACAGCGTCGGCTAATCGAATTCTTCTTGAGTCCGCTCATTCGCCACGCTCGCGAGAGCCTGCGCGAGCGATAGCGCGTCAGCCGATGACCCGGATCGACGCCGTCTTGTGCACGGACTCGTAGACGCTGAGCTGGCGCACCCAGGCCACGGCCTCTTCCAGATAGGACAGGGCGTCCTTCTGGGCCTCCCGGCGCAGGTCCTTGATCCAGTCGTTGGCCCGCTCGGTGGGGCGGAAGACCGACCAGGGCGCGCCGGGCTGCCAGCTCTTGCTCACGAGGCCGTCGGCCACGAGGGCGTCCAGATCGGCGTAGAGGGTCTGGGAGAACGGGCCCTCCGCTTCCTTGGCGGCCGAGCCGTAGTTGTGGGGCTCGAAGTCGTAGAAGTCGGGGCCCAGGTCTTTCTCGCGCTTGAGGCTGAAGAGAAACACGCTCTGCTGAAGCTGGATGGGAGAGATGCCGGCCTCATCGGCGGCGGCAATGGCGAGGACCAGCCACTCGTCACGCGTCATCTGCGGTGATCCGTCACCCCGGGGGCACCTCCCCGTGCAGCGTGTGGTCCATCGGCGCCGAAGACCCGGCGGCATCGCCGGCTCGGGCGCTTCGCTTCGGGTAACCCTAGCACAACCGTCCGCGGGCGAGCCTGCCTGGTTGCGCCTCCATTGCGCGGCGTGTTAGCTTCGGCCCGGATTTGGCTCTCATCCACGCACGATCCGTAGGCCTCGGAGGATCTCGATGAGCGAGCGGCAGCCCCGGCAGGCCGAGCTGGCCCACCTGGCCGGCGTCATCGAGCGGCTGTCCGGCGAGCTGGCCCTGCCCGAAGAGCCGGCCGGCTTCGAGGCCGTCCTGGAAGACGGCGCGCCCAAGGCCCCAGAGGACGCCGGATAGGATGAGCGAGCGCAGCCTCGTCACCATCGCCGCGGCCATCCGCACGCGGCGCATGTCGCCCGTGGAGGCGGTGGGAAGCTGCCTGGACCGGGTGCGCCGGCTCGACAAGCGGATGCGCGCCTTCATTCGCCTGGACGAGTCGGGGGCGCTCGGCGCGGCGAAGGCCCTCGAGGCCGATGCCGCGGCGGGGCGGTGGCAGGGGCCGCTGCACGGCGTGCCAGTGGCCTTCAAGGATCTCTGCCACCTGCAAGGCCTGCCGACCTCCTGCGGGACGAAGACGGCCGAGTACTTCACCTCTTCGCAGGAGTGCACGGCGGCGCGGCGCCTCCTCGACGCCGGGGCCATCAGCCTGGGCAAGCTCAACATGACCGAGCTGGCCATGGGCACCTCTGGCGACAACGCCCATCACGGCGACGTGGACAATCCCTGGCGGGCGGGGCACTGCGCGGGCGGGTCGTCCAGCGGCTCGGGCGCAGGGGTGGCCGCGGGCTTCTTCCTGGGGGCACTGGGCACGGACACGGGCGGGTCGATCCGGCTGCCCGCGGCGTGCTGCGGCATCGTCGGCCTCAAGCCCACCTATGGCCGGGTGAGCCGCGCCGGGGCCATGCCGCTGTCCTGGTCCATGGATCACATCGGGCCCATGGCGTGGACGGTGCGGGATGTGGCCATCCTGCTTCAGGTGATCGCGGGGCGCGATCGGGCCGACGAGACGTCCAGCCGCCACCCCGTGCCGGATTATCTGGCGCGGCTCGAAGAAGGCGTGGCGGGGCTGCGCGTGGGCATCCCCGAGGGCTATTTCTTCCATGGTGTAGACGCGGAGATCGCCGCGGGCGTGCGCCAGACGGGGCGGCTCCTCGACGAGCTGGGAGCGCACGTCTCCGAGGTCAAGGTGCCCGACCCCCAGGCGCTCCTGGACATCGCCATGCTCATCACGCGCTCGGAGGCCTCCACGCTGCACGCGCGCATCGCCCGCGAGCGGCCGCACGAGCTGCAGCCCATGGTGCGGGCCCGCCTCGAGGTGGGCTTCGGCATCTCGGCCTACGACTATCTACAGGCCCTTCGCTTGCGCGCGCGCCTCACGCGCAGCTTCATCCGCGACGTGTTCAGCGAGGTGGACGTGCTGCTGACCCCGACGATCCCCGAGCCTGCCCCGGCCCGCGAGCCCCTCAAGGCCCTGACAGCCGACGAGTTCAATGTCCGCGCGGGCAACTTCTCGCGGCTCACGCGGCCCTTCAATGCCTACGGGCTGCCCGCCCTGTCGGTGCCCTGTGGGCAATCCAAGCTCGGCCTGCCGCTGGCCTTCCAGCTCGTGGGCCGGCCCTTCGACGAGGCCCTGCTCCTCCGCGTGGGCCACGCCTACCAGGAGGCCGCCTCCTGGCATCACCAGCGTCCCGCGCTGGGCTAGCTTCGGGCGCGGGATCGCCGAGCTACTGCGGCCTTTCCGCGAACTTGAATCCGGTAAGCTCTCGCTCGCGAATCCCGTAGCTGAAGCGAGTGCGCTCCTTGACCATGTGGCCGACCTCCGGAGCGTACCAGAGCTCGAAGTTGAGCAATTTCGATCGTTGGTTGTTGCAGATCACGTGAAACGTCCGGAACGTGCCGGCCGGGACCGTCACTGACTCCTCGCCATCGACGCGGCAGTCCAGGAGCCGCTCGGTCGTCTGCCGCGCCATGGGTAGCTCGCGCGCGTAGTCCGGATGCCACTCTTTTCCCACCTCGAGCGGGAACGGCAAGCTGAGGAACGGGGGATTGAAGCGGGACTCCACGCGACCGCTCACGGTGGAGTGCCGGAGGGCACCGTCCTCGCGACGGTAGAAGCTCTCGCGGGAGCCGCTCTTGACTACGACCGAGTCGATGCCATCCGTGTTTTCGAAGCGATCCACCACCCAGACAAAGGTGCCCTTCCCCTCCGGACTCTGCCACCGGTAGGACCACTCGTCGCCCACCGTCCAGGTCGGCTTGAGCGCGCGCTCTAAGCTGGCGCCCACGGAGGTCGTGGCCAGCGGCGATTGAGTGATCGTTGCCGTCGAGGATGTCACGCTGCCACTTGACGACGGGGCCACCGGAGCGGACTCGAGCGCGGTCGCGCGCTGGCTGAGCCACTCCCGGTAGGGTGTCTTGGTGAACTGCTCCTGCATGCACGCGACGTAGTCGTTTCTCCCCGGGGGAGCGTTCGTCGCTCCTTGAACCAGATAGCGGCCATCCGCCTCGACTCGCTCCATGCGCCAGAATGGAGACCTGGCGTCGCAGATGCGTCCCATCTGCCAGACGTAGCTCTGCTGGGGAGTCTCCTGGGTCGTGGCGCATCCGGCGACGATGAGGCAGGCGAGGGTGGCGATGGCGAAGAGCGGGCTCGGCCCAACCGTTCTTCCCGAGACCATGGTCGGTCCTCCCGTTACTCCGTCGTCGACCAGACGGTGGCCACGCGGCCGTCGTCCGTCAGGAAGAAGGAGTAGTAGCGCGTTCCCTCGGCGTTGACGAGCCGGTAGTGGCAGACGCGGCTCACGCGCTCGCCGAGGATCTCCATGGCGGGTGCCCGCGCGTCGTCGCATGTCACGAAGGTGAAGCTCTGCAGCGTGCGGAGTCGCTCGGCGAGCACGTTCTTCCCGACGTAGCCGGGCAGCCGCGGGTTCACGGTCGGGACGTCCTCCCCGCGCGCCAGGCGGCCCAGGATGTCGCGCAGGCGCTCGGTGGCGGCGGGATCGGGGTCCGGCTCCGCCTTCTGCGTGCTCACGAGGAGCCCGGGAATGTAGCGTCCGGCCACGCCCAGGGTGAGGCCCCAGGGGCTGACGAGCTCCCTCGAACCGATCAGCGCGCCGAGATTGGTGAGGACGATCGCGGTGAGCTTGTCGTCGGGGAATCGCGAGAACTCGGTCCCCGTGATGCCGGTGTGTGAGATCCAGCGGTGCCCGCGCCGCTCGTCCACGCTCCAGCCGAACCCGTAGGGGAAGGTGCTGCCGTCGGTCAGGCGGACGGGCGTCCACATCTGCCCGAGGCTCGCCACGCTCACCACGCGGCCGGCGGCGAGGGCGGCCTCCCATTTGACCAGGTCCTTCACGGTGGACATCACTCCGTAGTGCGAGGCCAGCTCGGCCTGCGCGACGCGCCGGATGTTGACGAGCTGGCCGTCGCGGATCGTATAGCCCGCGGCCCGGTGCTTGAGGATCTTCCACTGATCGATCACGGAGGTCGAGGTCATGCCGAGGGGACGGAAGAAGCGCTCGTCGAGAAAGTCGGCGTAGCGCTGGCCGCTCACGTGCTCGATGATCATGCCGAGCAGGAAGTAGCCCACGTCGCTGTACCGGAACCGCTCGCCCGCGGGAAAGCTGAGCGGGTCCTTGGTGGCCGCGTTGAAGAGCTGCGCGGTCGAGTAGTACAGCCGCGGTCCACCCGGCCAGAGCGCCTTGAAGTTCTCCTCGAGCCCGGGCAGGCCCGAGGTGTGGGTGAGCAGGTGGCGCACCGTGATCGCGCTCCAGGTCGCGGGGCCCTGGGGCAGGTGCCAGAGGATGGGATCGTCGAGCTGGAGCTTGCCCTCCTCGACCAGCGTCATGATCGCCGCCGCCGTGAACTGCTTCGTCACCGAGGCCAGCTCGAACACGGTGTCGGGCGTCACGGGCACGTCGTGGTCGAGATTGGCGAGGCCGTAGCCCTGCATCTTGACGACGGTGCCGTCCCGGACCACCGCGAGGGCGAGCCCGGGGATCCGCCGCTTCTGCATCTCGGCCTTGATGTAGTCGTCGATGCGGTCCGCCCGAGCGGGCGCGGCCACGCCGAGCGGCAAGACCACGAGCGACAGGATGGCGATCAGCGAGCGGCGGCGGCGCGGGCTCATTCTCACTTCCCTGTTGGCCCGCGCGGCTCGACGGCGTCGGGGAGGCACATCGTCTACTGGATCACGTCATCCGCCCGCGATAGCAGCGACGGCGGGACCGTCAGCCCGAGCGCCTTGGCGGTCTTGAGGTTGATGACCAGCTCGAACTTGGTGGGCTGCTGGACGGGAAGCTCCGCAGGCTTGGCACCGCGAAGGATCTTGTCGATGTACCCGGCGGCAAGTCCGGACATGTCGACGAAGTTCGCGCCATATGCCATGAGCCCGCCGGCGTCCACGTACTCCCGGAACGCGAAGCTCGTGGGCAGCCGGTTCTTCAAGGCGAGCTGGGCGATCTGCATGCGCTCGCGGAATATGAATGCCGACTCCAGCACGAAGAGTGCCTCTGCGTGCGATCGCATCGCGGCACTCAACGCGCTCCCGATGTCATATGGAGAATTTCGCAGCTCGAGCGGCTGCAGCTTGAAACGCATCGAGGTGTTGGCGACCTCCACCTCCTTGAGCTGGTCGACGGAAAGAGAGTCGGAGAAAACGGTGAGGCGCTCGACCGCGGGCAGCATTTGCTTGAACAGCTCGAGCCGTTTGGCCGTCAACTCGAGGTGCCGGTAGAAGAGCCCGGTGACGTTTCCCCCTGGCCGAGCGAGACTGGCAACGAAGCCCAGCGCAATCGGGTCGTAGTTGACCCCCGCCATGACGATGGGGATCTTGGATGTCGCTCGTTTCGCGGCACGAGCAGCGGGTTCGGTGGACGTGACGATCACATCTACCTTGAGAGCGACCAGTTCGGTGGCGAGGCCGGGGAGCCTGTCGTTCTTTCCCTCGGCGCCCCTGAACTCTATGGCGATGTTTTGACCGCTGACGTACCCCAGCTCGCGTAGCTTTTGCTCAAGAGCTTGAAAGAAGGGCCCGGGGCTCGAAGGTATGCCCTGTACGCCCAGTAGTCCGATTCTCCATCGCTTGCCCGCCG
>Ga0137365_10002417_pt1 | contig 14798 bp, 14 predicted proteins | sample SagtaG_9_FD_104799 | JGI IMG/M metagenome (GOLD analysis project Ga0137365, IMG submission 104799) | Vadose zone soil microbial communities from Sagehorn Ranch, Mendocino, California, USA - Sage1_L_40_16 metaG | ecosystem: Environmental > Terrestrial > Soil > Vadose zone | place: USA...
CCCGCGCGCGGGCGCCCGCCGCCGCCCGCCGCGCTGCGCCGTCCGGCCAGGGCTGGTGCGCGGCACGTCGTAACCGCCAGGCTCGTAACCGCCAGGCTCGCGGGCTCCAGGGTCGCGGGCTCCAGGCTCGCGGGCGCGCGGCTCGTCAGCTCCGCCGCGACCACTCTGGGCTCGGGACCGCACTATGCGCGCACCCCTTACCGTGTTTCCGGGCGCGGAGATGCGTGGGCTGGCCCGTCACCGAGCGAAACCGGCATGACGCACCCCTTCCCGGGTAACGATCCGCTGATATGGGTCATCGGGACGGTCCCGCGCCCACTCTAGCCTGATACCAGGGCAAGGCACATCAATACGCTAATGAGCTGCAAATGCCTAGGTAACGGAGTGAATGTGGCGAGCCGTCGGCGCAGCGCGCCAGCCCGGCCGTGCGGTCATCGTCGAGCGGCGCATTTTGCGGGCCCATCCCCCGCAAGTCAACACTCAGCGTAGTTGCACCGCCACGATCATGTGCATAGGCACGTGCACCTGACCTGTGCACGGTGAACAGACTGATGCATAACGGCTGCGCTCGGTGACACATACAACCGAGCTGCAACCGGCCTGACGTAAAGATCACCAACGACGCGGGAGAGCTGGCTCAATTGCACCGAAGCGATCGCGGCCTGAATATCGGTCAGCCGGTAGTTGTGGCCGGGCAACTCATATTGGTACCGCTCACTTATCCGTGATTACGGCTTCAGGCGCCTCGTGATTCGGCCAGGCGGCGCATCCAGTAGCGGAACCAGTCGCTGCCGAAGGGCACGTACACGCGGACGGGGATCCCGCGGGCGACGAGGTCGTCCAAGATCGCGGGACGGACTCCGAGCAGCTGCTCGACGGGCTGGGGACCAAGGGCGGCGAGCAGGGCCTCGCCCAGGACGCCGTCGTGGGTCGCGGCCCCGAGCCGGTCGGCCAGGCCCTGGCTGGCGACGGTTTCGATGCAGGCGAGCACAGCCTCGGCATGGCGGTAATCCTCGGCCCCGACCTGGATGCGCCGGCCAGCTGACAGGCGCGCGGCGATCGCGGCGAGGTGGTCCGCGCAACCTGGCGGATCGACGTCCAGCCCGAGGTGAGACAGGTCGATCGACAGCCACGTGTCCGCAGGCATGGCGTTGACCTGATCGGCCAGCCCCAGATAACTGGCAGCGGCTCGCCTGGTGTCGGACAGCTGACTCCTGAAGGTAGCATTTCAATTACTCTCAGTTATCAACTATGGCGGTCACGCCATGTGGGGACGGGGAACGCGTGAGGGTACTCAGCGTGGTCGGCGCGCGGCCGCAGTTCGTGAAGCTGGCGCCGGTCGACCGGGCCCTCCGCGCGCACGGGCACGAACACGTGATCGTGCACACCGGCCAGCACTACGACCAGCTGCTCTCGCAGGCATTCTTCGATGATCTTGGGATTCCGGCGCCCGCGGTAAACCTCGGGGTGGGATCGCACAGTCACAGCACCCAGACGGGCAGCATCCTCGCCCGGCTTGAACCGGTGCTTGAGGGTCAGCGGCCCGACTGGGTGCTCGTCTACGGGGACACAAACTCGACCCTGGGCGGCGCGGTCGCCTCAGCGCAGCACGATCTCCCGCTCGCGCACCTGGAAGCGGGGCTGCGGTCCTTCGACCGGCGCACGCCAGAAGAGCGCAACCGCATCGTGGCCGACCATCTGTCGGATCTGCTGCTCGCGCCAACCGCGGCCGCCGTCCACAACCTCGCAGGCGAGGGCCTCGCCGCGCGCACAGTCCTGGTCGGCGATGTGATGGCCGACGTCCTGACGGGCGTGCGGCGGCGGGTCGCCGCCGAGCCCGGCCGCTACCTGCCGGCCTCACTTCACGGCCGGCCATACCTGCTTGCCACCCTCCACCGCGCGGAGACAACGGATGACCCGGGCCGACTCGCCGCCATTCTCGACGCGCTCGCCGCGAGCCCGCTGCCGGTCCGCCTGCTCGCCCATCCGAGGCTGACCGACCGGGCTCACCTGCTCGGGCTGGCGTTGTCGGCAGGATCGCTGGAGGCTGGGGAACCGCTGCCCTATCCGAGCATGATCGCCGCCATGCTCGGCGCCCGCGGCCTCGTCACCGATTCTGGTGGCCTCCAGAAGGAGGCCCTCATGCTCGGCGTGCCGTGCACGACGTTGCGAGCCCGGACCGAATGGCCGGAGACCTTGCAGGATGGCTGGAACGTCCTGGTTCCGGAGCCACGCGACATCGCCGCTGCCGTGTCGCGCCCGCGCCCGCCTGGTGACCCGCCGCGGCCCTACGGGGATGGTCATTCGGCCGGGCGCGTCGTCGCCGAGCTCGCGGCCCGCGCCGGAGCGGGACTCGACGCTGGGAAGACTCTCGCATGAGGATCCGCGGGCAGAGGATCGGCGGCATAGACCTGCCCCGCAGGGTGTCATCGGCTTCGGCTCGGCGAGCCCGGCGCGCGCCACCCAGGTAGCTTGACCGGCATGAGCACGGCGCCCAGCGCTGCGGCGCTGGCCGCGCTGCACGGGATTGCAGGGTTCCTGGCCTGCCCGGTCTGCGCCGAGCCGCTCGAACCTGCGCGCAGCGGCCTGCGGTGCACGTCGCGCCATTCGTTCGACCGGGCCCGCCAGGGCTACGTGAGCCTGCTGACCGGTGACGCGGCCACCGGCATCGGCGACACGCCGGATATGGTGCGAGCCCGTGCGGAGTTCCTCGACGCCGGCTACTACGCGCCGGTGGCGGCGATGCTTGCCGCGCAGGCGGCCAGGCTCGCGAGCAACGGGCTGGTCGTGGACGCGGGCGCAGGAACCGGGTACTACCTGAGAAAGGTGCTCGACCGCCTCCCTCGCGCGGCCGGGCTGGCGCTGGACATTTCCAAGCCCGCGCTCAGGCGGGCAGCGCGCGCCCATCGGCGGGCCGGCGCCGTCGCGTGGGATATACGCCAGCCATTTCCAATACGGCCCCGCGTGGCGTCGCTGGTGCTGAACGTATTCGCCCCGCGCAATGGCGGCGAGTTCCGCCGTATCCTCCGGCCTGATGGCGCGCTGCTTGTCGTGACGCCCACCGCCGACCACCTGGCCGGGCTCGCCGGGGTGCTCGGCTTGCTGGGCATCGACCCGCGCAAGGACGCCCGCATGGAACGCTCGCTGTCCCCACACTTCCTGCTGGAGCGGCGCGACGAGCACGCCATGCGGTTCAGCCTGCCGGGCGCCCAGGTGGCGGCCATGGTGGCCATGGGCCCAAGTGCCCACCACCTACCGCCGGACGAGATCGAACGGCGCGTTGCCGCGCTCGCTGAGCCCGTGGCGGTGACGGCGGGTTTCGCCTTGTCCGTTTATCGGCCGAGATGACCGAGCCCTGGCCTGATCACCGAGATGGAAGTGCATGCGCCATCGGTGTAGCTGCTTGTGCACGAATGGTGATAGAACAAGGACGTGCGGCTCACGGCGTGCGTGACGGTCCAGGGGTCATGCACCATTGTGGCCTTGGGCGGCTACATCGACGTGAGCACCCGCAAGCAATTGCGGGATGTGCTCGCCGCAGCCGCCAAGGGGACCTCCCATCTGGTCATTGACATGAGCCGCCTCGGATTCATGGATTCCACCGGCCTGAGCGTGCTTGTCGAGGTGTACCGGAGGCTGAACGGGCGCGGCGGGACACTCGCCCTCGCCGCACCGCAGCCGATCGTCGCGAAAGTGCTGCAGATCTCCGGCCTGGACCAGGTGCTCACCGTGCACGCGAACCTCACCCAGGCTCTGGCCAGGTCCGCAGGCGAGGGCGAGCCCGCCGCGCCTGCCACCGAGTCCTAGAGCGGACCAGCGCCCTGAGCCGGATCGCTATCCCGCGGCCACTTGGCTGCTCCCCGGACCGGGTTGCGCGTAGGTGTTGGCCCCGCTGACTTCCTCACCGCAGTGCGGGCAGGTCAGCATGGGCTGGGTGACCTTGCCGCAGGGTCGGTGGATGAGCACGACCGGGGGGCCACCGGGGCCGGGTGCCCACGTGTCGCCCCACTGCAACAGCGCGGTGACAACGGGGAACAGCGCGCGGCCCTTCTCGGTCAGGTGGTATTCGAACCGGACCGGCCGATCGCTGTAAGGGCGCCGCTCGAGGATGCCGTTCTCGGTCAGGCGCCGAAGCCGCGCGGTCAGCACGCTGCGGGCCATACCCAGGCTGGCCTGGAACTCGTCGAATCGGCGGGTCCCGCGGAAGGCGTCACGCAAGATGAGCAGCGTCCACCACTCCCCCACGACGTCGAGCGTCCGGGCGATGGAACAGTTCATCTCGGCCAGGCTCGTGAAACGCATGGCAGCAGCTTAGCAGAGTAAGTCTCTTGTAAAGACTAGCCACGTCTGGCATAGTCAGTCTCCTGAAGAGACTAACAAGAGGGCGGTTCCCCTATCCCGTCTCTGATTCCCGTGGGCCAGCGACCAACTGAAACGGAGGAGATGAGTGGTGGAACGCGCCAGCAAGCCGTGGCTGTCCTTGATCGTTTTGTGCCTGGGAACCTTCGCGATCCTGCTGGACGCCACGATCGTCAACGTGGCGATCCCGAGCATGATCACAGATCTGCATGCGTCCCTCGACCAGGCGGTGTGGGTCATCAATGCCTACCTGCTCGTCTTCGCCGCGCTGCTGATCGTGGCCAGCAGGCTCGGGGACATCTTCGGGCCGCGGCAGCTCTTCGTCGCCGGTCTCGCGCTGTTCGCGGTCGCGTCGGCGCTGTGCGGAGCCGCCCAAACCCCGGCGCAGCTGATCGCGGCCCGGGTGCTGCAGGGCGTCGGCGCCGCCGCACTCGCGCCGCAGGGCATGGTCGTGATTCAAGCGATCTTCGCTAGAGAGCGGATGGGTGCCGCCTTCGGCATCTTCACCTCGATGGTCGGGCTGGCCGCGGTCGCCGGGCCCACCGTCGGCGGGGTCTTGACCACATTCCTCAGCTGGCGTTGGGTCTTCTACGTCAACCTGCCGATCGCCGCCGCCGGGATCGTCCTCGCCTACGTGTACGTGCCCGACGTGCGGACCGGGCGCCGCCACGGGCTCGATCCGGTTGGCGTCGCCCTCGCGACCCTCGGGCTGTCCGCCGTGGTGTACGGGCTGATCGAAGGCCAGCGATACTCCTGGGGCGAGGTGACGCACGCGATCACCATTCCCGAGATCATCGTCGCCGGGCTCGCGGCCCTGGCCGGTTTCGTGTTCTGGGAGCGGCGCCACCGCGACCCCCTTGTGCCGCCGAGGCTGTTCCGCAGCCGGACGTTCTCGATCATGGTCGTGCTCAACGTGGTGGTGCAGTTCGCCCTGTTCAGCATGATGCTCGTCAACTCGATCAACCTGCAGTCGGTGCTCGGGATGACGGCGGTCCACTCCGGGCTCACGGTGCTGCCGCTCACCGTCGCGCTGACCGCGTTTGCCCCGTTCGCCGGCCGTCTCACCGACCGGTTCGGCGGCAAATACGTGCTGATGACAGGCCTCGCCGTGTACGCGGCCGGGATCGCGGGCGTGGTCGCGGTGTCCTCGACGCACGCCACGTCCCTCACATTCGCCCCGGTACTGCTCGTCGCCGGGCTTGGCATGGGCGCAATTTTCGCGCCGCTGGCGACCGAGGCGATGCGCGCCGCGCCGCCCCGCCTGGCCGGCGCCGCGTCCGGAGTCCTGAACACCGGCAGGCAGCTCGGCGCGGTCCTCGGCGCGGCGGTCACCGGCGCGGTGCTCGCCAACCGGCTGACCGCGGCCATGAGCGCTCGCGCCGTGACCGCGGCGGCGGCGCTGCCTGGCGCCGCCCGCCCCGGGTTCACCGGTGGGTTCACGCACGCGGCCAGCTCGGGCCTGCAGGTCGGCCGGGGCCAGGCGGGCGCGCACGTACCTGCGGGCACACCCCCGGCCCTACTGTCGGTGATCCATCGTCTGATCAGAGACGTTTTCGCGCACGGATACATCGCCGCGATGCGTCCCACCCTCGCCGTGTCCGTCGCCGTGCTGCTCGCCGGGGCGACAAGCTGCCTGCTGCTGCGGCGGCGTCCTGCCGCTGCCACAGACAGGACGGGCGGCGGCCATGCCGACCAGGCCGCCGAAGCGACCCAGACAGTTGCCGTTACCGCCGATTGATCCCGGTAAGCCGACCGAAAGGAACCCCTCATGACCGCACGGATCACGCGCCGCGCCGACATCGAAGCACTCAAGGTGGCCGCGGGCTGGCCCGGGGCCGACCGCACCACCGTTGTCACCCTGGCCACCCGCCTCGCCGCGGTCCGCGCCGACGCCGAGGGTTACACGTACTTCACGCAGCACGCCGATGCGCATCCGGACCAGGCCCTGCCACTCGCGATCGCCGGCTTCTTCCAGGCCCGGCTCGGGGTCGATGTGGACGCGGCCATCGCCAAGCTCGACAAGGCCGCCGCGGCCGAGCTTGGCTTGCCGCACTACTTCCGCGGCCTGGCCCTGGCCGCGCTCCCCCGTGATCGCGGGTACGCGCAGGCCGCCGTGGCCGACCTCGAGTTCGTCCTGGCCGTGCGCGACCAATTTCCGGCCGCGCTCATCCGCGCGGTGCACCAGGCCCTCGCGGCCGCCTACGCGGCCGCTGGCCAGGACAACCTGGCCGCAGAGGCGTCCCGCAGGTCCGGGCTCGGCTCCGCCCCCGCAGACTCCGCGGTCACCCAAGGGCTGTCGTTCGCCAGCTCATGGGTAACCGCAGCGGACGGCTTCCGCTTCACGACACCGAGCGTCTTGCGGCCCGAGCCCGGCGTTCACGTCATGCAGGGATTCGACTTCGGCGACTTCGCCGTCATCGAGACCGGTGCGGGAATCGTCGCGATCGACGCCGGATCGACCGCGCCGCGGGTACGGGCCGCGCTCGCGGAGCTCGGCCTTCCCGGCAATCAGACGATCACCCATCTGATCCTGACCCACGGCCACTTTGACCATGTCGGCGGCGCCGACGCCCTGCGCGGCCCGGGCACGCAGGTCATCGCCCAGGCCGGTTTCTCCGCTGAGCTAGCCCGCCAGCGGCGCAGCGCGCTGCCGTTCCGCTACTTCCGCGGCGAGGGCGGCCGCCTCGACCATAACATCGTCCCCGACCGGCTGATCAGCGAGCCCGAGTCGCTCACGGCCGGCGGTGTCGAGTTCGCCCTCTACCCGACGCCAGGCGGCGAGACCGGCGACGCGCTGATGATTCATCTGCCCGCCAGCGGCCTGCTGTTCACCGGCGACGTGATGATGCCCTACCTCGGCGCGCCGTTCTTCGCCGAAGGATCGCCGGAAGGATTGCTCGAGACGTTCCGGTTCATCCGCACGCTTGAGCCGCGCGTCCTGATCCAGGGCCACACCCCGCTCACGGAAACGTTCACCATCGAGGCGATCCCCGGCCTGGAAGCCGCGCTCACCCACCTGCACGGCGAGGTGCTCGAGCGCATCAGCGAGGGTCGGCCACTGGCGGAAACCCTGCAGCTCGCCGAGCTGCCCGAGGTCTTGCGTGACCACCCGACCGCGGTCGTCCCCTATCTCGTCACACGTGATCACTTCGCGGCCCGGCTCTACCACCAGCGCACCGGATACTGGAAGCCGGACGGTGAGGGCATCGAGACATTCTCCGCCGCGGAGCGCGCCGCCGCGCTCGACGTGCTCGCCGGTGGCCGCGAGGACGCCTTCGCCGCCGCGGCGGGCACGCTGGTCAACCAGGGTGACCACGCCCTCGCACTGGAGATCATCCGGCCCGGTCTGCTGCGTCATCCCTCGAGCGAAGCGCTCGCCGACCTGCGCGCAGCCGCGCTGCGCGGGATGCTCGCGGAGTACCAGCAACTGGACCCGTTCAAGTTCATCATCTACGCCGAGCTGTCCGGCACGGAAATCGGCCCCGTGCGATAGGCCGGCGCGAGCAGCAAGGTCTTGCCCACGGTGGCGCGGCTTTCGATGGCGGCGTGCGCGTCCGCGGCGCGGCCCAGCGGGAACGTCTGGCCGATCACCGGGCGAAGCCGGCCAGCGGCGGCTTCGGCCAGCGCGCTTCGCGTCAGCTCGCTCATCTGGCCGGGGCTAACGGGAGCGCCCCGCATGACGGTGACCCCCGCGCCCGCGGGGGTCACCGCGGCACCCTCGGCGATCGGCGCGAACGTGCCGCTGGCCATGCCGAAGGCGCAGAACCGCCCGCCCCGGCGAAGCAGGCCGAAGGCGGTGAGCCCGGTCGGCCCGCCCACACCGTCGAACACCACGTCCACACCGCCGGACGTGGCGCGCACCTGGTCGGCCCATCCTGGCTCGGTGTAATCGACCGTGGCGAGCGCGCCGAGCGCGGCGGCGACCGCGAGCTTGCGCTGCCCGCGTGCCGCTGCTATCACGTCCGCGCCGGCGTTTCGCGCGAGCTGCACAAGAAGGCTGCCGACGCCCCCGGCCGCGGCCTCCACCAGCACCGTCTCGCCCGCCCGCACGGCCGCCGCGCGCATCAGCGCGACTGCGGTGCGCCCGTCGGCAAGCAGAGCCACCGCATCGGCCAGGTCCTGCTCGGGTGGCACGCGGATCAACCAGGCCGGGTCGACCGCCACCCGCTCCGCATAGCCGCCCGAGCCGCCCGTGGTGGTGATGACGCGGGTGCCCGCCAGTTCTCGCGCGGCGCCCGCGGACGACACCACCCCGCCGACCCCGTTTCCAAGGATTGCGGGCAGCCGCGGCAGCATCGACGGGTGCGGCGCCCGGCCCGCGCGGATCTGCGTCTCGACGAACGTGACATTCGCGATCTCGACATCGACAAGCACCTGCCCCGGACCGGCGGCCGGATCGGCGACCTGGGCCGGGACCAGCACATCCGGCGGTCCGAACTCGCTCATCACCACCGCTTCCACACGATCACCTCGCGCTCTTTCCGAGTAGGACGCTCCGAAAAGCTTATCGGAGTGATTCGCTCCGATAAGCTGTAGGCTGCCCGCATGAGCGAGATTCCGCAGGCGGGAACGCAGCGGCCACGGGGGCAGACGGGCAGCGGCCGTCACGGGCAGACATGAGTTTCCGCGGGCCGTGGAGATCGTCGTGACCGGCGCGCCGCAGTTTTCTGGCCTCACCCGGTCACGACGATCTCCACAGCCGGATTCGGGCAGCCAGCGCCGACCGCGGGCCGACGGCCAGTCGCCGCGGGCCGACGGCCCGCCTACGCCGCGGGGGCGGCAGGCCGAAGCCGAGCGCAACGACGGGCTCGTGCTCGACGCGGCGCGCGAGATCTTCGCCGAGCGTGGCGCCGCCGCGCCGGTCTCCGCGGTGGCGCAGCGGGCCGGCGTCGGCATGGGCAGCCTCTACCGCCGCTACGGCAGCAAAACCGAGTTGCTGCAGCACCTGTGCACGCTGGCCATGCAGCAGGCCATCGATGCCGCTGAAGGCGGCCTCGCGGCCGAAAATGCCTGGAGCGGCCTCGCCGGTTATGTGCACAGCTGCGTGGCGCAGCGCTCGGGCGCGCTCGCCCCGCTGGCCGGGACCATCCCCGTCACGCCAAGCATGATCGACACGAGCAGGCGCAGCAGGGAACTGCTCGGCGAGCTTGTGCGCCGGGCACAGCGTGAGGGCAGCCTGCGTCCCGACGTCGGGGCGCTCGACATCGCCTGGCTCATCGAACTGTTCGGCCGCCGGGCACCTGGCAGCGGCGGCAGCGGCGATGACAACATCGTCGAGCGCCTGCTCGCTATCGCGCTCGACGGGTTGCGGGCGCCGGGCGCCAGCCCGCTGCCAGGCACGCCGCCGGCCAGCCAGGCCTACGAGAAGCGCTGGCGAGTACCTTTGACCGGCCCATGACGGGAGCACCGGTGGCCCACCGGTGTTCCTATGGGACCACCGGTGGGCCACCGGTGTTCATATGACGGGGGTCATTCTGGCGCGGAAGCGACGGGCGGGCTCCAGCGGAGAGCGGGAAACGGGAAAGCGCAGCCCAAAATAGCTCGCCGTGGCGCACGAAAATGTCATGCCCGAATCGGGAGCAATGTCAAGATTTCAGGATTACTGTGGCAAGCCTGAAATCAAGCGTGCGCCGTGCTGGCCGCACGCCAGGTGAGTAACTAATCCGGTACCTGGCCGCGCGGCCGGGTCTGCCGGCCGCGCGGCCAAGTCCGCTTAGCGCGGGCGGAGTTAGAGCGGCCGGACCTGCTCGGCCTGCGGGCCCTTGGTGCCCTGGCCTGCGGTGAACTCGACTCGCTGGTTCTCCTGAAGACTGCGGAAACCCTCAGTCTGGATCGCGGAGTGGTGCACGAAGACGTCGGCGGTGCCGTCGTCGGGCGCGATGAAGCCATAACCCTTGTCGGCGTTGAACCACTTCACGGTGCCCTGAGCCATATTTATCTCCTGTTGAGACGATCTTCGGGGTCCACGGGTGTGTGCCCCGGGTTGCTGCGACCGTCCGTCCTTCGAATGCGGGGCTCTGCAGAATCCAAGACGCCCGCTGTCAGAACTTCGCAGGCGCTGTCACACGTACACGAACTTCGACTACAACCGAGTCCATTCAACACCATCGCGCGGCCGCTTGTTCCAGCTACCCCCGAGTTTGGTCACCCGCAGCCCGCCTGCGGCCGCCCCGACCTGCGTCAAAGGCATGCTCGCAGGGGCAAATTGACGAGAACCGCGCGCAGCAGTTAAGTAAAAAAATCGCTCACCCGCGCGGACGATCGGAGTGGCCGACCGGCGTGTCGCCGCCCGCAGGTCAGAAGCGGCCGCCAGAGATGCGGCGGGTGCGCTGGATCCGGCCCGGCTCGCCATACGGGTAGTCGGGCACGGGCGGCTCGCTCGCCTCGTCGAGCAGCCGGGTTTCCTCGGCAGTCAAGCGCACGTCGGCAGCGGCGAGGTTCTCGTCAAGCTGCCGCAGCGTGCGCGCGCCCAAGATCACCGACGTGACGGCCGGACGGCCCAGCAGCCATGCGATCGCGACTTGGGACATCGAAGCGCCGCGTTCGTCCGCGACCTTGCGCACCGCGTCGAGCACGTGCCACGTGTGCTCGTACTGCCCGCGCTGGTTCCATATCTTCATCCCAAGATCAGCGTTCTCCACCACCCGGGTCCCGCTCGGCGGCGGCTCGTCGCGCTGGTACTTGCCGGTCAGCCAGCCGCTGGCGAGCGGGGACCAGGGAAGCAGACCGAGGCCCTCGGCCTGGCAGGCGGGAACGATCTCCCACTCGATCGCGCGCGCCAGCAGGTTGTACTGCGGCTGCAGCGTGACAGGACGGGACAGGCCACGCGCGTCGGCGACGTCGACGGCCTTCTGCAGCTGCCAGCCGGTGAAGTTCGAAAGGCCGACATAATTGATCTTGCCGGCGCGGACCGCGTCATCGAGGAAGCGCAGCGTTTCCTCGATGGGGGTCAGGGGATCCCACGCGTGCAGCTGGTAAAGGTCGATGGTCTCCACGCCCAGGCGGCGCAGAGACGCATTCAGCGCGCCGGCCAGATGGCTGCGGGACAGGCCGTGCCCGTTAGGGGTCTCGTCGGTGGGGAAACGGCCCTTGGTGGCCAGCACGACGCGGCCGCGCGCGCCTGGCCTGCTGGCCAGCCAGTTGCCGATGATCTCCTCCGACCGGCTGTCGCCGTAGACATCCGCGGTGTCCACGAGCGTGCCGCCGACCTCGGCGAAACGATCGAGCTGGGCGTGCGAATCTGCGCCGCTGGTCTCATTTCCGAAGGTCAGCGTGCCGAGCGCGAGCGCTGACACGACGCATCCACTGTCCCCGAGCAGGCGATATTCCATCGGATCTCCGTTCGGCCTGGCATGCTCTCGCATGTCACCCTAACCAGCGGTGCGGCGGTGCGGCGGTGCGGCGGTGCGGCCGGGCGGCACCGCGGCGCGGCCTGGGCGGCACCGCGGCCCGACGGCAGCACGCGGCGCGACGGGCGCGGCTGGCGCGAGCCGGTCCTTCGCATCGCTGGCTTTGGCGAGCGCCAGGCGGTCAGCAACACGTCCGCGACGGGAATGGTGATTGTGCAGGGCATGCGCGTAGGTGCGACCCTGGGGACGTCAGGAGGTGGTGTGGGTGACGGCCGAATACGAGTTCAGGCTCGCGGGACACATCGAGGCGGCGGCGCTGGCTGACTTCGACGGCATGACCGTCATTCCAGGGACAACCGAGACGGTGATGCACGGCACCGTCACGGGCCAGTCCGCCGTGTTCGCGATCTTGGCCAGGATCCATGCCCTCGGCCTTACCGTGCTTGAGCTGCGGCGCCTTCCGACGCCGGTGGTGACCACGGCTGACGATCAGGCACCGGTCGCCGCCTCAAGTCCCGCGCCTGCGGCCGCCGGTCCTCCCGCAGCCGCCGACCCCCCGGCAGCCGCCGACCTCCCCGCAGCCGCCGATGGTGTCGCTGCGACCGGTGGTTCTCCCGCGGCGGCCGGCGATCTCCCCGCGTCGGCCAACGCCGGTGTTCCCCCCGCCGGAACTCCCTCCGCCGGAAACGGCGCCACCGGAACCCCCTCGACCGGAAACGGCGCCACCGGCGCCGGCGCCACCGGGAGCGGCGCCGCCGGAGCAAGCGCCACCGGCAACGGCGCCGCCGAAGCTGGCGCCGCCGGAGCTGGCGCCGCTGACGCATCGGCCGACGGGGCCCAGCTGCCGTTCAGCGTGGCTCTCGCGATCGGGCTGGTGGGCACGGCTACCGACGGCGCGCTGGCAGGTTACCGGCACGGACGCAAGGCGGCGGAGTCGGCATTGCACGCCGTCACGTGCGGGCACCGGCTGCCCGGGGGGGCGGGCGCGGCGCGCACTCTGCGGGCCAGCGTCGACGCCGTCGCCGACCGCGGCTCCGCCGAATTCACCGCGGGAAAGGTCCGGGCGAGCAGCGCCTGGTCGTCAGCGGTGACCAGGCTCGGCGATGACCCGGAGCTGTCACGCCGTGTCAAGCGGATAGCGAACCAGGCGATCAGCCCGATCATGGACATCGTGGTACCCGTCGTGCTCGAAAACCTCGACTCCCAGCAGATCCGCCAGGCCCTCGGGGTGCAGACCAGTGGCATCATGGACGAGATCACAGAAACGATCCGCGAGCGGGCAGCGGCCGCCGATGACCAGGTCGAGCGGTTTGCCCGCAGGCTCATACGCCCCCGGAGACGGCGGGCGGCAACCGTGGAACCACCTCCCGCGCTGCCACAGGACGCCAGATGACTAACCCGGCCGCCGAAGCTCTCGTCACGGCCAAGGCGCAGGCAGGCGTGGTAAGCCGTGGCGCCGCATTCTTCTTGGACGCCATGGGAACGGCCCTGCTGGTCGTGGGCGCCTTCTGGGTGATAGGGATACTCGGCACGGTCTTGCAGGCGAGCCGGCTGGTCGCCGCGACCCACGTCGGCTCCGCCACCTTCTCGATCATCGTTACCGGCACGTTCCTGGTCTACTGCGCGGCGTGCTGGCGGTTGCTGGGACGAACCGCTGGGCAGGCACTGTTCGGCCTGCGGGTCGTCCGCACCGACGGCCGCGCGCTGAAGGCACCGGCCTGCGTGCTGCGTGCGCTCTGCTACCTGCTGTCAGTGATCATGTTGCTTGGGTTCGTCTGGATCATTTTCGACTCCCGGCGGCAGGGCTTCCACGACAAGATCGCCCGCAGTGTCGTCATTTACGACTGGCCACAAGCGCGGGTCCCCGGCTCGGCACCATGATCGTGCCCTCACCCGTACCGGGTGAGGGCCGCACCGAGGACGCTGCCGCGTTTGTCCCGCCAGTGTCCCCATGTTGCTGGTGGTGGCCGCGCAGGCGGCTCACCGGGCACGTCATCCTCGGCGGATGATGCGCCACCGCGCTGGTGGCGAGACGCTGCTGGAGTAGGCGCCGGATCGGGCCACGTCCAGGCACGCGGCAGTCGGCGCTGCGCTGGAATAACAAACCGATCGAACGAAAGAGGCAGGTTATGGCGATTGGGCCGGTACAGCTCATCGTGCTGGGGTTCAAGCACCCCAACTTCCATGGTGAGATCATCGCGGAGCTTGAGCGGCTGCGCGCGAGCGACACGGTACGCGTGATCGACTCGCTGGCCGTCTACAAGGACGCGGACGGCGAGCTTGAGGTAGAGCACCTCAGCAACCTGTCCACCGACGAGGCCATCGAACTCGGCAGCAAGATCGGCGCCCTGATCGGCCTCGGCATCGACGGCGAGGAAGGCGCCGAGGCAGGCGCGCTCGCGGGCGCCGAGGAGGCCGCGGAAGAGGGTGGCGTGCACGTGTTCACCGAGGAGGAGGGCTGGGATGTGCTCGAGGACATCCCGAACGACTCCGCGGCGGCGCTGATCCTGCTGGAGCACCACTGGGCGGTACCGCTGCGCGACGCGATCGCCCGCGCCGGGGGCTTCCGGGTCAGCGACGGGTTCATCAGCCCGCTCGACCTCATCGAGATCGGCCTGGTATCGGCCGAGGAAGCCAAGGAACTGCACGAGATGGAGACCGCGGCGGCGGCAGGCTGACAGCCGACCCCGCCACCGGCGGCGCCGGCCTCGGGCGACCGGCCGGTACCCGCCAGTCACTCCCCGTAGCCCACGACCTGGAGGTATGACATGATCGGATCCCGCAGAGTAGCGCGCCGCACCGGGCGCCGCACCGCACGGCGCGTATCGCGCCGGTAATCACGGCGCGCATCGCGCGGCAGGCAACCACGGCGCGTATCGCGCCGCACGTATCGGGGGTACGGCGCATCTGGCCATGATTCTCACATGGCCCGGTTCGCCGACCTCCCGGTCGGCGTCGGCCGGTCGAGGAGCCGCGCATGAGCACGGCTGGCCATCCCGCAGGCGCCCACCCTGGTGGAACGTGGGCGAGCGGGGCAATTCCTGGTCACGGGACGAGCGCGGCCTCCTCGCCGAGTTCGTCCGGCGCCGG
>Ga0137365_10002422_pt1 | contig 14771 bp, 25 predicted proteins | sample SagtaG_9_FD_104799 | JGI IMG/M metagenome (GOLD analysis project Ga0137365, IMG submission 104799) | Vadose zone soil microbial communities from Sagehorn Ranch, Mendocino, California, USA - Sage1_L_40_16 metaG | ecosystem: Environmental > Terrestrial > Soil > Vadose zone | place: USA...
CGACCGACTGACGGATTTGGCGCAGCAGCATCTCGTACGCGCCGATCAGAGAGAACGGCGGCCAGGCCGAGAGGATCCGGCTGACGAGCATCGGGTGGGCGGCGGCAACGTTGGCGGCAACGCCGGCGCCGCTCAGAGGCCGCCGGGTCAAATCCGGCCACCCCGGGGTCGGTGCCGGCGTCGCGCAACCCGTGCCGGGTCGCGGGCTCCTTGCCGCCGGGCACGCAAGGGAAGACTGGCCACCCGCGGCGTGCGTAGGCCAGCGCCCGGCCCAGCATGTCGTGCGGCTCAGCTGGCCCGCGATCCATTGCCGGCGGCAAGGAAGTGGAACTGTTCATCGTGGCTCCTAATGCCGAGGCCCGCCTGCTCGCGTGCAGGCGGGCCGTACGGGTGGACTCAAGATGGATGGTTCGGGAGCATCGGGGCCGCCGGTAGGTCACCGGCGGCCCCGATGGCGGGCAGATGGTCAGGCCGCGTTCTGGACGACCTCGTCACCGTCGTCGGTGCCCGTGCCGATGTCGCCGTCCGCTGGGACGGCGGAGCCGAGGTCGTTGCTGGTGTCGCCGTCCGGGCTCTGGCCGCCGTCGGCTGCCTTGCTCGCGTCAGCCAGGGTGCTGGCCTGCGGAGCGTCGTCGGTCCAGGGGCTGCCGTTGGCGACGGCCTGTTCGATGTCGGAGAGCTGGTAGTCGAGGCTGGCCAGGAAGGCCAAGTAGGTGCCGGCGTCGCCACGCGGGCAAGGGCTGTACCGGTCGGTGCGCCAGGTGTTCCTGCCCTCGGCGTCGGTCATCACGTGCTCGTACGCCGTGACGACCGGCGCGAGCGCGGCGAGAGCGAGTCGGCCGGCCGAGGCTATGTCGCCGTCCTGGTCCCATTGCCCGGCGTCGCGGCCGGTGACCGTGGTGAACAGGGCCTTGTGCCGGGCGGCGGCGAGGCCGGCGCGGAGCGGGTCGGGCACGGCTAGCAGTTGCCGGCGAGGAAGGCGTGGACCTCGCGGGGCACCGACCGGCGGGCGAACAGGCTCGCGGCGAGCCAGCGGTGCCGGACCGCGGCGGCGGCCTGCCAGGCCCGGTTCCCGGCGTGGATCACCAGCCGCCGGTTCGGATCGGCCACCGGCTCGGGATCGGTCCGAGGCTCAGGCTCACTGCTGTCGCCGCCGCCATCGCCGGTGCCGATGTCGCCGCGGGTGGCGGGCCGGGCCGAGCGGCTGGAAGCAAAGGCTCTGCGCCCCTGCCCAGGCACCGAACGGGAATTAATGTCATCCCGCGCTCGCGAGCCTCAGATCCAGACTCGGCTGCGAGGCGCGATTTGCCTACGCCGGACTCGCCCGGGATTATGACGACATGCCCTTTACGGGTCTCAGCTACCCGTGCGATGTGCTGGCGAAGCACGTCAAGCTCAAGCTGCCGGTCGATCAATGGATCTTGTTACCTTCCGCCGACCGCCATCCACTCGCTGCGGCGCTTATCCCGTGACGGCATCGTGAACTACCCCTCTTGCCGGCGGCGCTGATGCGATGCACCTCACGAGGCCGAGGCTTTAACCCAGGTCACAAAGGCCTTCCAGTCGTCCGGGCTGAAGGTCAGAGTCGCGCCGTCCGGGTTCTTGGAGTCTCGCACCGCGACCTTGCCGCCGCGGGTCGTGGCGACCTCCACGCAGTTCGCTCCGCTGTTGCAGTAGCTTGACTTGCGCCACGGGCTGGCCAGGTCGTCGTTGTTCATTGGTCTGTCTCCAAGTCACTGCCGCCGCTCCAGCCGCTGCCTGATCCGCGTTGCCGAGGCGGTCGGGCTCAGGGCCGCGCTCCGCAGCGCGTCGAAGACGAGCGTGTAGCCGCGCAACTCCTGATCCAGTTCGAGGTACTGACTGCTGGTGAGGTTGTCTACGAAGACAGTACTTACAGATCGCTCGCTGCCAAAACTGAACATGACGAACGAGCCGGACATGCTCGCCTGGCCGCCCGCTTCGAGCGGCAGCAGCTGGACGCTGATGTTGGGCCGGTCCATGAGTTCCAGCAGCCTGCTGAGCTGGCCGCGCTGAATCTCGCCACTGCCGACGGTGGTGATCAGGGCGGCTTCCCAGATCACGGCGTCCAGCCGGGCGTCTGTGCTCTGCTCCAGCCGGGCCTGGCGCTCGCGCCTGATGCTGATGAGGTTCTCCAGCTTGCCGGGCGAGACCATCGCGGGATTGGCCAGCATGACGGCCCTGGCGTACCCGGGCGTCTGGAGGAGCCCGGGGACGATGGTCGGCTCCCAGGTCTTGATGTAGCTGGCATCGGATTCCAGGCCGATGAAGTCGGCGTAGTAGGGCGGGATGGTGTCGCCGTAGTCCTGCCACCAGCCGCGCTTGTTGCTCTCCCGGGCCAGGCGTTCCAGGTAGGCGCGGTGCTCTTGGTCCTGGTCGCCGTAACGGTCGAGCAGCAGCCGCAGGTCTACCATGCGGGCGCTGACGATGCCGTTCTCGATCCGGCTGATCTTGGCCGGGCTGCAGCTCAGCAACTCGGCCGCCTGGGCCGTGGTGGCGCCGGCGGCGTCACGTAGCCGTCGCAGTTCCGCGCCGACCCGGCGTGATCTGACAGTTGGCTTACCGCCGGCAGGCATACCTCATCCTCTCGCGCGCAGGAACGCAGATGAGTGAAACGCTTGCAAACTGCAACGCTTGCAACTAGTGTCGCATGCACTTGCCGCGGCGATGGTGGCTCGACATGCGGATCGTAGCGGACCTTCTACCAGCAAGGGGGTTCCCGGGTGCGGTACACCGCCCGTGGGCTCGCGTTCATCACGACTGCCGGGGCCGGATCGGGCACCGACGGTTTAGGAGCGGTCGCCCCATGAGCGGCAGCACCAGCGCGCAGGCTCCAGACGCCCCCGCGGGCGGGGTCGCCGCTGCCGGAACCGGAACCAGTTCCGTGCATGCGGCTCCGGCGCGCCTTCGGGGGCCAGCCGGCTGTCCGGTGCCGGTTCCGCCGTCTCATCACGGTCACGACCTGGCACGCTGGCCGCTGCGCAACGCGATCACACTCGGAGCGCTGAAGGGCGCGGTGCCCTCGGCCCGCGCCCACGTGCGGCAAGCTGCTATCCGAGTGGGGCCGGGCGGAACTCGGCCCAGACGTCGGCGTGGTGATTTCTGAGCTGGTCACCAACGCCCTCATGGCATCCGCCGAGTTCCGGCCTGCCGTCGCGCCTGTCCTGGTGTGGCTCGGGTCCGATGGCCGGTGCGTGCTGGCCGCCGTGGCGGACGCGAGCCACCGGCCGCCGGAGCGGCTGAACCTGGGCCCGGACGCCGAGGGGGGCCGCGGCCTGGCGCTGGTGGAGGCGTTCAGCAGCCGGTGGGGCTGGCACACCACCACGGTGACCGGGCTGGCGAAGGTGGTCTGGGCGGAATGGCAGCTGCCATCCCAGGCCGGCCAGCGGTTGGCCGTCGCCCGGCAGGACCGTTGCCATGGCATCTGATTCGCGCGAGCGGCGCTCGCCGCTGGGGCTGGGGCCGCTGGAGACCGCGATCATGCAGGTCATGTGGGAGGCCGACGCCTGGCTGACGGTGCGGGATATCCGGGATCGGATGCGCTACAGCTCAGTTGGCTACACCACGGTGGCGAAGGTCATCGCCATCTTGCACCGGAAGGGCCTGCTCGTCCGCCGTCTCGGGGACCGGGAAGGAAAGCCCGGACCGGCGGCCTGGTGGTACCGCGCGGCCCGGCCGATGACCGAGCACATCGGGCAACTGATCGCGGCGTTGCTGGACCACAGCCCGGACCCCGACGCCACCCTCCGCTGCGCGCTGGCCGCGCGACCGCTGGCCCCCAGGACCCGTGCTGCGGATACCCCGGATCACCGCCATGAGCAGGCTCTGGCCGCGTCCGAGGTGGCCCTGACCTGCCAGGGCAGTCCGAGGGCCATCGCGGGCGGTCCCAGGTGGCCGTAGATAGTGCCGTGCTCTGCCATCGCATCTGATAGCTGTTTCCGTCCGATCCGACCCCTGTAGGAGGCCCGGCCATGTCCCCTCTGCCCGAGGTCATCGCCAGCTACACCGCCTACCTGCACGCCAGAACACATGCCCAGTCGAAAACGACGATCAGCGGCGACCACGCCGACATCAACATCAGCATCGGGGAGAAGACGATGGCGCTCGCCTTCCAGCGCCACGGTCGGCAATGGTCACTGGCCAGCGCCGAACTCCGCCACGGTGGCCAGACCGCCACCTTCACCCGCGGTCGGCTCACCGAAGCGGTCACCGCGCTGCTGAGACCATGAACCTATCTCGTTGCCCGCCCAGTCGCGATTACCACCATCGAGCCGCCCGCACGCGCTGACTCCCTTCGTTGAGTCGATCGCCGCCCACAACGGGGACACGGCATGGCCTTTGGATGCTCGGGCTCGGCGAGCGGGTCGACGATCACGATCGCGGCGGCGGGCACCTGCACGATCCGCGCCTCGCAGTTGGGCAATGCCCGTGCGGTGGCGAGAATCGGACAGTCAGGTTAATACCGTCCCGCTTGGTGCTTCCGGCTCATGGAGCTGTCGCGTCAGCACCCCAGCGCGCCCGCCCGGCCTTCCTGGCTATCGCTGACCGCTCGGCTGGGCTCAGCTTCTCCGCCCGTGCCCGGCCGCCTTTGAGTCCGCCGAGCCTGCCCGGCGCTACAGCAGCGGGGTTCTTGCTCTCGCTCGTGATTGGCTCGGGTTCCTCGTTGCCAGGCGAAGCCGACCGCCGACCCATCTGGCCGCCCAGCCGATGCCGCGCACGACGATGTTGCTCGCCCATACGGCCTTGCCCACATCGGGATAAAGGGAGAGGTTGGCGTCATCTTGCATCTTGAGCTTCGTGCCCCCTCCCTCGCCCCAGCTCCTGATCTCAGTTCCGTCATCAGCAAAGAGATTCAGACGGCCGTCGTCAGTGATCTCTATGTACGCGCCGCCCTCGCCAACATGCCCAGATCGTAGAGCGGCCCCCATCCGATGATCTTGACCACCAGGGTGCAGCAAGATCACGAACGCGGCCTTGCCGCAGGGCAGGTGGGTTTCGCCGGACCCTCCTTGTCAGACAGAGCGAGGCGCTACCAAGGGCCGCAGGCGGAACGGCCGAGGCAAGCGAACCGCGGTCTCACAGATCCGTAGATCAGCGCAGCGCGTCCGGCCAGTTGCCGGAATCCGTATCTGCAGGCAGGGCCAAGCAAGTGCCCGATGCGGACGCCTGAGTCCGGTGCTGCCTCCGCAGTCTGTCAGATGGCTGTGAGAGGTTCATCCACAGACGGGAGCCTGCTCTTGGAGATCATGTCGCAGCGACGGCATCGCCAGGGCACTATGTATAGATGCGACTGCGCACACGATCGGCCGCGGATGAGTCCGAATCCGTTATCGTCGATCTTCGAACCGCATCTGTACCCGCCACGTTCGATGCGTCGGGCACGAGTCCTTGGAAACAAGGTTCCATCCGCGCCTTCATTTCACACCTCGCCAAGCATAAAGCGTTCGCAAGCGAAATCAGCAACAATCTAGCATCATTTGACGTCCAGGGTTTCGTTGCGCACGATTCAATTGACGACTCTCTCGAATGGCAGATAGAGATTGAGCGCGCCCTGGACACCGCCCATGTACTCGTTTGCCTCCTGCATCCTGGATTTACAAATTCCTATTGGTCTCAACAAGAGATAGGCTGGGCGCTTGGGCGGAGAATCCCGGTGCTAATGATCCGCCTTGGCGAGGACCCGGTAGGTTTCCCTGCAAAATACCAGGCTCGCTCCATGGCCAATTCCAGGCCGCCCGAAGTGGCATCCGCAATTGGGAGCTGGCTGAGCAGGAGCCCGACCTTCGGAGGTTTGGTGACCGCCGCACTGGTTCGTGACCTGCGCAACGCATCCAGCTTCGTGGCGGGGCGCGTCGCTGCGGAACGCATAGAAGCTATGGGTACGCTTTCGATTCCAATGCTTGAGGACATCGAATCGGCATACTTGAGTAATAATCAACTGTACCCTTCTCATATCGGCGCTAAAGTGATCGAACGGATATTGAAAGCGCATGGCCGTCAGCTTCCAAAGCGCTCGAATGAGGACTAGGAGTCATTCGCGAATCACGACTGTCAGCCTGAAAATGAAGTGCTGCGAGGAGGGCGACCTGTTGCTGGCAAAGATCGTCGACAATGACCTCTCTTATTCTGTCGCTGCGGTTGTAAGTGCGCGGCGGCGCGGTTCCCGGTCGGGGTCCTTGTTCTTGCCGCTGATCGCGGAATTCTGAAGCTCGAAATTCCCGCCAGCAACGTCAATACCCTCTATGCCTGGACTGGTTCCGGTATATACACCTTGGCCTAAGCGCTCGGGCGCCACAGTCGATCACGTTCGGGATGCTGCCGGACCAGACCTACGGCGCTGCCACGTTCCCAGTGTCCGCCACCGTATCATCGGGGTTGACGGTGTCATTCAGCGTCCGGCACCTGTTCGCCCCCGCGACCCGACCCGACCCGCGACCGACTGTTCGGGCACGTCAAGACCCGCAAGAAGCGCACCCAGTTCCCGAAGTTCTGCCGCTACCTGCGCAGCCTGTATCCGCCGGACGTGCGCATCGCGATCATCTGCGACAACTACTCCCCGCACCTGTCCGGCGTGGCCGGGATGGACCTGCAACGCGAGATAGGCGGTGACGTCCTTCACCGACCCGTCGCTGCGCCTCACCTGGTGCGGAAGATGGGCCCAGCTCCACGCCACCAGATCCCCGCCACAGAACCACAGCCGGCGCGGCCAGCTTGCGCCGTCGCGGGCGTGCCCCTAGCCCCAGTTCGAGGCCAAGCTCGCCGAACGACGCGTCGCTGTTCACCAGGTCCGGGCGGGTGGCGGTGACACGCTGCGCCAGACCCTGCATGAGCTGCACGTCCGCGGTGGTCACAAGCTCGACGCTCGTCATAGTGCGCCACTGTGTCAGGACTCCGCAAAGCCGTCGAACCGGTTCCCGGGGCCGCCGATCGCGGCAGTCAACGGCACAACGCGCGAAGCGCATCGTCGTGGCGGCGGCGCCGATGGCAGAGAGGGCTATGTCCCTCGATTACGCCGGCCGACTGCGGACATCGACCGACGCACGTCACGACCTACAGGGCGAACGTTGCCTGCTACGGCAGTAGGTCCGACGCGACGGGCTACCGCGAGCCCAGTAGATGATGCTCGGATCAGACGGCGCCGCCGGCCATATCGAACGTGTCGCATCCGGGCCGACAGCGGTCGAAAGGATGGTGATGGTCATCGGGACCTCCCGGTGCCGGCTAAGACCCGGAAGGCTGCTGGGCCAGCCGCGGCCCCAGCAAGGAAACTTGACCACTCCACCATAAAGATCGCACCGGCCGTCACGCCAAGTCACCAACACCCCGCCCAGGTCACCGCAACGACGGCATCAGGAACGCGCCAGACCGAATATGAATGTCGGCCGATCAAGTAGCCATTCGCGAGTTGCGACGCCCCCCGGCTACCCTCACCGCTCGATGACTGGCAGCAACCCCGTGAATGGAAACGTCACGGCGCCGGCCAACGCTGCCGCAGCAGTTCACGGACTACCATCTTTGTCACGTCCTGCAATGCCGCCAGATAGCCATCATGGCCATGTTGATCATCGCTGCGTGCCCGGTAGCAGTTGACATACTTGGCGCTGGCGGTGCCAACCTTCGATGGATCGCGGCACACGCAATCCGGATCACCGTGGGCCGTGCAATTCCGGCGTCGGTACCAGATTTGAACCTGCTCCTGTAGTGTCCCGTAGGTAAGCCCGGCCGCAAGTGATTGTTCACCGATGACGCCGCGTGGGGCAAGCAGCTCGCGCAGCAATTCGTAAACCTGGTCCGCTGCCTCTTGGACAAGGAGGGGCTGCCCTTTCTTGCCGACCTGTATTTGCCCGTTCCAGTCACGCTTGGGCCGTCCGGCACACCCTCGACTTCTCGCAACAGTCTCCAGGAGGGACCAAAGTCGCACGTACTGGAAGTCGGATCGGCGCTCTCGGAGGGCTTCCCCGAGTAGCAGGATGAAGAGTTGGAGTGTAGTGTCACCCCTGATGGCATGAAGATCCCGTCGCAGTCCTTCGGGCTCCTCTCCGGATATGAAACCTCCGATGAGATTGCCGCGATATGGCGGAATGTGAAGACCCGACATGAGCTGTCCGGTCTGCGGTTCGTGAATGATCGTACAGAAAACATCGCCGAAGCTACCCCGATGTGCAGCGAGGAGCGTGACGAGCAGAGATGCTTCGCGCATCGCGACGCCTCCGCACTCCTCTAGGGTGTCTGCCCGGATAACTGGGAACTGTATGAGCGTCGCCGGTTCTGCCCGCCGAACCTGACCTAGGATTTCTTGTGTCCATGACAGGGGTGACGCGCCCCGCGTTTTGAGCAGCCGATCCACCGCCTGCAATTCGGCTGTCCACCCCACGGGATCAAGCGGCATGACCTCGCACGTTAGGAGGTTGAGCTTGGTAGTTGTGAGTAGGTCTTTAACGAAGACCAGGACCGAGGCCGCGACTTGACCAGAACCGATTCCTGCGCTGCGCCGCCTCTGGCGCCGTCGGACGATCTCACCATATGCAGACTCAAGTTCGTCAAGACTGCTAGGCGGGTCGGATTCCGTCCGGACCTCGAAAAGCAACGGCGGCTGCATCTGGACGGCCATTGGAGCCATTTGAGGCGTGTTGTCGCTATTAAGCGCGGTCAGCCAGTACAGCCCTGGCGGCTGATCGCCGACAGCCTTACAGCGCGCCACGTTCGCCTGTCCTGGATCAACTTCTAGCGGCGATGACAGAGCCCCAATGTCCTCGTGTTCCTCGGTGCGACCGACCTGTATAGAAAGCCCGGTCAGCGGTCGGTTGGCCTCCACGACGAGCGGCGATCCGACAGCGACTGACCGGCTAGGCAGAACGATCTGCCACCCGCCATCTGTCGTGGGCGTTGCCCCTGTCAAGATCACCATCCTTTGCCAGACGATGTTGAACTAACCAGGCTACGGGGGGACCTGCCAATGGGCAGATGTGATCCTGAGACTGGCTCCCGGCCAGACCGTCACCATCGCATAGCCGACCAGCCGCTTGACCCCGCCCGACAGCCGCTGGCCGATGGTGTGCGCCCACTCGCCGATGTCGAGCGGCTCAATCAGGTCGCCGGCCCGGCGGGCACCTCGGCGGCGCCGACTCCGTGAATCCTCAGTACCTGCCGCCAGGCCATGGCCAAAGGCAGCCGGGTGCTGATCATCGAGCGGCTGATCCTCGACGACCCGGCCGACGCTCTGCTGAGCGACATGACCATCCTGGTCGTCACCGGCGGCCAAGAACGCACCAACGCCGAGTACGCCCAGCTCCTCGCCCAAGCCGGCCTGAACCTCACCAACATCCAGCCAATAACCCTCCCTACGGCGTCATCGAGGGCCTCCCACAGCAAACGAGCCCTCGCTGCGCCCGACCTAGATCGCAGGATGAAGAGGGCTCAATGTCTGGGCTGCCTGTGCCATGAGGAATGCCATCTGCGGATACACGCGCGGCCTCTGGTTGTTGCTAGCGATGCCACACTGCCGAGCGCCGGCAGCGCACTAACCGTGTGAGCGGTTGCCATCGGCAAGGAAGCGGCAGCCGCTCACGCCGGTTCACCATCTCAGGCAAGCTCATCCCGCAGAGCGACCACGAGCGGGTGACAGTTGGGGTACCCGTGTTCTATGAGTTCAGTGATGGTCAGGGCCGTGATTGCCTGATTGCGATCGAGCGGCGTGGGCCAGGTGCTTACCAGCCACCGGCCATCGGCTTGGACCCTGGCGTCGGCGATGGTCGTGCCGGCAACATCCAGCGGCATGCGGTCATCGCTGATCTTGAGCGTCATCGGGGTACCCCCGCGGCGCTGTCGGCGACCGCACGAAGTCCTTGCGCTTCGTCCCGGCTAAAGGCCCCGGCCTGACCCGCGCTCTTGACAAGGCGGCCCCAGCGTTCCTTACGGCCGTGCGCAGGGGCGATATCGTCTCCGCTGGGCAAGGCCCCGTTCGCACTTCGGTTGGCCATCGCCCACTCCCACGCCTGCCGTTGCAGATCGCTCGCGACGCGCGGACTCGCGCGCCCGGCCTGGTTCTGGCCAACCACCCGCAGCCCTGGCATGGACGGACGCGCGGTAGCCGGCCTGGCTCGCTGCGCCGCGCCAGCCATGACCCGCGACCAGATCGAATCAGTCGTCACCGCGCTGTCAGACCTGCTCGCCGTCCTCAGAGACGCCGACCCGGCAGACAAGCCGAGATCTACACCCGGCTTGGGCTCCGCCTCACCTACCAGCCAGCGGGGAGGACTGTTCGAACAGAGGTCAACATGATGAGCACCGCTCAGCATTGGCAATTCGAAAGTGTCCGAGGCTGGCCGGCCGGTGGATCCGGCGCAGCACGACGGCCAGTGTGCTGCTGCTGGCGGGCATCGCCGCCGTCGTGTCCCACGGCCACATGCATGCGCTGGCCCTGCAGCATGGTCAGGGAGCGTGGGCTTCTGCGCTGGGTCCCGCTGTCCTGTGACGGGATGATCATCGCGGCGTCGATGGCGTTGCTGTCGGATTCGCGGCTCGGTGGCCGGGGCGGGTTCCTGCCCTGGGCGCTGCTGGTCATCGGCGCGCTGGCGAGCCTGGCCGCGAACATCGCGGGTGGCGGAGCCGACGGTGATCGGCCGGGTCATCGCGGCGTGGCCCAGTTTCGCCCTGACGTGCAGCTATGAGCTGCTGATGCGGCAAATCCGCCAGTCCGCAACTGCCCGCGCCGTCGTCGGCGCGCGGCGGCCCCCGGCGGCCCTGAATGAGCGGCTGGGGCAGCAACCGCTACCCGAATCCCCGCTGCCGGCGTCGCCCGGGGTGGTGCCCGGCGTCTTGGATCGCGCCGGCGGCCGCCCCGCAGCACGGGCAGCGGCCGGTGGCAGCCGGGTCCTGCAGCGACGGGCCTGGGCATGGGCACTGGCGAATCGCCGCCCGGATGGGTCGCTGCCCACCGGGACCGAGGTAGCGCGGCAGCTCCGGCGCAGCCAGCGATGGGGCAGGCTGGTCAAGAACGCCGGCCTCGCCGGCCGGCTCGGCACCGGCACATGAGCAGCAGCGCAGCGCAGTCGCTCCCGATGCGGCGATCTGGACAATCACCACCTCGGCAGCCACAGTCTCCAGCGGCCAGGCTCGTCTGCGATCGGCGCTGCGCCGTCCCGCGCGCACGGCGGCGAAGGCAGCGGCGAACATGACCTTCCTGGAGCCGGTGGCTGCCGCGGCGGCCCGCCGTCCAGCACCAAAGGCAACCCCGGCCAGAGGCAGGTCCTCAGAACGGCCCGGCGCCAACGGCCGTCAGGGTCGCACCCGGCCACCTCCGGGCAGCCTCTCCGGCAGCCCGTTCCGCGGGACGTGACAGCAGCCCGGCATCACGCCGCGGCGCCCGCCCGCCGCCGCGGCCGGCCAGACCAGCCAGATAGCCGCCCGGCGCCTCACCAGACCCGCACCACGGCAGTCCGGCAGCCGGCGATCATGAAGGCAAAGCCAGCCCCCGGGCGCGTCAAATGCCCGAACTCAGCCAAGGATGCCGGACCGCGCCGGCGAAATCACGTCCTGGGCGAGGCAGAAACGATCTTCTGGGCCGGCTAAAAGGGAACCGGGATCGGTCACGGAGAGTAAGTGTCGTAATATTCTTCAGCGGGCGAATTCGGCTCTGCCGAATATTCGCTCCCCTTGCGCCGAGCGCATTGCCGCTCATATAATCTGTTCTGTCTTCGGATATCGAATAATAGCTGGACGGCAAGGGCGGGCCAGCGATCGGGAATCAGGAATCGAAAGGTCGTGTTAGTGCCGTGTCGGCGTGCGAGGGCTTCGTAACCGTAACTGGTCAGGTCCTGGAGGTTGCTCAGGAGTGGTTATGCCGGGGAGGGCATCCATGGCTGGCCTTCAGTGAGCATGACGAGGGCGTCGAAGAACGTCACGTTATGCTTGGCCGCGGTGGAAAGGTAGCTCCGGATCGCGCAGAACTGCCGGGCGCCGGTCAGGGTCCGCAGGCATCCCGACACTTTCTGCCGGAGCTTGACCATGCGAATATCGCGCTCAGATCCGTTGTTATCGGGTGGCACCCGGAAGTCCAGGGTGAATCTCAGGTAGTCGTCCTGGCGGTCGAGCAGCCGCCTGGCCAGGGCGTTGTGCTTCTTCATCGGCTTCCCGGACCGGGCCGCCGTCTCCTTGATCCCGATCAGGGCGGCGGATCGGTAAGCGCGGGCCTGGATCGCCAGCGCGCCTGGTTCGACGGCATCGAGACGCTGCTCGATAGCGTCAGCTACCAGGCGCTGCATGGCGGCGAGCGCCTCGGCAGCCTGGGTGGCCCAGCACCACTGGCAGTCCCCGGCCAGGTCGGCGACGGCCTGTAGCTCGCGGGCGGCATGGGCGCAGCAAAGCGGTGACCGGGGGCGGCGTAGGCGTCATACGGTGCCCAGGCATCGTGAACAGCGACGCCGGCGAAGGACGGCAGGACCCTCATCTCGTCCATCGCCTCCGTGCCCCTACGGGGATGGCAGGACAGCAGGGTGTACTTGCCAGTGCGGGCGCAGTGCACCCAGCGCAGCCTGACTTCGACCCTCAGCCCGGTTTCGTCGAAGCCGGCCACGCCGGCGGCGGTTATCCGGGCGCGGATCTCCTCCAGGAAGCCGTCCAGCCGCCCGGCGGCTCGCGCGGTCAGCGCGGCGACCGTCCCGGAGGACAGCGGGATGCCGAACAGCTCGGCCAGCGCCTGAGCGGTCCGCTTCTTCGACAAGAACTGCCCGGCGTACAGGTACACGATGATCGCGGCGATCCGCGGCCCGTACTGAACCGGCGCATCCACCCCAGCGGGAGCCGCGCCCTTCGTGCGGTGTCCGCACCCGCACCCGCGCTCAACCAGCTGATGCTCAGTCACCTCGACGGCTGCCGGCGGCAGGTCAAGGCACTGCCGCCGCTCCACTCCCGTCACCAGCGCCCCGCCCAGGCCTGCGCCGCACCCGCCGCACCGGGCCGGCTCGTGCACAACCTCATGATCCGGCTTCGCTACCCGCGCCAGAGTCTTCCCCTCTTATCCCGCAGCGACCGCGGCCTCGGCGGCGGCTTGCCCAGCCCGTCCGACGATGGCGGCTTACTCGAATTCCGCGACGTCCTCGCCAGCCGCTCCTCAAGCTCAGCGATCCGCTCCCGCGTCCGGGCCAGCTCATCCAGGGCAACCGCAAGATCCCCGCGCAGCGACATCACCAGCGCGGCAAGCACCTCACCGCCGCCATCACCGTGATCACCAGGCACACCCGGACACTACGAGACGTAGATCCATTACCACCGGCAATCAAGATCGGCCGGCGTGTCCATCCCGCCGCAGACCTGTCACACCACGGCAGCAGCCACCTGACCAGTTACTCGTAACCCAGCAAGGCGAGCCTGATTCACTGAGCAAGGGTTCATATTGTCGTTCGAGGATCTCTTCGCGCATGGCCGAGGTTGTCGGCGGAAGGGGTATGCGATGTACTGGGAGCGTTGCGTAGGATTTGCGGTAACGTCTTAGCGAAATTGCGGCATCGGCTACGGCCGGACTTGCTAGCGAGAGTCCTTCGATCGCGAGCAAGTGCGGTATCTGGTTCCCCCAGTAACCAATAATCCGCCAATGGGGCCGATGGTAACTCCACCATTTGATGCCCTGCCATTTTCTGATGCCTTGATCGTCACGTTCCTCGTAGACACTCAGCGCCCACGCCTGGGTGGCTGCCCGGTTGCGTTCGATCACCTGTGTGGGCCGTAGTCCGCGGGCATAAAGGTTACGGGCGTCATCGAGGTGCAGTAGTGGGAGGTCGTCGTCGAGGAAATAGGTGGCCAGGGCCCAGCGGCCATCCGGGATTGCTGGCAAGCTGAACATCCCGGCATGCCACGGATCGACCTTCGCGGCTGGATTCCTCCTGGCCGGCGCGCCCCGGTTCCTGGCGATGGCACTGTTCGGCACACTTGCGCCGGTCGTTGCCATCGTCTTTATCGGCGGGCTTGGCGCCGGCGGTATCAATCCGATCCTGGGCGCGGTGGAATACGAACGCGTTCTCCGGCAGCTCCAGGCCCGCGTCCTCGGCGCTCTGAACGCCTCAGCCTGGGCAGGCATACCGGTCGGCAGCCTCGCCGCCGGTCCCGCGGTGTCCAGCCTCGGCCTGCGCACCGCGCTGCTCTCGGCCGCCGTCATCTATGCCATGGCCACCCTCCCGCCCTTCTTCTTCCCGGTCTGGCGGCAGATGGATTCGGTGTCACGCGCCACGCCACCGCACCCTTCCCCCGAGCGCCAGGAAGCCTTGCCGCACGATCAGGGCCAGACGATCGGTCACAAGCTCTGATGCCAGCAGTCCCAGGGATACAGGGGTGACCGGCTTACGTCGCTTCGTCAGCGTCGTCCTTCGCCGTGGGATTGAGCGCATCGGTTGCCCATTGGCGAAGGTCACGTCCGCTTGCCAGGGACCAGCAGTGGACAAGGTCATCTTTGGTTGCGCAGCCGTGGGCATGACGGCGCAGCAGATCGCGCAGGCCGTCGACGACAGCTTGGCGTCCGATCAGGTCTTCCAGTTGCTTGACCGTGGCGGCGTCACTGGCATAGGCGTGGTCGGGCAGGTCCTGTGACACACCTGGCGTCCACGGTGCGGCGCCTGAATGGATCTTCTCAAGCGCGTTCCGGCTGATATATGTCGTGATCGGCTCGATGAGCCACGCGTCGCTGTTTCGGCATATATCAACGAGTCCGCCGAACCATGCGTGCGCCATCTCATGCGCGATGACGGTTGCCAGATAAAGAC
>Ga0137365_10002430_pt1 | contig 14752 bp, 15 predicted proteins | sample SagtaG_9_FD_104799 | JGI IMG/M metagenome (GOLD analysis project Ga0137365, IMG submission 104799) | Vadose zone soil microbial communities from Sagehorn Ranch, Mendocino, California, USA - Sage1_L_40_16 metaG | ecosystem: Environmental > Terrestrial > Soil > Vadose zone | place: USA...
CACCGGGAGGAGCAGAAGCGACTGCGCGTGGTCGCGTTCGCGTTTCTGACGCCGCTCTTCTTCGTCAAGGGCGGCCTCAACGTCTCGCTGGGTGCGGTCACAGCGAACCTCGGCCTGCTCGCGATCCTGCTGACGGCCAAGATGGTGCCGAAGCTCGTCTTCATCTATCCGCTCGCCCATCGTGCCGATCGGCGGCACGGAACCTTCATCACGTTGCTGATGAGCACCGGCCTCACGTTCGGGACAATCGCGTCGCTGTACGGATTGACCGCCGGGATCATCGACAAGACGCAGTTCTCTCTCCTGGTGACGGTCGTCGTCTTGTCCGCGGTCATTCCGACGGCGATCGCGGAGCGCTGGTTCCTGCCGGACGCCGAGCGAGAGCTCCGGATCGACCGCCGAGTCGCTTACGCCGAGAGCGAGGAGTTCGTCTAGGAGGGCTTGGCGGAACGTCGCTCGTCGTCGGGGTGCGATGGTCGTTCCGTGGCAAGGACGCGGGGAGCGTCAATAGCAGGAAGGTATTGGCGGGACTGCGAAACCAGGGCGGAGCCGGTGGTGAGCAGCGCGGCCCGACAGCTCAGACTACGTTTCGCCAAGCCCTCCTCGTCCCTACGCCGCGTCGGAAAACGCGTCGAGCTCGCGGTGGACGGCGAGCAGCTCGAGCGCCTCGGCCTCGATCTGGCGCACGCGCTCGCGGGTGATTCCCAGCTCACGGCCGATCGCATCGAGCGACTTCGGGTCCGTGTCGCCGTTCAGGCCGTACCGGAGACGGACGACCTCCCGCTCGCGCTCCGGCAGCTCGTCGACTGCCCGGCGCAACGCCTTCTCCTGGAGGCTGTAGGTGACCTCCTCCTCTGGCGTCTCCTGGTCGGCCGGGACGAGCTCGCCGAACGAGCCCTCGTTCTCGGCGCCGATCGGCTTGTCGAGGCTCGTCACCGCACGGGCTACCTGCCGCACCTCACGAACCTGCTTCAGGGTCAGCTTCGCCCGCTTCGCAACTTCCTGCTCGGTCGGCACCCGTCCGAGCTGCGTCGACAGCTCGCGCTCAGCCCGGGCCATCTTTTGCTCACGCTCGGCGATGTGGACGGGGATGCGGATCGTCCGCGACTTGTTCGCGACACCTCGTTGAACCGCCTGGCGGATCCACCACGTCGCGTAGGTCGAGAACTTGAACCCGCGGCGCCAGTCGAATTTCTCGACCGCGCGGATCAGGCCGATGATCCCTTCCTGGATCAGGTCGAGCAGGTGCAGCTCGTGGCCCTGGTAGCGCTTCGCGATCGAGACCACGAGTCGCAGGTTCGAGTTGATCATCCGCTCCTTCGCTGCGTGATCGCCGCGCTCGATCCGCTTTGCCAGCTCGACCTCCTCTTCCGCGGTCAAGAGAGGCCACTTCGCTGCCTCGTTCAAGAACAGTTGCAGGGCGTCGGTCGTGGCGACGGCGAGGTCGCCGTTCACGAAGGTTGACTCGCCGCCCTCGAGACGCGCGCAGTCGTCGGTCAGCTCGATGCCGCGTGTCTCGAGCTCGTCGTAGAGCTGGGCCAGCCGCTCCCCATCCAACTCATGCTCCTGGACGAACTCGCTGAATTGGGAGAGGTTGAGGCACCCGTCCTCCTCCCCTCTTTGCAGCAACGCTCGAATCTGCTCGTCGGGCATGACCTTATTGTCACCTAAACCGCTCAGATCAATCCACAAAACCTCGCGGTATTCGGCCAAGCGTAAAACCTACGCCCGCTGCGGTAGGCGCGCTCGGCGACCCACATCTGCTCGAGCGGAGACCAGTTATCGGCCAACCCCCGGCGCAGCAGGTAGCGCGGCGCGTACCCGGACATGAAGCCGCGGTCCATCTGCAGCCCGCCCCAGTACGGATCGCCCGAATCGCTCCAGGAGCCCTCGTAGCGGTGAATGCAGAGCCAGGCGCTCTTGTGCGGCGGATGAATCGCCTTCAGGTAGGCACGGCCGGCAGCGGAAACCCAGAGACGTAGGACGCGCCTGGTGCTCGGACTGATCGGACGATGCGTTCTCGGCGCGCCCATCAGACTCTGCCAACGCCAGGTTTGGGCGCGGTAACGGCTGATCAGCCTCGGGTTCACGTGCCTCTGCATTCGCGCGAGCCGTACCTGCCCGGCGGCGTGCACGAGAACCTTCGACCCCTGGAGCGGCGTGCCAGCCCAAGCCACTCCGGCGGTCAGCACGAACGCGCTCATTAACAGCAACAACCAGCGTTTGTTTACAGGCATGAAGGGACCCCCGGGGTGGTTGACGTCGACGTGGCGGCGGCGGGCACGGCCTGCGCTGCGGCACAGAGGGTCGGGCCCTGGTCTGTTGACCTTTCCGAGAACAGTTAGACGTAACCCCGAGGCCGGGGTTAGCCAGTCGTACGAACTGTCACAAAGGAGTTACGAAGGCTTTACGAGCCGAGCGTGATTCGCTCGATCACCACGTCCGCGCTTGGCTTGTCAGCCGCGTCCGTGTCCGTGCCTTCGATCGAGTCGACGGCATCCATGCCGCTGGTCACACGCCCGAAGACCGTGTGCTTGCCGTCCAGCCAGGGAGCCGCGTCGGTGGTGACGATGAAGAACTGGCTGCCATTCGTGTTCGGGCCGGCGTTGGCCATCGCGAGCGCACCACGCTCGACCCTGTGGTCGTTGAACTCGTCCTCGAACGTGTAGCCCGGGCCGCCCGTCCCGGTCCCGGTCGGGTCTCCGCCCTGGATCATGAAGTCCTTGATCACGCGGTGGAAGATGACGCCGTCGTAGAAGCCGTCCGCGACGAGCTTCCGGAAGTTCTCGACCGTCTTCGGCGCATCGTCGTCGAAGAGCTCCAACTCGATCGCGCCGTGGTTGGTTTGCATCGTCGCCGTACTCATCGGCGGCACCGTAACGCAACTCGACGTTGGTAGCGTCGGCGGTGTGCGCCGTTTGCTCGTGCTCGTGAGCGTGGTCGTCGCAGTGGACACGATGTTCTTCACAGCGCTGATCCCGTTGCTCCCGCACATCGCGGACAAGTACAACCTGTCGAAGGCGGGCGCCGGCGTCTTCATCTCGACCTATGCGGCGGGGACTCTGCTCGGCGCGATTCCTGCCGGCTTCGCCACCACGCGCCTGAGCCCCAAGCGCACGGTTCTCGTCGGGCTCGCCCTCATGACGGCCGCGAGCCTCGGCTTTGCGCTCGCGGGGGACGTTTGGACACTGGGGATCTCTCGACTCTTCCAGGGGATCGGCAGCTCCTTCTCGTGGGCCGGCGGGCTCGCCTGGCTGGTCGCTTCGGCCCCACGCGACCGGCGCGGCGAGCTCCTCGGCACCGCGATGGGGGCAGCAGTGTTCGGGGCGCTCCTCGGTCCAGTGCTCGGCGTGCTCGCCGGCGTCGTCGGGACACGCACGGCCTTTCTCGGTGTCGCCGCCTTGGGCGCTGCCCTTCTCGCGTTGGCCGCGAGGACTGCAGGAGTGGCACCGGAGCGGCAGGCGTTCCGGGCTGGGTTGCTCGCGATTCGAGACCGACCGCTCATGGCCGGGCTGTGGCTGATCACGCTGCCGGCCCTGCTTTTTGGGGTCTTGATCGTGCTTGTCCCGCTCCAGCTCAATCGACACGGTTGGGGGGCGATCGCGATCGGCGCCCTCTTTCTCGCCACGACGGCGCTGGAAACGGTGTTGAACCCGATGCTCGGTCGTCTGACCGACCGTCACGGCCTGATGCGGCCGGTACGCGCGGCGCTCGTTGGCTCGATCCTCGTCTCGCTCGCGTTTGCAGCTGCGACACAGCCGGGGGTGATCGCTCCGATCGTTCTCGCCGCGGGCATCGCCTACGGCGCCTTCTATACCCCCGGTCTGGCGCTGATCTCGCACGGCGCCGAGCGTGCGGGCGTGGCCCAGGGTCTCGCGTTTGGGCTGATGAATGCTTGCTGGGGTATCGGGGCGCTGATTGGTCCCGCGGTCGGTGGTGCACTGGCGGACGTCGCTGGAGACTCCGTCCCTTATCTGATCCTGGCCGGCATCTGTTTCGCGACCTACCTGGGAACACGAGTGCGCTACGCAGAACCGCTCGGCGACTTGCCGTAACCCCTCCGAGTGTCGTACCGTTCCTCTTGGGAGGAGGGGAGTTCGCTGAAACGAAGGGCAGTCGCAGCGGCGGCGCTGGTCGCCGTCGCCTCGTTGACCGTCGCGCCGTCACTGGCATCGACTTCGCAGGCGGGGGTTCGCCCCTGCGTGCACGGATACAGCTACGCGGGATACGCCAGTCGTGACGGCGTCGACGGGGTAGCCGCCAAGATCAGAGCGCTGCGCATGCCGTCGGTTCAGAGCGGGCACGCAGCTGCGTGGGTCGGCGTCGGCGGTATCCACGAGGGCCCGGGCGGCGCGAGCGAGTGGCTCCAGGCCGGCGTCGCCGCCTTCCCCAGGGTGGGGCTTCGCCTCTACGTCGAGTCGGTCTCGCGTGGCGACAGGCGCCGGTTCGTCGACCTTGGGCCCGCAGTCCTCGGACGCCGTTATCGGGTTCGGATCGTCGAGACCGGCCGCGACGTGTGGCGCGCCTTCGTTGACGGCCGGGCGGTCGGCGCGCCCGCTTATCTGCCGACGACCGGGGGCTCCTGGCGGGCCGTCGCGACCGCCGAAAGCTGGGCTGCCGGTCACGCTGCCTGCAACCGCTACGCGTACCGCTTCGACAGTGTCTCGGTCTCACACGCGGCACACTGGGCGGCACTCGCCGATGCCGAAGCAGTTGGCGCCGGCGTCAGGCGCGACCGCTCGGGCTTTTTCGCGACGTCCTAACCGTCGCGGGGATCGTCCTCGTGGAGCCCGAGCTGCTCGTCCAGCTTTCGTCGAACTGACTGCGAGCTGAACCTCCCTCGTTCGAGGGGTTCGCGGTGGAGCCGATCGCGCTCAGGCCCGCGTAAGCCGGCGCAGCAGATGCTTCTGGCCGTAAGCGACCGCGGCCATTCCGGCAACGACTATGCCGAGCAGCGGCCTCTCCGCCAGGAGGAGCACGACCGCCGAGAGGTCGACTGCGAGCAGGCAGATTCCGACCCGTTTGACGATCCGCCGTGCCTTCTCCTCCGAACCGACCACCGACCAGACGAGACCGACGATCAGCTTGTGGCCGTCGAGCGGGTGAACCGGCAGCAGGCTCAGACTGCCGATCGCGGCATTGAGCAAGACGAGCGCGAGGGCGCCGACCTTCAGCCACCCGGGCACGGGGAAGAACACCGGAAGGCTGAGTGCAAGCGCAAAGGCGAACGACGCCTCAGGGCCACCCAGAGCCATCCGGACCTGCTCGCGGCCGCTCCGATATGTGCCTTCGAAGTGCGCCGCCGCGCCGAGGGACATCACGGACACCTTCTCAGGCCGGACCCCGGAGAGCCTCCTTGCGACGCTGATGTGGCCGAGCTCGTGGACGATCAACGAAACGACGCCGCCGACGCCGCCAAGGAGCGCACAGGCGGCGAGCATGGACGGCCTCGAGTGCCCGCTGAAGGCAACGAAAAGGAGCGCGAACACCCCCAGCGGGATGATCCCACCGCGGGTGGCGACGATCGGAACGGGCCAACGGACGAGCACGAGTCCTCTGTCTCGCGGTACCTGAACAGGGGCGATTCCAAACATGCCAACTGCATCGACAGAACCGCGCAGAGCCTTGACGTTTAGCGGCCGAACGGCTGACGGCGGAAGCCGCAAGAATCGGCCTCATGAGCTCCGTCAGTCGGACGATTCGCGTGGCGCTCCTCGGGCACGGCCTGGCCGGAGCCGTGTTCCATGCACCGCTGATCGCAGCCGCCGACGGACTCGAGTTGAGTGTGATTGTGACTCGCGATCCGGAGCGGCGCGGGCGAGCTGAGCGCGACTTCCCGGACGCAGAGTTGCTCGAGTCGGCTGACGAGGTCTGGGCGAGGCCGGGCGACTTCGAGCTGGTCGTGGTCGCAGCCCCGAATCGCGTCCACGTGCCCCTGGCCCGAGCTGCGATCGAGGCCGGAATCGCCGTGGTCGTCGACAAGCCGCTCGCTGCCGGGGCAGCCGAGGCGCGGGAGCTCGTGGATGCCGCTCGCGCGCATCACGTGCCCTTGACCGTTTTTCAGAATCGCCGCTGGGACGGCGACTTCCTCACCGCCTCCAGGTTGGTCGGCGAGCAGGCGCTCGGCCGCGTCTTTCGGTTCGAGTCCCGCTTCGAACGCTGGCGGCCAGAGCTCTCGGGCGGCTGGCGCGAGCTCGCCGCGCCCGAGGAGGCCGGGGGCCTACTCTTCGACCTCGGCAGCCACCTCGTAGACCAGGCGCTGGCCCTCTTCGGTCCGGCTCGCCAGGTCTACGCCGAGCTCGATGTCCGGCGTTCCGGCGCCACTGTCGACGACGACTCCTTCATCGCTCTCACACACGCGACCGGCGTTCGCTCGCATCTTTGGATGAGCTCCGTCGCGGCGCAGCCCGCCCCACGCCTGCGGGTGCTCGGGGACCGGGCCGCTTACGTCAAGTACGGAGTGGACGTGCAGGAAGAGGCGCTCCACCAGGGCCTCCGGCCCGGCCAGCCGGGGTGGGGCGAGGAGCCCGAGGGGCGCTGGGGGCTCCTTGGCGCCGGTGATCGCCTCGAGCGAATTCGCACCGAACCCGGTGCATATCCGCGCTTTTACGAGGGGGTCGCCGCCGCCCTTCGTGAGGGAGCCCCGCCGCCTGTGGATCCTGAAGATGCTGTTTCGACGCTCGAGGTGCTGGACGCCGCGCGCCTGTCCGCGGGCGACGGCGGAGTCGTCGAGGTCTAGCCGGCGTCCCAGAAGCCGTCGCGGAAGCCGATCGCGGCGTGCGTTCCGTCACAGAAGGGCTTGTTGGCGGACTGACCGCAACGGCAGAGCGTCATCCGGGCCCGCTGCTCGTACTGGTATCCGTCCGTGCCCGACTCGACCTGAATCCCGCCGGTCACCCACAGCGGTCCGCTGAAGCCGAGCACCGGGTCCTCAACCACACCGATCGCGGGCTCGCGAGACGGGTCGATCGCCTTCAGCGTGCGGCGGTTCCAGGAGATCAGGCGGCCGGAGGGACAGTTCCCCACCATCCCGTCGAAGAGCTCTCTGACTGACTCGTCGTCCGTTCTCGCGACGAGACGCCAGACGGAACCGTTGGGGTCGCAGAACCGCGCGCCGACGCACAGCGCTTTCGCGTCGGTGAGTATCCGCTTCTGCCCGTCGTACTCGACGGCCTGCTCGACGTAGGGGACTCGCGCAGCTGCCGACTCGGAGCCTTCGAAGCCGACCCGCAAGTGGCTGCCGTCGCAGAACGGCTTGTTCTGCGAGTTGCCGCAGCGACAGAGTTTGTACTCCGCAGGAGCATCGTAGGACTGCCCGTGACGCCAGTCGCGCGAGTTGCCTTCTTCGTCGGCGTCGATGATCTGCTGGGCGACCGGCACGCCACCGCTGACGATGTACGGCCCGTTCTGCGAGACGGTGATCCTGAGCCCGTTGCCCTCAGACACGCTTCCCCCTTCGCCCGCTTGCTCGCGACCACGGCGAGCATAACTCTCCGGGTGTCGTTGCCGACCGCCGCCTGATCAGTCTTCGAGTTGGTCGAGGTCCGGCGCAGCCCGGATCGACCGGCTCAGCGTTCCCCAGACGGCCAGCACGAGCCCGAAAGCGGCGAACACCGCAATCGTCGCGCGCCCCGAGACGGCCCCGAGCAGGAGGCCGGCCGCAAGCGGGCCGAGCGGGGCGATCAGTAATGAGATCGTGCTCCGCACCGACTCAGCGCGGCCGAGCAGCCGGTCGGGCGTCATCGCGATCCGGTAGCCATGGACGACGGAGTCGGTCGAGGGAATCGCAAGCGCTGTCGGGAGCAGTCCCGCGGTCAGGACATAGACGCTCGGCCAGACGACAAAGACCGCGCAGCCGACCCACGTCCAGAGCTCCAGCACCAGGACGGCTCGGACCGGCAGAAGCCGGCGAACGAGCGGCGAAAGAAACGAGCCAACCAGGAGGCAGGCGCCGAAGGCGGCGACCAACACGCCGATCTCGCCGCCGGACAGGCCTTGCCGCGTGCCGATGACGACGACCGCGAGGAGCAAACCGGGGCCGATGAAGTTCGCGAGCCCAAAGAGGAGCGCGCACGTCCGCAGGAACGGTTGTCCCCAGAGGAAGCGGAACCCCTCCGCGAGCCGCGACCGCAGCCCCGAGAGGTCCAGCTCGCGCTCCTCCTGGAACGGCGTCCGCATCGCAATGACCGAGACGGTCGAGAACGCATAGGACACCGCGTCGACCAGGAACGGGAGGGCGCGGGCAAGCCCGAAGAGCGCACCGCCGAGCGGCGGACCTGCCAGCTGCACCGCCGCTTGCCGGCCCGTCTGGGCGCCGGCGGCCGCCGGGAGCTGACGCGTGGGCACAACGGCGCGCAAAGCGCCGGGGTAGGCGGCCGCGAAGAAGGCACCCCCGGTGCCTTCGACAACGGCAACGAGCGCGATCGCCCAGAAAGCGATCGAGTGGAGGAGGATCGCCGCGGCGAGGCTTCCGATCGCGAGCACACGAACGCCGTCGGCCGCGATCATCATCCACTTGCGGTTCCAATGATCAGCCGCCAGGCCGGCAGGCAGGGCAAACAGGGCCGCGGGAAGGATGCGCGCGAAGGAGACGACGCCTGTCTTTGCCGCAGAGCCGGTCACCGCGAGAACGAGCAGCGGGTAGGCGATCGAGCTCGTTTGCGTGCCGGCGTTCGAGAGCAACTGCCCGGCCTGAAGCAACATGAAGTCGCGGTTACGGCGCAGGGGAACCGCGATCACGCGGTGACGCTAGCTAACGATCGCGCGGCTCAGTTGTCTCGCTTCGACCCCAGGTGAGGAGCGCCGCCGATCAAATCGTAGAAACGCTGTCTGCGGCCGACCCAGCGCGTCTCGCGAGAGGCGAAGCGCTGCCGGCTTCGCCGCAGCCTTCGCCCGTTCTCCGGGTAGAGGAGCCGGGCCCACACCGAGCCCGGTTTGGCGAGCCGGAGGCTTCCGACGAGCGAGAGCGGCGCAAAGACGATCCCGAACAGGCCCAGCTTCAACTTTCCCTTGAGGAAGGTCACGGTCACCAGGCAAACGTTCAGAACGAGCAGCCCGTCCGCGATCGACCTCCCGAGCCTGTCTCCGGCCGAGTCGGAGCTGAGCGGGAATGTCGCCAGGACTGCAAGCGCGAGGAAGGCAATCGCCGCCAGGCAGGCGTCGATCGAGAGACGGCCTTCAGTCGTCCAGTACACGTCGTCGAGGTGAAGGAGCATCGCGAACTCGTCGAGGACGAGCGCGGCGCCCGCTCCGAAGACGGCAGCCAGAAACGCGACCCAGAACTCGCGAGGCTCGAACGCGAGGGCCAAGCCGCCTGCGACCAAGCTCAGCACGACGCCGGGTACGAGATGGTGAACGTGTACATCACCAACGATCGCACTCCCCCACCCTCGGACCCGTGCCATACGGGTGTAGAAGCGCGTGCCCGCCAGCGTCAGGGTGAAGGACAGCAGCATGAGGAACGCCGGCTCCCGGCCGCTGTCGTAGATGTGCGCCCCGTATCCCGGCACGAAGCCGAAGAGGTTCATCGGATCATCCCGAGACATCCTAGGAGGGTTTGGCGGAATGGCGCTCGTCGCCAGGGCGCGATGCTCGTTCCGTGGGGAGGACGCAGGGAGCGTCAATAGCCAAAGCTATTGGCGCGACTGCGAAACCAGGGCGGAGCCGGTGGCGAGCAGCGCGGCCTGGGGGCACAGACTCCATTTCGTCAAACCCTCCTCGGCCCGGCCTTCTAAGCTGCGGCAATCGTGAGACCGAACCGCTCCATCCCGTCAGCGGTCGTCATCCCCGTCCTCATCTATCCAGACGTGCGGGCGGCAGTCTCGTGGCTAAGCGAAGCGTTCGGCTTTGTCGAGCGCGTACGTATCGGCGAAGACCACCGCTCACAGCTCAGCTTTGGCGACGGCGCGGTCATCATCGGCGACGTCCGGAATGAGCGCCGGCCCCCGCGGGCCGGTGAGGTCACGCATTCGGTGATGGTGCGCGTGGACGACGTCGACGCTCATTGCGAACGCGGCAGGGCCCACGGCGCGCGGATCCTCATGGAGCCGACCGACTTCGAATACGGCGAGCGGCAGTACACGGCAGAAGACCCGGCCGGCCACCACTGGACGTTCTCCGAGACGATCGCCGACGTCGCCCCGGAGGCCTGGGGCGGGACACTCGTGGCAGGCGAAACGTCTGGGGGTCAATCCTCCTCCTGAAGGTGGGCTGCTCGCGCTACGCGGCGAGTATCGACAAGACGCGGTCGCACGCTTGGACTTCGAGGCGCAGTGAGGCGGCCGGAATCGAACCCGTCTATCGCCGCACCTTGACCGGAGCGGCCGTGACCTCTAGGACCATTGGCGTGGTTGGAGTCTCTGTGGGCGCAGCGCAGCTGGTCGGGCGGGAGCGCGAGCTGGGGACACTGCGCGGCCTGATCGCTTCGGCCGCCGGCGGAAACGGCTGCGTGGTTATGGTCTTCGGCGAGCCAGGGATCGGAAAGACCCGCCTCTTAACAGAGGCGGCGGCGCTCGCTCGAGCCGAGGGGGCGACCGTCTTCTTCGGCACCTGCTACGAGCGCGAGGGACGGCCGCCGTACGCCCCATGGGACGAGGTCCTCACGCAGTACGCTCGGGCGCTCGAGCCCGGTTCTTTCCCTGAGAGCGTGAGGGAAAGCGCGGCAATCGTCGCGTCGGTCGTCCCCGAATTCGCCTGGGCCGTAGACGCCGAGCCCGAGCGGCTGAGCTCTGAGGAGGAGCGCATTCGCTTCTTCGAGGCGGTCGCGCGGCTGCTGAGCTCGTTTGACCGTCCTCTGGTGGTCGTCCTCGACGATCTTCAGTGGGCGGACCCTCCGGCTCTCGACCTGCTGGAGTATGTGACTCGCTCTCTCGAGGGGGCTCGGCTTCTCGTCGTCGGTGCCCACCGAGACGTGAACCTCGGCCCCCAGAACCCGCTGAATATCTGCCTCGCGGAGCTCAACCGGCAAGGTCGGTATAGGCCGATCCAGTTGAGGCCGCTGGCGCTCGACGAGACGGCTGTACTAGCGGCACAGCTGGCGTCGGCATCAGTCTCGCCGCCCGCAGCGGAGGCCCTTCATGCTGAAACTTCAGGAAACCCGTTCTTCGTCGAAGAGATCGTGCGGGAAGCCGAGGAGGAGGGCTTCGATCTTGCGTCGGAGGCGCCCACTCCGGAGCTTTGGGGGATCTCTCCGAGTATTCGCCAAACGGTTTCCCGGAGGCTCGCGAGGCTCTCGAACAACGCCAATAGAGTTCTCAACGTCGCCGCGGCCTTCGCGGGCCCATTTGCCTTCGGCGAGCTCCTGGCGGCGATCGAGCTCGACGAGGAGTCCATGCTTGACTCCCTCGACGAGCTTCTCGCCGCGGGCATGATCAGGCCGGCCCCGGAAGCAGACTCGTACGAGTTCTCGCATTCGCTCGTCCGGCAGACGATCTACGAGGAGCTGAGCCCGAGTCGCCGCGCCCGCGTCCATCGCCGGGTCGCCCAAGCGCTCGAGCGCGCATACGCCGGCAGCGAACGCGAAGCCGCCGCAGAGCTGGCCAGCCAGTACAACCAGTCGCGGTCGCTGCCCGGATCCGAGCATGGTCTTTCGTTCGCCTTGCTCGCTGCTGAGCGGGCGGCCGCCCAGTACGCCCACGCGGAGGCAGTGACGTACTTGCAAATGGCACGCAACCTGGCATCGTCGAGCGGCCCGCAACAGAGAGCGGAGATCCTCTGCAAGCTGGCGCTCGCGCAGCTGGACGCGTTGATGGTGGACGAGAGCCTCGAGACGGTCGAGGGGGCGCTCGTAGCACTAGCTGAGGCGGGCGCCGGGCGCGACGCTGTGGCCGATTTCCTCCGCGTTGCCGCGTGGTCGCTCCACGACGCGGGCGCTCCCGTGGAGACTGTCGCCTCTCTCGTCGAGCGAGGACTCGCGTCGACTTCCGGGAAGCGCGACCTGACGTGGGCGCGCCTGAAGCTGGCCGCGCGCCCGGTCGAGATGCTGTCCGCCGGCCCGTTGCGTGCGGGCCGGTGGCTCGGCTTCGATCGCGAGGCAGTACGGATCGCACGAGAGAGCGGCGAGGAGAACGACTACGCGCGGACGATCGAGCTCATGGACTGGCGTTCGCGGGCCGAGACGAAGGCGCTCTACGAACTCGTGAAGACCTGGAACGACTCGACGGCCGCGATCCACGGTCTCAGTGTCGTCGTCCGCGATTTCATCACCAAGCACGGTGCGTTCGTCGAAGCCGAGGAGGTCTGCATCCGACTCTTCGAGCTTGGCGTGCGAGTGGGATCGGTCCAGGCACGCGCGTTCGGTCTCCTTTATCTCACGCACGTGCGGGCCGTGCGCGGCGATCTATCCTCCGCGCGCGAGAGCCTCAGTCGGTCAAAACAGGTCATCGACCGCCTCGGTTCCGGGCACCGGCTCCGAGCGCTCCACAACTTCGCCGAGTTCATGCTCGCTCATTACGCCGACGTCGACCTCGAGCGTCACGCGCAGACGGAGACAGAGGACGCATTCAATCCGCACACACCGGCTTGGATCACGCTTCTCCACACCTCCGCCGCGGCGTACGCCCATGCGAGGTCGGGCAACGCTGCCAAGGCTCGCAGGTGCCTTGGCTGGATCGTGCCCGCGCTCGCCAAGCTCGAGCCGCGGACGATCAACCAGAGCGGAGCTGTGTTCTTCGCCGGCGCAGCCGCTTGGGAGCTCGGCGAGGCCGAGTACGCCGGCGAGCTCAACAGGCTCGCGGTCGACCTAATCGGTTCCGAGGTTGCGGACTACACGCCGGTGTGCAGCGAGCTCACTGTGGCACGCACCGCCGCACTGCTCGGCGACGTCGCCGAGGCTCGGGCGTGGTTCGAGCGCGCTCGAGCCGCCCTCGATGGGAGAGGCGCGCGGCCACTGCGCGCCGTCGTTGACTTTGACGAGGCGCTTGTCCTCCGGCTTGAAGACCCGACGGCGACGGCGCGTCTACTCGAGGAAGCACGGAGCGAGTTCGCAGAACTCGAGATGACGGGCTGGCTCAGCCGTGCCGAAACCCAGCTCTCGTCTCTACGCGGTGCGTACCCGGGCGGACTCACCGCTCGGGAGGCGGAGGTGCTCGGCTTGCTTGGCGGGGGGCGTACGAACAGGGAAATCGCTGGCGAGCTCGTGATCAGCGTCCACACGGTGGAGCGGCATCTCTCCACGATCTACCGCAAGATCGGGGTGAAGAACCGGACGGACGCCACAGCTTTCGCCTACAAGTCTGGCCTCGCGAATACATAGCGCGTTTACAAGGTCTCTGGGATGCCGCGCCAAGCTCGCCTTCGTAGCCTCGTCGCATGCACGCCTTCGTCGTCAGCTACTCGCTCCGCGACGCGACGCCGAGCGAGCACTCCGAGCTCTGTGAGCAGCTGGCGCCGGCAGTCGCGAGCGTAGGCGGCCTGGCCTCCGCGACCTGGCTCACAAATCCGGCGACCGGACGCTATGGGGCGTTCTTCGTCTTCGAGACGAGGCCGGACTTCGACCGCTTTGTCGCCAGCGAGCTCTTCGCGACGATCAGCTCGCACGGCTCGATCCACGACCTGAAGGCGGCCGACTTCTCGATCAGTGACAGGCCGACCGCGGTGACGCGGGGGTCGGTCGTCCAACGGACGTGAAAGGGGCAATTAATGCGTTTCCTCAGCGGCAACAAGTTCCACCTCCGAAAGGCCGAGCGCAGGGTGATGCCGATTCTCGCAGCAGTCGCGGCACTCGCCGCGGCCGCCTTTACGCTTGCCGGCCCCGCCGGAGCAGGAAGACAGATCGACCCATCGGTTCTGCAGCCCCCGCCCCCGCCGGGAGCGGTCTGCCGGGCAGACGGCCCATACGTGATCTGTGACACGCTCCTCGACTCCACCAGCGAGAACGCGCCGGTCTTCGACCTCCCGTGTGGCACCGTCTACGAGACAAGCGCCGATCACCGGGACGGAACGCGCTGGTACGTCGACAACCTGCTCGTCAAGCGCAGGGTCGTCGCCCACCTGACCGGTACGTGGAGCCTGTCGCCGAGCGGGGAAGGCCCGACGGTCGCGGTCGAAGCGAGCTGGAACTGGTGGATTCGACTCGCCGTACCCGGTGACGAGTCGACAGGCGAGCTGACGGCACACGGCACGGACCTCAGGGTGAGCGGTCCGGGACTCGGTGGAGTGGTGCACGACGCCGGCATCAGCTACCCCGACGGGACGCACCACGGCATTGCCCGATTCTTCGACACTCCGGAGGCAGCCGCGGCATTGTGCGCGGCACTAGGAGCGTGACCCGGTCGGAGAAACCGCGGTGCGAGATCGAGCAGCGCCTGGTCTCGATCACAGGGACGTAATGCATTGAAACCTTGCCCACTCAGAAGGCCCTCTTGGGCCTTCTGAGTGGAGGCGGCAAAGTCTCCAAGCCGCCGCGATGCACCTAATGAAGCTCAGCGAGGCGCTCCGCGACTACATCCACGTCCGGCAAGTCCGCTTCCGCACCCTCGTTGAGGAGGGCGAGGACAGACGCGGCAAGTGCTCTACGTAGTGCGTCGGGCTCGAGCGACCCAACGTGTGTGCGGTCGAAGCCCGCGAGAGTGTCAGCCGGAAGCTCGTCGTAGCCACGCGCCTGCGCGGCGGGTAGCCCGCGATGGAGGCACGCGAGCGAGAGGCCATGATCGCGCACCGCGCCGACGTAATGTTCCGCCTGCCACACGCGGCCACGCTCGATGCAGGCCCGTGCGTGCAGCGCATAGATGACGCCCCACCCGAAGATGTCCCC
>Ga0137365_10002460_pt1 | contig 14678 bp, 15 predicted proteins | sample SagtaG_9_FD_104799 | JGI IMG/M metagenome (GOLD analysis project Ga0137365, IMG submission 104799) | Vadose zone soil microbial communities from Sagehorn Ranch, Mendocino, California, USA - Sage1_L_40_16 metaG | ecosystem: Environmental > Terrestrial > Soil > Vadose zone | place: USA...
CCGCACCGCCAATGAGGACGTAAGCAAGCAGACGTGTGATTGGAAGCTTCAAGAGGAATGTCCACCTCCCTCGCGAAACTTAAACCTAGCTGCGATACGAACGATTCTCGATCCGCCCGAGGGTCGACTCCACGTACCGTGATGCAAGGGCAACGAACGTGCAGGAAACCGAGACTAAAGGCTATTGGACTTTGTTCCGTTAAAAAAGTAGGATGTGAGGTTTAGTGATCGAGCCTTCAGCAAACTAAGACTGATTGATTTTCCTAACAGCCCTTAGATATTCGCTGAACCCAAGAAGGTCCGTCATTGCGTATCAGAATAGGAGGCGTTCTAGACGATGCCCTAGTGCTGATTTCAATATTCGAGACGACCGCCCTAGGGCAACTGGTGTTGTATCCCTTCTCATTCTACACGGTCGGAAGTTTCGCGTGGTATCAAGCTCAGGCGCTTCGTTGGCTAGTTCCCCTCTCGCCCTTCATGCTGGTCGTACTCCTGTACTCTTGGATTGCCATACTCGCCTTGAGAGTTTCCCAGAAACACTCAGTGTGGCTCAACAGCTTCGTGCAAGTATTTTCACAAGCTGCAAAACGCCTTGATAGCCAGCGCTCCTCGGCCGAGAGATTCGTTGTCCTGCGCCATCCAAGATTTCTGTTGATCATAGCTATGGCGGTTGCGGCACTGCTCGGAGCGCTTCCCTACTGGCCCGGATTAAACCCGAGCGGAACCATCGTAGGCACTGACACTTCCTCGTACATCAACTGGACTAGCCAAATGCTCGTGAGACCATTTCCACAAGCCATCTCTTATGCGTTCAGTCAAGCAGACAGCGGCTTCAGACCGCTTCCTCTCATCATCTTCTACTCGATAGCGTCCCTCGGCGTCGGCCCACAACTAACTGTGGAATTCTCTCCGATAATACTCGGCCCTCTCTTGTCTTTGTCGTTGTTCTATTTTGTCAAGGCTGGTTCTGGGAACACAGGAGCCGCCGCAATCTCCGCGTTTGCTGGTTGCTTCTCCTTCAACGTCACCGTAGGGATCTGGGCTGGCTACCTTGCGAACTGGATGGCGATTATCATAGCCTACTTCTTCCTTGGTAGCCTGTTCCTCTTTGAACGGTCCAAGCGGAGAACTGTTCTCCTTCCCCTGTTTCTTCTGTCTCTGGCCTTGTTGTTGACGCATCCCTGGACGTGGGCTTTGATCCTCGCTACGACATTCGTTTACGGGACCATCAGGTCGGGGGACCAACGGAAGCTCCTGACAGTATCCTCCGTGATTTTGATTCTCGGCGGAATAATCGTTGACTTTACGAAGAATCAGGTTGCGGGTGGCACAACCCTTGCTGCGGACCTGGGGACGAAAGCACCCGTCTTTGGAATCTCGCAGTTCTGGATGTTCTGGCCTAACCTCTGGACCGCTCTGACCGTCCTTTACGACGGCTTGCTGGGTAACGCGGTCCTTCTGGGTCTCAGCGCCCTCTGTTTCGTTACAATCAAGTTCCGGGGTAGGGTGACGGGTATGCTTTCTTCTTGGGTCGCCTGCACCTCGGTACCATTCGTGCTCCTTAACGCCTTTCACCAGAGTCGGCTCATTTACGACCTGCCCACTCCGGCGTTGGCGGCTTTTGGCACTCTCTGGCTCATATCGAGAGCGGGAGGTGGAAACCTGAGAGGTGCCCTTCTTCTGCTGGTCATTCTGCTCTGTTCGGCGAACTATGCCGTTGGGTCGATAATTCAAGCGTGAATACGTGTTTCAAGCCCTCTTTCAATCGTAGGACTTCTAAGGATACCGTTTGTTACGTTTTGGATGAAAGAAGCTCCAATAGCCTTTAGTTCCAGCTCCTGATTCGTCCTTCTTCCCTTGGTTATCGGTTGCCAATAGCCATAGTCCACCAGTCCTACGGCCGCTTTGGAGGTGCGGAGAGAGTAGCGCTAGCACATCACGAGCAACTCAGGAGGATGAACGTCGACGCGACACTGTTCTGGAGTGGGCTTGTCACTCCACGTTGGCGGGACAGGCTGAACGGCTATGACATCAGGAGCATACCCTCGACCTTACCGGGCCCTATAGGCCTTGGGAGGATAGTCAGGTTCCTCAAGGAACTGTCCCGCTACGATTCGATCATAATTCATCACCATGTGGACCCCCTTCTGGCTTTGTACATTGCGAAGACCCTTGGGAAGCGGACGATCTGGTACTCCGGGTCGATGTTCGAGCTTGCCTGGGAGAGATGGATCACCGGAGAGGATTATCGGTCCATCAGCAGGACAGTCAAACAGACTAGCGAGGAATACTATGGCCGGACCGCGTCCAGCCTCGTACTATCAGACTTCGTCTTTGACCAGACTGTCCGTGTCGCGCGCGCAATCGACATACATGTTGTGAGAAGATACTCTAAGATAGTTGCCAATAGCAGGTTCCTTTCGCGCTTTCTCAAACGAATCTACAAAATGGACTATCAGCCTCCGGTCGTATATCCTGGAGCTGACCCAATACTGGAGGACCTTTCGTCGAAGGACTTTGTGGGCGAGAGCGACTACATGCTAGCGGTAGGTCCATTGATCCCACTAAAGAACGTAGATGGCATGATTCAGGCCGCCTCCAAGGTGCCCTACGCCAAACTTGTCGTGGTGGGAGATGGTCAAGAAAGAATTCCGCTAGAAGAACAGGCGGAAATGTTGGGGGTACCCCTGAATATCAAAGGTAATTCTCACAGCGAAGAAGAACTTGCTCAGCTCTATTCACAGTGCAAGCTTCTCATCCACCTATCTCTATACGAGCCATTCGGGCTAACACCAGTCGAGGCAGGACTATTCGGGAAACCGTCCATCGTGACCAACCACGGAGGACCACCTGAGATAATTCTCGACGGGGAAACTGGTTTTATCGTCTCCCCCAGGGACTACTCGGCTATAGCTAGGAGGATGACGGAACTCCTGTCCAATCCTGAACTCCGTCGCGAGATGGGCCGGAAAGCGAGAAAGAGGGTTCTGGAGAACTTCACGCTCGAAATGTCGGCAAAAAAGCTGCTTGACGAGGTGGAATCGTAGACGAAGCCCCGGCTTTACTATATCGTAATAATTCTGGCCTTGACCCTAGCCCTCCCCGCGGTCTTCCTCCGCGGCACGCTTCCACAGAGCACGGCCTCTCAGATTGATATTACTCAGGCTGTTTCATTGCAAGGTATTTCCCTTGGACCACGCATTTGGAGCGAAGGCTTCAACAATGCATCATCGTGGACTCTCTCTGGCTCTGGTTCCGCAGTACTTCAGGTGAATGAGTCTCTCAGTCTAAACATCCTATTTCCATATAGGACCACCGCTCAAGCAATGTCTGTCTACCACAGCATCAACATCTCGCTAGACCAGAGTCCCATAATCGCCGTGCGGTTGCAGGTTTCCAGGGGAATCTCGTACGGCTTGAGGTTTTGGGGAGTGACCATGGACAACAAGTCCTTCACAGCGTGGCACGAGGGTTCAGCATTGCAACATCGGCCTGGCCTTGGTGCGCCAGAGACTATCCTGGCGAGTCTCGTAACAGAGTCTTCCATTCCTAACCCAACTCTTTCTTTGACGGGGGCCAGAATCACACGGATGGCACTCTACGTTGAAGCGGGTCCACTCATCACTGGAGCCTTCTCACTGTATGTCTCTTCCTTGCGAGCGAACTCAGCACAAGTTACGAAGTCAAGCTCAAACGAAGTCAATGGAAACTTCACAGCGCTTGTTGCAGACCTAGGTCCCACCATGGCAACGAAGACGCTCTACCAGGTTTTCGTCGGCCTAGACATCAAGGGTAGCTCAGATCTTAGCTACGTTCCATACCTCACAGTTGGAGCCAGCGTGGCGGCCCAAGGGTATACCTACGTTACGAAGATCGCGACAACATACGAGTTAGCCCTGTTATCACCTTTGATGGTAAACTCGTCGCCTCTGTTCTCCGGAAGTGTACACTCGTCTTCCTTAGTGGTTTCCGCGAAGACTGGAATGATAAACTTCTTCCACCTCAACAGCGTCTCGATAAGATTCTTCGTGAAACAGACCGCGGTGAGTGCGAGCGTCGATCCAGCAATAGCACGTAACCTTGTGTTCTATTTCTTCATCTTTCTCTTTGTAATTCCTGTTGCGATGGTCATCTTGGTGGTGAAGGTGTTCAAAGATGAAGACTAGAGTGTGGGCGACACTTCTAGTGGGTCTCATTGTAAGAGTCGAGATTGCCTCTTTCGCGGGGCATGCCACCGATTTGGGTTTCTTCACGTATTCCGCCAGGCTTTACTACGAGACCGGTCGATTCGACACCCTCTTTTCTTCCCTACCGCTACTCTATTACATCCAGCTCCTCTTCTATTCGATGTATGCCATAATTCGAGACGCTGGTTTCCCTGACATTGTCTTCCTCTATCATCCGAACTATATGCTAGAGGGGCTGATCCTCCGTATCCCTGTGATCCTCGCCGATGCAGGAATTTTCTACCTACTTCTGAAATTTACCGGAAAGTTGCGATACGCCGCATTTTACCTCCTCAACCCATTCATAATCTACCTTACTGCGGCATGGGGAATGTATGATTCGCTAATGATGTTACCGCTAGTCACTGGGTTCATTCTGGTATCACGCAATCAAACGCGTCTCGCCAGCTTGGCCTTCGTAATTTCGGGCCTGATCAAACTGTTCGGAATCATTCCTTTCGGGTTAATGGCGATTGACAACATTGCCCAGAAACGTTTCAAGGAGTTCGCTATTCAGCTCGGTATAGGTTCAGGAGTGAGCCTGATAACATTCGCTCCATACTTCCAGGGCGGCCTAGAGAACTTCTACGTGGGCTTTGTTCTGCGCTTCTTGGGGGGCAGTGGAGCCCTGTCACGTTCATACGGCATCATCGCCGCTTTCTCAGGTCTTCGATTCACGGGCTCAACTCCTCTCATCTGGTTGGCGGGGGCGGTCGTCATATCAGCGTTCATAGTCGACAGAAGAAGAGGCGGTCGGTCTATGCTGAAGACTCTCCTGCTCTGGAGCATCGTTGCTGCCGTTTCTATTGACATCTTCACCCAGGCAGAGCCGCAATGGCTCTCTTGGGTGATACCGCTTTCAATCCTCTACGCGTTCATCACCCAAAGAGATGGGCTTGCCAACTTCACCTATTTCTTCGGCATAATGAGTACCTTCCTCTCCATAACTCTCTTGCAGACCTCGACCTATCTCGTGACTGGAGTCGGATCAGTATTGTTCAACGGCCTCGAAGCTTTGCCGAATTCAATAATTTTGAGCGATGTCACAGCCCTGAGCATGCTACTCATGCTGTTAGGCTACGTCATTTTGAAACCTACCAAGTTCAAGATTGAAGTGATCGCCCTAACCACCCTCGTCTACTTGCAAGCATACTTCTGGTTTAGCATAATGAAAGTGGTCCCTTTCTAGGTGCGTATCATACGACAAACACCAATCTCCACGTCAAGTCGATGGCGATCAAGACCTACGACAAGGAGTCGAATGCTATCACTTCGATATGTCAGCTATCAAATGATCCAAAGGCGAGAAGGCACTTAGTTTGATTCAGAAAAACGCGAGGAGCACTTTGGTCGTCAAGTCGGACTATGAGAAGAATGCAGAGAATTATGACGGAGTCAGATACGGAACAGCCGGAGGGCAATATGTCAACGATAAAGAACAGGAATTTGTAGCTTCCATCATCAAGGGCTCCAGTGTTTTAGAGGTGGGAACGGCTACAGGAAGATTCGCGGTCTCTCTCACTGGGCGAGGAGCAGAATACACGGGAGTAGACCTCTCGCAAAAGATGCTACGAACAACATTTGAACGCACTCATAACGCGGCTACTGTTGTTCAGATGGACGGTTCCGAGCTTGGTTTCAGAAGCTACTTCAATTATGTTCTATGCATACGAACCTTCCATTTCATCCCGAAGCCGGTTGAGGCTTTGCAGGGAATGTTCAACGCGCTTCAGCCATCTGGCCAGTGTCTCGTCACTTTCGAGACAGATAATTTTCTGAGACGACTTTTGGTCTACTGCAGGATAGGAACCTCTGAACAATACTACTACAAGATTTCGGATGTTGAAGACATGTTTCTGAAGGCCGGATTCAAGATCGGCCGAAGCGGGCATGTGATGCGCATACCAGTAACCTTCTACCGAAGATGCCCGAGGTTGTTTCTCCCCATATTGAAACGGCTAGAAAGACTCTGGCCCTGGCCGATGCACGGCTACATCTTGGGTGCGAAGTGACATTACGACTTATTCTTCGTGAGAACTTTTGTTAATAATTCGCGAACGCAGAACCGTACAGACTTGCAGGCAGATTTGTTCGATGTCAACCTTTCCTTGATCTCTCTAGCACCTCTAGAGTGTGAGGGTGGTGGAACCGATGATTGTTTCCTCTTCGGTCTCACGAGTGATTGTTCCCGATGACCGTGTCTGTAGGAAAAGTCGTGAATATTATCGGGTTGGTGACTCTGTCGAACATGTTATTGACAACGACCCCGTTTGACGATGCAGAAGCACAACAGCCAAACTCTAACCCTACATGAGCAGTTTGGAATGTGTTCCCTGCAACGCTAAAACCTGCAATAGCCTGGAATAATGTGTCCTTGCCTGCTCCGCCCGAGTTTATGTTAAGAAACGTATTGCTGTTGACGATCAGGTCTGCATCGCTAATCGCGGCGATAGCATATTTATCGGGGTCAGTAGATTCACTCTGAATCAGATTGCTGTTTACAGTTATCGCATTAGCCCAGGCTAATTCTATCAAGTCATAGCTTCCCTGCTGAAGATTGGAGAAACTATTGTCAGATATGGTAACTCCGATAGCAGTCGGGGTCACGGTGCTGTCACCAAAGTGGTCTATTCTGATAGCGGGCCCAAGATATTTCGTCTGCCGGAAGGCATTGCCGCTAACCCTGGCGTTGGTGGAGGCTCCGCCTCCCACAGGGGTGTATGTCCATAGTTGGCTACTGCAATCTATGAGAGTATTGCCTACGACGGTTGCGAGATTGACGTGATCCATGGCCAGAGCCGTGTCGGTACAATCGTTGAAGTAGTTGTCCGAAACTCTTACGCCTGTTGAGGTTCCAAAGTGAACGTGGTCTACAGGCCAAGCAGAGGCCCCAGCATCGCCACTATTGCGTATGAATTTGCTGTTGCGCACCACTAAGTCGTTCCCGCCTAGGTCGAGACAAGCTCCGTTCCTTGCATTCTCGCACACTATGTTATCGAGGACGACGTGGTTATTTGACGGGCTTCTCAGCACAAGAAGCTCTCCTGCAGTCCTACTGGACGCGTCGGCCTCGTTATGCGCATCGCCGTCAAAGGTTATGCCAAGTATCGTCAAGTTCGATACCGTTCCCCAGTACATCACATGTCTCGCTGTTCCGGGAGCTAGCCGGAATATTGTGGCGCCAGGGATGCCTGAAAAGACTAGGTTGTTGGCCAAACCGATGGCTGAACTTCCAACAGAGAATGTTGCCGCTCCAAAACAGATGCTCTCGTCGCTGGTGACGAGAGAGTGAAGAAAGGTTGTGATATCTTCTCCATCCGCTCCTACAAGGATGCTGCCAGGATTTGGAAATAGGCTCGGTGAGAGTTGCGCATGCGCAAATGGCGTAGTCCCATCAAACGAAACGAACCATGTGCAAGGAACCACGTTGCCTCCTTCCACAAGTCCACCGCCGATTGACGAAGACCTAGCCATAAGTCCTGCCATCATGCTGCTCGCCAGAACGAGGACCACGACCAAAATGGCCATGGCCCCAGTTCCCAGCTTCAAACTTCCTCTCTCAAAAATAGTCCTTAAGAGCATCACGAGGACAAACGAGGAAACCATCGGTAGAACTCCGAGACTGAACAGAGCCCATATCGGTGTTTCAAACGTCTGATGCAGTGAAAACCAGAACACTTCCAACGTTCGAGGCTGATACCACCAATACCAATTAGCTGTGACTCCCGATAAGGAAAAACAGATGGAAAGGACGATCACGACTGAAGTGTGGGAATGTGATCGGGCCGGTTCCTGACCATTTGCTCTGGGTCTAGACACCTCTAAACGACCTTGTATTTTGCACTCATTTCAGGCGGCCGACTAGATTTTAGTCAGCTGTAACCCAAAATAAGGCACGAACAACAAATAGCTCTTACTACAGAAATGTGTTTTTTGAGAAATCCTTGATGAGGCGCAATATCGACGTGATTCCCATAGGGGTCTGCAGACATTGTGGAAACCGGTTAGTTATCGCAAGAGAATAGGACCTGCGCAGCATGGAAACAAGGTCCGTTACTATGGTGCTTAGGCCGATGGCGAAAAAGGGGATCAGAGGAATTACTGTGAAGAACCACGCATATCTCAATACAAAGACTGTCGACAGATAGTACAGCGAAGAGGCCTGCACGACCCTCACGCCTCTCTTTGGCAGCGGGGTTGGGGCATAGCAACTCGTACGGGGGCGATAACATTACCCTAACGAGTGCAGAGTGGGTACCCCCGGTTGCGACAGCCGGGCCTGAAGCTTCTCATCTCGCGAGTCAGAGGCTCCTATTGCGTGTCTTCCTCGAAAGACCTCCTACGAAGATCCTAAGACAAGCCTCCGGGAGTTAGGATCTGGAGCGAGGCTCAGCCTTAGACTCCTATCTCGTACTGCGGTTCTTTCAGACTCTCAGTCGGCGAACCTTACAAGTTCCGGATCTCATTGTTCACTCATGAGGTCCTTTCCTTGCTCATACGATAAGGCTGCAGAGGAGTTGTCTCATAGTCTGAACGTGGTTCGGAATGCCTCTACCTTTGTCAGCCTTGGAATGTCAGAGAGCAACAGATCCGAGAGGAGAAGAGCGCTGGCTCACTGGTTAATTGCCAACGGTTTCTGGAAGCCCCTTCCGAGACAGGACAAGAGGGGCCCTTGGGGCGTGTCATTCGTCTCTGACAGTCTATTTCCCGAGGCTGATAAGATCATCGAGAAGATACAGCATGGTGAGGTTGATCCGTTTGAATCCGCCAATAGGATGATTGACTTCCTCAAAGAGCAGAACAAGTCAACCTCGACCATAATCGGCATGAGATCCAACCTGCTCCTCTTCCTAAGATACTCCCGCCTCGGACTAGATCCATCGGATCTGACGCTCGCGGTCAAGAAGCCACATCGAGTCCCAGTTCTAGCCTCGCGATTGCCCACTCGCGACCAGGTCCGCGGACTCTTGATCGTATCACCCTTGAAGGTCAAGCTCTTCATTTCGATGCTGATCAGTACGGGAGCCCGAATCGGAGAGGTCCGGCACACTCGCGTCACTGACATCGACTTCTCAAAGAAACCTGTTTATCTTCACATTAGAGAAACAAAGACAGGGATTCACAGGATCGGATTCCTGAGTTCAGAGACTGTTCTCTTCTTGAAAAGCTATCTCAAATCGAGAAGACAGACTCCTGAGCATATTTTCAATGGATATGCTCACAAACGAGGGTGCCCGACGGAATCGCTCGATCGACCTCTCTCACACACCGTTGCATGGCAGAATGTCAACAGAGCCTTCAGGAAGCTTCAGATGGACGAGCGATACGGTGGTTTTCACCACTATTACCACCCACACGTCTTCAGGACACTGAGCCTTGCCATTCTGAAGACCGGAGGCTACCCCGCCGACTGGGCAGAGCACTTAGTCGGTCACAGTATAGGCACTCATGCCGCGTATCTACCTCCAGTTGAAGTTCTTGCTTCAGAATGGTTGAAACATGACGGCCGCTTCTGTTTCCTGACGGACAGCCCTACAATGCCTAGATTGGAGGAACCCGTGTCCGAACCACAGAGAAGTGAAGTCTTCACAGTCTCTAAGCATGAACAGATTCCCAGTATGCAAAAGACGGCAATTCCAGCGGAGACTCATCGATGGGCCAGTAAGGGATGGTACTATGTGAAGACCCGAATAGACTCGGCGGATTACGACTCTGCGTTGGCAGATGGATACGCGATCTTCGATAAGGGCGAAAACGGCCTGAGAGTTCTGCGCAAGAGGACGGGCGGATGGTTTGTGCCCTTGAGAACAGTCTCCTAAGAATTCAGCGGACGGTCACTGGGGCCGCAGCCGTTTCTCGTCCTAGATAAGTCACGTTGTAAGAGGTTTGTGCTCCTTGCGATCACAGCGGGGCGAAGTATTTACTGGGGTCATGTCACCCCGGAAAAGAGGCATAGCAGTACAAGAATTCCATGACGTAATGGCAAAAACCCACCGGGCCTGCTACCGTATGAGAGTATTTGAACTGTCAACCCACACTTCCTCTTTTGGGATCCTGCAGACTTGGCTCGGGTGAGGCGATGTGAAGCACTTCAGAGACGTCGCATGTTCTACTGTTCAAATTCGTCTAGGCTATTGATGTCTCTGCCATTGTTTCTCCATCTCAAGCCTGGCTTGTAACGCGACATCAACCGGAAGTGACTCCAGGTATTCTCGCGTATTTCGATATCTCAGTACGTTATCCTTCGTCCGACAAAGGGTCATGGTCCTATCAACGACTTTGTCGTTGGGATTCACAACGACAAGTTCACTTAACTCGCCGTTTCGGAGAGATTCAAGAAGGAGCCTCGTGGTCGCAAAATCACCAGTGGGAAAAGAATATCCTATTACTACTAACTTCCGAGCCATGGAGAGGGCCTTTCCTGCCTTTTCCCATATCTGAGTGAAGACCTTATTGAAAAGAGGTTCCTCACCTTCGCTTTGCCACTTACCTATGTTGGGAGTAAGAATGAGGGGATCCGTATACCAGCCATCGAGGTCTGGCGGCCGACCAAGCCACCAATGCCCTCTGAACATCATGATCTGCGCTTGCTTGTCCGCTGGCAGTTGAGCCTCGGGTTCGCCCTTTACCTGAGGGAAAGACGCAAATGGCAAGAAACGGAACCAATTGAGCGATCCGTGCATTTTCAGCAAAACCCAATCGTATAGTTTGTTCTCCGGATGAGAATAGAATTTCGCGCCATCTACTATTTCCTGTATACCAGCCTTCTGGAGTTAGACTCGATCAAATTTGATTCCATAGCCTAAAGGCCTATTCCATTTGCTGTGGCTAAACGCTAACTCATCATCTGGTATTGGCTCGCCGGGGTCCCGCTGTGGGTAAGCTTTTCCCGACAATATCCAGTCACTGAAACCGGAGGCTGATTCCAGGACAGATTCGATGATTGTGTCGTAATTAAATGAGAGAATGGTCGGCTTTTCCGCCCAGAGAAGCTCACCAAACTGATGCATCCGAGCTGAAGTTCTTGCCTCTAACTCGAATTCCGACAGCAGTTCGGCTACAAACGATTTTAGCGTGAATCTTATGTTGGAAAGATTGCGGGCATCCTCTGTTTGGCCCTTGGCGAGGGCATCATTGAACTGCGCCTCCAACAGCGTGAAGCATTCTTCCAGGTCGAACGGTTCATTTTCCAATTCTTTAGCGGATTTTTTCCAGAATGCCTCGATGTAATCATAAACTTGCTCCATTCTCTTCAAGTATAGGTCACTCGAAAACTTCCGTGACTTTAGGGCTACTTGGAAGAACTCTGTAATGAGCGGCGGAATTGACCCATCATAGGTCTGGAGAACTTTGTTCACGCCGGCCCCCAGCAAGAATACAGTGTCAGATGGCAAAGGTTTCATCCAATTGACCAGCTTCGGAACGACTCCAATTAACCATGCACACTTAGCTAACTTTCGCCCTAAGCTGATGCAGCTTTGCAACCGCACCTAGTGGAAATTAGACGCAACTTGTGTCTGTTTCCCCATGGGACTTAGTCACTTGGTCATATTAGTATACCACCGGTTTAGTCGTTGATAATGATTCTGATAAAAGAGGATTAGGTACATGCACTCTTACGGGGCAAAATCCCAACCGACTTACTCGGGACATAGCTGGCAAAGTGAGGATTTCGTTCGCAGTGCCGATCAAACGGTAGGCAGTTCTTCGGCTCGAAGCGCATGGGATCCGGGTGCGAGATTCTTCTTCGTTCGGTATTTGCAAAAAGAGGGGGAGCAGCCCTCGACTCCTAAGGCCCACTCCCCCAGGGGGTTGAATCCGGGCGGGCCCACCATACTAGTATAGGATTTGTACTATCCGGCGTTGGCTAAGCGCTGTGTTTCTTGGTGGATCAGGTCTCGGAGCGTTGTGGTGAGTAGCTGTAGTTGGTGGTCTTGCAGTTGCGCCGTATCTAGGTAGGTGGTGGCGTGTTGTGTTAGTGCCTCTTTCGTGAGGATCTGTTCGGGGTTGATTCCTTGGGCTCGGATGATCTCTTTGATGGTCTCGATCCAGCTTAGACGGGTCTTGGGTTTGATGGAGAGGCCGCTTGCAGCGTAGGCCTGCCGTAGCTTTTCGATGCCTAGACTTTGGATGTCATGGTATGTGTCGACCGTATGTCCCATCATGTAGTCCGGTTTGTGACTGGGCCGTCACCGAATGGATTGAATGTTGTCGCTTGAAGCTCTCTCTCAGCTGTGCGAGCTTGAAGGTCTCAATCAGATACTTGTTGGTTCGAGCCCCACTCAGCCCGTTGGCTACGAGCCAGCGCTTGAAGCTCTCGAGTGCCTGTCTATTCTCCTCGACTAGCTGCGACTCGCGAATTCTCGCTAACAGCCGCTCTATTAGTTCTTCATAATGGTAGACTTCGGGGTTTGTTGCCACTCAATCATCTTTCTCATCGCCTACCTTCACCCTTACCGACGCGCATGGTTGCCGAGAGGGGGGATTTGACCCCACGGTCTTATGCAGGAGGTGGGATTCGAACCTGCGCTCCAGGTCAGTAGAGTAAACGTAGACGTTCCGATAATTCCGTTCTAGATCTAGTGGCACGCACGTACTAAATCAATTTCGATGATCGAGTGGCCATATCCACTTGATTCGATTGTTGACTTGAAATGTTCTCGGAACGCAGATATGTTCCTAAAATTCCGTTACCTTACAGTTTCCAGTGATCGATGGAATGAAATGTCACTTTTGTGCGATTGCCCTGTTGGCAACATACTCCAGAACGCTTGTAGTAATACCCAAGAGCAACGCGGCATCGCCCTGTTCAGCAAACGGTGGATGTGGGCCCTTCTTCGAAGCCACTCCATACAATTTCCCGAATAGGTCAGCGAATGCTTGTATCAATTCCGCTTCACGTTCCCCGATAATTCCTTGCTTCCCAAGTATCTTAGCACCTTCTCGAAGATCTTCTTGCCCAGTGAGTACTTGCATGCATGAAACGAGCGCGTTTCTACAGTTCGATTTGCAGTCCGCGTATCCCTCTGGAGTTTGTGTCTCAAGTCTGGATCTCGCGTTCTGAAGATATCTTAAGGAATCAGTCAGTCCCAGACCTTGCAGCTTCACCAATGGCTGAATGCGGTCTGCGATGTACTTTTGGACAACCATCTCAAGAGCGGGTCTCCTCTGCTCAGCGGATTGTTCCAAAAGCAGTGAAGAAAACCCAAAGTAGTGAATGTCCTTGTATCCCAACTCAGCAACACAACTTCGGACAATATCTTTCTGCGAGATCGAACCACGATCTCTAAGGTCAGCCTGATTCATATGCACCATGCCTGCGACCGCATCCTGAGTTGTGTAAATGACATGAACGGTTGTCGCGTCCACTCCGATGAACATGTTATGCCTGTCAAACATGGGCATTATCCGCGGGTTTAGTTGCCGGTTCTGAAGGATCTCTTTCGCTATGTTTGTGAATTCAACAGCAAGGCCATTAGCTTTCTGTGAAATGAGGTCCGGTGAAGACATTGATGTCACGAAACTGAATTCGTTTTTCTAGCTTTAAGCCTCTAATGTTCCCTTATTTCTGATCCATGCTACTTTTCCTCCTGTCGGAACAAAACTAGCTTAAGCTTGTGCCGCTATATCTGAAAGATGACAGAAGGTTTCGTTCTAATCAATGAGCTTCCTCTGACCGAAGCATTCATTCCAACAAGACTTCTACACAGAGAAGGCCAACTCACTGAACTTGAACGTTGTCTCAAACCTGCCCTGGAGAATAGGAGGATCAGCAATGTCTTCCTCGTTGGGCCAACTGGTAGCAGCAGGACGATTGGGAGAGACTACCTTTTTGCGGAGACCATGAGAGCATTGCGACTATGGCCAGATGACAAAGAGATGAAAAAAGACGTTGACAAGAGGAATCTACTGAAACATTTCCAATCCATGGGATGTTTTCTACTCGACGTCAGTCACACCGCAGTTGACAAGTTGGATGATCCCGAAAGGGAGAGCAGATTGCGTGAGGGAATCCTTAGGCTCATCGATGAAATAGAGACACTCAAGCCGGAGGAGATTGTGATAGTCAAGAAGAACATATTCGAACTCGTCGTGCCAGAGTTGGAGAAGCTAGGTCTTGCTGGAAGAATTCTGAACAAGAAATTCCTGCCCTTCCCATCCTATGGTAATCAACTGAAATATCGAAAACAACTCAAGCAATTATTCGATTCGCGGAAATAAGCGGATTTTTCCGATCGACTATCGTCGCCGGGGACCGAAATTAGGACTGCACAGATTCAGAAAAAAGGGGGAAGTTTGGTTGGACGGTACAATGCTATACAGGTATGGTGAATCCGGGCGGGCCCACCATTCCAGACGCAAACTGTAGGGAGGTTCGGGAAGACCCGACCCACCGGGAGCGAGCGCTCATGCAGTGTTTCTTTGAATCGCATCACGCCATATCGCGGGGAG
>Ga0137365_10002473_pt1 | contig 14650 bp, 10 predicted proteins | sample SagtaG_9_FD_104799 | JGI IMG/M metagenome (GOLD analysis project Ga0137365, IMG submission 104799) | Vadose zone soil microbial communities from Sagehorn Ranch, Mendocino, California, USA - Sage1_L_40_16 metaG | ecosystem: Environmental > Terrestrial > Soil > Vadose zone | place: USA...
ACAGCTGCCCGCGATAGGTGAGCGTTTACAAGGGCGTATCTGGCAGGCCCAGGGGAGATTTGAGGATGCGCAGCTCTGTTTTGAGCGTTCCCTAGCCGGGCTTCTAGCAATTGACGATGCGGTAGAATATGCGCGAACAGAAGAAGCTTACGGCCTGTACTACATTGCGCGTGATAAGTCAGGTGATATGGAGCGTGGTCAAACCTTTCTGAAGAATGCAGAGGCAACCCTCAAAAAGTTAGGAGTGAATGGCTAAAGCTGGAAGTCACATTGGCTCCGGGGGTAGGGAAGGCTGTGTGGCGTGTGTATAGACCCCTTGAGGACCTGCACCAACTCCCCAATCAGAGCCCCCTCACCATGCAATCCTCGATCTTCTTTCGTTGTTTCTTGTCTCAGATGATGAAGCACTCTCAAGAGTTCCTCAGTGACTGGTAGATCACATACCAGCCCATCACTCCGAACGACAAATGCCGATACCTCTAGTTCCATGTGCTTTCTCAATTCTTCCGATTGATGCATTCTTTTCTCTTCTGCGCTCCTTATATCAGGCCTTTCAATCTTCATTGAGGGCTGGATTCCACTTCGTGTTTGAACCTCTCGCCAGAATACCTTCTAGTCGCTCTCGTTTGCGAGGGTGGTAGTGCTCAATCCACTCCTCAGACAGCTCATCAACTTGTCGCTTCGTCTGCCATTCGGCAAACACTAGATCCTGAGGTATGGGGATCTGGAGATACTGGAGCACGCGCTGAACTGTTGTCTCATACACTTCTATCAGTTCCTCATACGCCACCGTGAGTGGCTGGATGCCGCATGCATCGAAGTAGCTCCACCAATTCGATCCATGTAATAATAACAACCTTAATGAGAACAATACCATATGTAAATCATTCCTTCAAGTTATTTACTATATTCAATTTCGTTATAATAGATTGGTATAGGGCAACCCAGAAGCATTCCTTCAAGTTATTTACTATATTCCATTTCGTTATGTATTATGAAGTGTATTGGAGAGGAGAAACACAATCGGAATCATTCTTGCCTAGAGACCTCTTGTCAGGCCAATCTGAAAGTAGTAGGATTGACATTGCCGCTCCTGATTATAGCAATGAGGGAAGGGACTGGACAACTTGTCAAGGTGACAATGTTGTTTACACCTCCTTGCTTCGCCGTTTCTCCAACCATTTCTTAATGCTCGCTTCTTTACCCTGTTGTCCTGGTTCATAGTAGTGTCGTCCTTTCAGACTCTCGGGTAAATACTCCTGAAGCTGAACTGCTGGCGGTCTTTCAGGGTCTTCAATCTGCATGTCTTTATAGTAGTCGTGGGCGTACTTGTAGTCCTTACCATAGTCGAGGTCTTTCATTAGCTGCGTTGGGGCATTGCGAATCCAGAGGGGAACGGGGTCGTTGCGGGTTTGCTGCACATCTTCCTGCACGCGGCTGTATGCCTCATATAAAGCGTTGCTTTTTGGCGCAGTTGCCAGGTGAACTACTGCTTGTGCCAGTGCAAGGTTCGCTTCGGGTAGGCCTACAAAATGCACTGCCTGCTGCGCTGCTACGCATACCGACAACGCTTGAGGATCAGCCATACCAACATCTTCAGATGCAAAGCGAATCAAGCGGCGTACGATATAGAGCGGATCTTCTCCTGCCTCGAGCATGCGTCCCAACCAGTATAACCCTGCATCTGGATCAGAGCCGCGCAAGGCCTTGTGGAGCGCTGAGATTGTATCGTAGTGTTGGTCCCCGCCTTTGTCATAGAGCAGCGCGCGGTGCTGCATTACGTCCTCGACTGTTGAGAGCGTGATATGTATTGGTACGTTCTCTCGCGATTCTTCTCCACCTCCCTGTGCAGCCAGTTCGAGCACGTTTAGTGCGATGCGAGCATCGCCGTTGGCGAAAACGGCTATCTGATGGAGCGCATCTTCATCGATCGTTATTGCAAGTTGACCCAATCCTCGTTCTTTATCATCCAGGGACTTGCGGAGAATAAGCAGGATTTGTTCTTCGGTTAAGGCTCTAAGTGTGAAGACGCGACAACGGGAGAGTAGGGCCGCATTCACCTCGAAGCTGGGATTTTCGGTGGTGGCTCCGATAAGTGTGACAACACCGCGCTCGACGTGAGGTAGGATGGCGTCCTGTTGGGCTTTATTGAAGCGGTGGATCTCATCAATGAACATAATGGTACGTTGCTGCGAAAATTTGCGTAGCTTGCGAGCGTCTTCCACGACCTTACGTAGATCGGCGACGCCTGCCGAGACGGCGCTCAACGAGACGAAGTGTGCATGGGTCTGGCGAGCGATCACCTCTGCCAGTGTCGTTTTGCCGCTGCCGGGTGGACCCCACAGTATCATAGACGGGATGTGATCCTCTTCGATACTACGGCGCAGGACTCGCCCCGGTGCCAAAAGTTGCTCTTGCCCAAGGATCTCGTCTAGCGTGCGTGGACGCATACGGGCCGCGAGTGGCTCTCCTGGTGATGTGGAGGGTGCAGTTGTTGGTGGTGTATTCTTGTTGGTGGATGGGGTGATGTCCGACCCGAAAAGGGATGATTGATCTGGCATAGTTCTGGCTCTTTTTATATTTGAGTGCATTGGTTCTTAGATTCATAGGATATCATTTCCGATTAGGTATCGCCAACTTGCCAACCAAATCCTCGACAGGCTATTTCCAAACAAAACACTAACGAAGCACTGATGAAGCAGGTTTAGCTTGCAGCAGAATATTCTTCCTACTCTTTTGAGAGGAATAGATATCGCTGCTGATTTTGTATTACTTTACAGCGAACTGGATCCATCAGTGGAACCTGGACTATGCTACTCTTTACAATCACCTCTTCTAATAGGAAGATACCGGAGGTTTTTTTCATGCTTGACCTGAAGAATCCGAAAAATGCACATGTAGATGAACGCTTGCGGAGAGAGCCGATTATCTGGCTCAGTACTGTGCGGCCAGATGGACGCCCACATATTGTACCTGTCTGGTTTCTCTGGGATGGTGAGAAAATCCTGATATTTAGCCAGCCCAATACCCGAAAGATACGGAACTTGCGACAAAACTTAAATGCCATGCTGGCATTGGATGATACGAATGCCGGTGAGGATGTGGTGATGTTTGAAGGAAAAGCGGAACTTCTGAATGATCCAACAGTGAATACAACACTGCCAGCATTTGCCACGAAGTATGCCTCTTTACTAAGAGATATGGGCTGGACTGCAGAGATAATGGCCGAGGATTATTCTCAGGCTATTCGTATCACGCCTACCAAGTTTTATAGTTATTATTAGTTGGTGGAAAAATCGCCTATAGGGAGACTAGGCAAGTCGGCATTATGATAGGGATTACTTCCTGTAACAGCTATATTCGCCCGTAATGTTGTTCATATCAAAAAAGTTGCTCTAAGGGGCCCAATATGAAGCATTTCACTTCTTCACTACACTCTCTAAGACAGCTACCTATTGTTTCTTGCCTTTGGCAAAGCTCAATGGGTGCTAAGTGTTGCTTGTTTCTTGCCACCAAAGCCATCACGTTTTAGGTGGCTGTGTCTGGTCGTTCTACATTTGCTCTATCAATCCGCATGCAGTGGCGACGGGTGCATCTGCCTGAAGACGGCGCGAGACCGCCTGTGCCCTCAGCTGATAGCGCGGATCCTCCAGCACGCGTGTAATCGCCTCTGTGAGGAGGGCGTCGGTCAGTTGATCGCGTGCCACCACGCTGGCGACACCAAGATGTTCGGCGCGGGCAGCCACGCCCGGCTGATCGCGGTCCCAGGGCACAAGCACCAGGGGAACCCCGTACCACAGCGCCTTCATGACCGAACCATGGCCCGCGTGACTGAGCAGCAGCCGGCTGCGCTCAAGGACCGCCGAGTGCGGCACATAGGGTTCCACGCGCGCATTGGGCGGGACAGGGTGCAGCGCTGCTGGTTGATGGCCACCGCCAGGAGTCAAGACGACACGTACCGGATGGGGAGCCAGGGCAGCCAGGGCCACATGTGCGAGCGGAAGATCATCCTGGACGAGCGAGCTGAGGGTGACCAGCACCCAGGGAGCGCCCGGTTCAGTAAGATAAGTGGGGATCGGAGCAGGGGCCTCCCAGAGCAAAGGGCCAACGTAGTGGTGCGTAGCGGGCAGCGCCGTATGGTTGTAGTCAAAGACAGGGTCGGTTGCGTGCAGGACAAGCGAGGCTTGATCCAGCAGGGGGATGAAGTAACTGCGAAAGAGCAGCAGTGTACGAGCATGGAAATCGTGCTCCAGAGGGCGCGGTGGATGTGGACCAACATAGAAGGTCGAGTTGATGACGCACCAGGGAATGCCGCTCTGTGCAGATACGAGATGCGCCACCCCTGCGCCAAACAGGGAGGTTAAGAGCAGGTCGGCGCTCTGTTCGTGTAGCAGGCCCTCCACCGCAGGCGCGAGTTCTTGTGACCACAGCGCCAAGCGCCGCTGGGTCAGTTCAGCTTGTGCGGCTAAGTCAAGGCCTTGACGCTCCTTGCTCAGGGCGATCAAACGCGGCCCCAAATCGTGTTCAGGTGCGGCGCCGATCGTTTCGATGCCCATGCCTCTCAGAGCCGCCGCTACCGTTGTGTCGCCGAAGAAGACGAGTTGATGACCACGTTCGCGTAAGCCAAACGCGACGGCGAGCAAGGGCTGCAGATCGCCACCCGCGCCAGCAGTGGCCAGTACGATGATCTTCTTCATTCCTGAGCCTCCTGTCAGGTCTGGCTTCGCCGCTGCTGCCTAGCGCATGCAGCGGCGAAGTATTAGTCTGATGGAAAGACTAGTCTATTATACGTCACAGTTCCAAGGTGTAGCCCAACACGGGAAAGGGCTGACTCTGGACAAGCAGGGCGCGAGAGCTTCTCTTTCTCCGCTCAAGCCCCTCTGAGAGCCGAAGGAGCTAAGCATCTTGTTTCTTTGACTTATATTGCTCAAAGTAGCTTTTTCCTTCTGCCCTCATAATAGCTTCACACTTCTCGACAAAAAGTTGAAAGGCGGCTTGTGCATCGGCATAAGGACTAATCCCCGCCTCAAAGTAGACACGTTCTACCTTAAGCTCTTCCAGCGTTTGCCGGAAGGAGCGCCAATTGTCACCAAAGTGGTACACATTGTCCAAAGCAAGAGCTACCGAAACCAAAACGCTTAAGATAGTTGGTACCAATTTCGGCACATTGGGAATATTGAGGAGTACAGGCACGATAAGGGCACCAACGGTACTAAAGACCAGTAAGTACTGATGCCATAGTTTGTTCCGTGCCGACTGCTTGGAATAATAATCTCGCTGCTGTTGCCAGCGTCCGTTCAGATAGCGTTCTGCTGTATTTGTCAGCGGTTGCATAACGGCCTCCCCTTGTACTGTTTCTTATTGATTGTAATCTGCTAACTTCGGTTCCTTCTCAGTAAGCAAAAGAGCTAACACTGGCTTGGCAACAGATGAACTCGCCATAGTCAACGTTCCGGAAGGAGCTCATAACTGTCCTCAAAAACAGTGTGATCAACAATCCAAGTTCTATCCCCTGACCGGACGAGATAATCGCCAGCTTTGCCCATCAAGGTATCGCCTCTCGTTCTCCTGACCGTAAACGTTTCAGGCATTTGGTAGGCTTGACATATATTTGTAGCACGATAGGAGGAAAAGCCTTCGGAATCTGGCTCGCTGACTCGTTCATAGCTGGTAGCAAAGTGCTCTTTGGTAATAGGCCATTCTTCACCTTGTATCCCACGAGCAAGATAGTCTCCTGGCTCAAATCCAACAGGCCCTTCTCGCGTTTGAATAATAGCACCTCTTTGCCGATAATCAGCATCAGTTAAAGGACGAGCCTGCAATAAAGCCGTCTTCTGGAATGTCTGAAAGGGCAAGTTATTCATTTCATGATTCGTGAGATGCATGTGTTTCTCTCCTAAAATTTAAAGAGCTGAGAAAATATTTGCCAAGGACCTCATCAGCCTTACTATGGTTTTTCTAGTCTCCTTTTCTTTTTCCCTTCACGTAACAACTGATTGAACAGGAACTATGCGAGCTGGCATAATAGCTTGCAGCTCGATCAGATGCGTACTCAGGTTCGCATCCACGTTGAAAAGGACCGGAAATCATAGGACGACCAATACAATACAATGCAGCGATGAGGGGTAAGATTACTCCTCCAGCGCACGTCCTTCTTCATTTTTCACAAGGTGGTCATGTGAGTCAATCTGTATATTCATACGCTCCAATGTCGCAGACCGTATCATTCCCATCCGGTCGTCTCATGCCACGTTGATCAGTAGTGATGCCGTTGGAATGACAGGCATTGAGCGGGATTTTGTCGAGAGCGGGATCGCCTGCGCCCTTGATCAGTGCGTAGGTTTTGGTCGGGCCACCATGATCTTGCAGCATTGCATTAGCAGCAAACACCTGGGTGAGGTCTTTTACTGTTATATCCTTGCTATGCTGCTTGTTTGAAGCGAACTTTGCGCCTGAGACGTCTTGAATCAGGTTGTAGCCATCCGAGGTGAGCGCTCCCGCAATGTCTGAACCCGTGTGAGCATGATCACCAGCAACAATGCTGTTTCTCATCTGGACGTGACTGGGGAGGGGTTTGTGGGTAGGTTGGCCGTTGCTGCTGTAGTCGATGAGATAGCTTGTTTCAGTAGCAATACCACCGCCTTTCGCTGCCGTGTTCCCATATACGGTACAAAAGGTTATGTCGGTTTTGCTACTCCAATCGATGATGCCGCCGCCACTACTAGCAGAGGTATTACCTGCGATGGTACTGTTGATGAGGGTGAGTGTACCATAGCTGTAGCTGTAGCCGTTGCTGTTGCTGGGGTCAAAATTGCTGCTGCCGAAATTAGCGATGCCGCCACCGCCGCTTCCAATGCTATTGTCGCCTTGGCCGCAGCTAGGGTTGTAGCCGGAGTCGGTGGAGTTGTGATTGTCGTCGCCAACGCCCCCTCCAGAAGTCTTATTGCCCGAGATGGTGCTGTCGATGATGGTGAGATTGCTCCCCTGATTGGAGATGCCACCACCGCAGCCACCGCTCTTGCTGCTACTGCCAGAAGCGATGTTACCTGAAATGGCACTGTTGGTGATCTTGACTATGACACTGGTAGGGCTGTAGCTATAGCTGCTGGAGATGCCACCACCGTTGCCACCGTTGCCGGTATTACCATTGGTGCTAGTGCTACCTTTACCGCCAGATGCCGTATTATCTGAGATAGTACTGTTGGTGAGGGTGAGCGTGCCGTTATTGGCAATACCACCGCCGTTGCCACCACTGCCGGAGGAGGGATAAGAAGAGCTGCTTTTACTATTGTCGCCGCCAGCTGCCGTATTGTGCGAGACGATGCTGTTGGTGAGGGTGAGCGTGTCGTTATTTAAGATACCCCCACCGCTGCCGCCGGAGTTGCTGTTATCCTTGGTGGCACCTACCCCTGCCGCAGCGATATTGTCTGAGACAGTACTGTTTATGAGGGCGAGTGTGCCGCTATTATTGGTAATACCACCTCCGCTGCTACTAACGCCAGAGTAACCGTTTTGTTCTTTAAAAGATTCGCCGGAAGCGGTGTTGTGCGAGACGGTGCTGTTGATGAGGGTGAGCGTGCCGTCGTAATTGTAGATGCCACCTCCAGTGCCGCCGGAAGCGGTGTTGTGCGAGACAGTGCTGTTGATGAAGGTGAGCGTGCCGTAATTGCTGATGCCGCCTCCATAGCCGCCTCCAGTGCTGTTGCTGCCGGAAGAGGTGTTGCCCGAGACGATACAGTTTCTGAGGGTGAGCCTGCCAAAATTATTGATAAAGCTGGTGAAAGGGTTAGGATATCCGTTCTTGATCGTGCTATCCTTGAATGTCAAATCTTTAATGGTGACGGTGGCACCACTGTCCACCTGGATACTAAAGCCACGAGAGCCACTACTGATGGCGAGCCTGCTTGCGCCTGGGCCAAGAAACGTGAGACTTTTGCCAATGTTCAGGTTCCCACTCAACAGGATGGTTCCTCCTTGCAGTCTCTTGTCAAATGTAATCTTGCTTCCATCATGTGCAAGGTCAATCGCCTGGCGCAGTGACCCTGGCCCATTGTCGGTGAGAGCGATGACATGAGTAGGATCGGGTTGCCGTGATACAACAATTTGCGTCACGAGTCCTATGATGAGTACCAACAAGAGCCCCAGTGCGACTATGCTGGCAGTCACAGTAGCGCGAGAGCGCTTTTGGTGTGCAGCACTCGCCTGGAGAAAGGCCATTTCCTTCCCACTCGGCATGTTACGTGCGGCCCATGCGTTGGCGTCTTTGAGTTGAGAGCCGCGATAGAGTCGATCTCTGGGTTTGCCGTGCTGCTCCCACTCGCTGACATCCTCGCTGATGAGCTGCTGGAGATGAATGTCCTCCCGCCCCTCACGCAGCCAGTCAGAGAGGCGCGTCCACTCCCGGATCAATGCCTCGTGGCTGACTTCCACGGTGGTGGTTCCAGCGACCTCGTTTGTAGTGAGCAGGCGGGCGGTAATGAACGTGTCGGCAGTTTCTCGCATGATGATGGTCTGCTTCGCATCGGGCAGCGAGAGTTCCGAGAGGGCAGCGCGACGGCGTGTCGTGTCTTGCTCGGTCTCCCCTGGATCAATCAGGCGCAAGAAGAGGGCGCGCGCGACCCTGCGGTGCTCCTCTGAGGGCAGCGCAGCATAAGTAGACTCCGCATGCGTTGCCAGCGCACCTTTCACCCCGCCCATTTGCTGGTAGGCCTGCAACGTCAAACAGTGGCCGTTGCGTTGCTGGAATAACTGATCGAGCGTAAACTCCAGCAGCGGCAAAGCTCCTACCTGTCCTTGCACCTCAAAGAGCAGATCACCCACGAGATCACCTTCAAAGTTGAGTTGCACGTCGGGGAGCGCAGCAGGTTGTTCGATGACGGCTCGGAGGTCTTGCAGGTTCATCGGGAGCACGCAACAGTGATGAATGTCGATCAATCGGTAGAGCTCAGGGTAGTGCATGGGTCGATCACTGAAATCGGCACGCAGCGTCAGCATAAGGATGACAGGGCTGCGTGATTCAGTGATGGCTGTGACCAGCAGGTCAATGAAGCGCCGCCGCTCCTCTTCACTCGTCGTCAAGGTGAACAGTTCCTCGAACTGGTCCACAACGAGCACCACGTGTGTGCCCTGCGCTCCCTGTCGCTTTGCCAGGGCGGTGGCATGCAGCAGTAAGCCGCGTGCCGTGTCATCTTCTAGGTCTTCGCGGATGGCCTTCAAGCTCTTCTCAGGGAGGTGCTCTGACAGCGCAAGTGTCAGGGAATCGATGGGATGGATGCCTGGCACGATAGGATCCAGGTACACCCACCCACGGCTCTCGGGTAACCCTCCATTGCGAAGACACGGAAGTAAACCAGCCATCACGACACTCGATTTGCCTGAGCCGCTTGCCCCAACCAGTGCCAGGAGCCGTTCGCTCTGAACGCCCTGCTGTTCTTTTGCCAGCACCTCCTTCAAGGCTTCCATAAGTTCCTTGATGAGGGTATCCCGTCCGAAGAAATCAAGCGTATCTGCATTGGTGAAGGCACGCAGCCCTTTGTACGGGTTGCGCGGCTCAACAGCTCGTGTCGTTTCAGGAGGCTCGGCGTCTTTCGTGAGTTCTGGAGGGACACCCCTCAGTGCTTCGATAATGTCGTGGAGGGCAGTTTCATAGCGACCCTCACGGCCGTCGATATATTGTGTCCCGCCCCAGCCGAGCGGAACACAATCCATCCACTGAGTCCCTGCTATCCAGAATGGGTACATGGGGCGTTGATACATCTCAGCAATGCGCAGTTCATCCTTGACGTAGCGCGAACTGCGCGCGCTGGGAGAAGCAACGAGCAACACCGCGTGTGCAGCACGAATGGCGTTTCGCAAGGAGTCCTCCCAGTCTGGAGTGCCTGGCAGAATGCCTTCTCGATCCATCCAGATGGAGATCCCTTGGGTATGTAGGTCTGTTTTCAGGCGTGTGACGAAGGCGTTATCCGCACGCGAGTAGGAAACGAACACGACTGGTGAAATGTGCGTCTCGCTCATGGCTTCTCTTCCCCTTGCTTAACCAGTGACAGTCAGAAACGTGCCCTCAGGAGGGCCTTCTGTGAAATGGCATTCGCCGTGAGTCAAATACGATCAGTAAAACACTATTACAACGATGAGAAGCTTGACTTTTCGCATACGAGATGTGTGGTGAGTAGAACGAATTGTAAGAAGTTGTGCACTATTCTGGCTAAGCGCTTCATGCCGATGTCGGTGATGTTCTTTCGCACGCAAGAGTTCGTCAGCCACCTATGGTACCAGGCAGAGTCTCTTCCCAATCGGCTACGCCTGGTTGGTTGTCTTCCTTATCAACCCAACTAGCGATGCCTTGCTCGTACAGGTCGACTTTCAGACGTTCGACAACGAGTGATCAGCACGTGCATACGAGATAAAGACGAATGGAACGGGCGTCGATGTGCTCATAGATGACTCCCATTTCAGAATGCTGTTTCGTACAGACATGATGCTTCAGTTTACTTAGCTATATTATTGCACAATATGTCAATAATCAATAATGCTCTTTAACTTTTTAATCTGGATATTGAGAAATCCACAGAGGGCCGATAATGAGGTTTAACTTTTTAATCTGGATAGCGGGAAATCCAACGGAGGCCGATAAATCGGCGGTGTGCACGATAAATCGGCACCTACGGATGGACGGAATAATTTGTTAAAAGTCATTGTTGATCTCATATTCTGATCTTCTCGTTCTCCACGTACTGCCAGTGTTTGCTGTACTTCGTTGGTGTTGCTGTAAGCGTTGCTACAAAAAGCACATAACGCCCTTAGATGACCCGCTACATCGTGCTCACAGGATCAATATCGACCTCCCAACTAGGAGTGTCGATTACTCTTAGCAGTGGGTGTAAATCAGGCCCGCGCGCGATCATCTGCCAGCGGTATTTTCCGCGAACGCGCTCCATCACTGCTGGCGCGGGACCGACGATGTCGGTTTGCGCCAAACCAAGACGATCAATCCATTGATCTAACTTTTCGCGGAGCAATAGCGCCTCGTTTTGAGCGTGGCGACGGTTCTCATGACTGTAAGTAAACTTAACGAACTGGCGAAATGGAGGGTAGCCATAACGCCGGCGCGCTTCGATCTCAGCAGCGTAAAATTCGTGGTAATCGTGCCGTGATGCAGCCTCGATACAAAAATGCTGCGGGTTGAACGTTTGAATAATGACCTTTCCGGCTTCTTCACCACGCCCGGCACGGCCTGCTACCTGGGTAAGCAATGTAAATGCTCGTTCGGAAGCTGAAAAGTCGGGCAGCATCAGGGCAATATCGGCCGAGATGACTCCCACCAGCGTTACTCCTGGCAAATCGAGGCCCTTCGCAATCATCTGCGTACCGACCAGTATATCGGCCTCGCGGTTGGCGAAGCGATCGAGCAATTGTTCGTGCGCGCGTCGGTGTTTGGCTGTATCGCGGTCCCAGCGAAGCAGGCGTGCTGAAGGAAAAATACGTGCGATGGTGTCTTCTACTTTCTCGGTCCCCAAACCAAAGTAACGTATACCTGGGCTACTACACTGCGGGCAGTAGTGCAGCACCTTGCTTTGTCCATTGCAGTAATGGCAGAGCAGGATGCGCTCGGTTGAGTGATAGGTTAGTGGCACATCGCAGCGGTCACACATGGCGACAAATCCGCACTCGCGGCACAGTATGCAGCTTGCCGCGCCCCGGCGGTTCAGGTAGAGAATAGCCTGCTGACCTTTGTTCAAGAGCTGCTCTAGTTCACTCTGCAGGCGACGGCTGAAAATACTGGTGTTGCCCGCGTGCAGTTCGTTACGCAGGTCAATGACCTCAACTGGTGGGAGGGTCGCTCCTATGCGATTGTGCAACTCTGCCAGTTGATACTCAGCACGTTCGGCATGGTAGAATGACTCTACCGAGGGGGTGGCGCTGCCGAGGACCAAGGGGATGTGTAGTATCTGCCCCAGGGTGATGGCTGCGTCCCGCGCATGATAGGTTGGTCTGCGTTCGTCTTGCTTATAGGCTGGCTCATGCTCTTCATCAAGTATGATGATACCCAGGTCTGGCAACGGTGAGAAAAGCGCTGACCGCGAACCGATCACCACGTCAACCTTACCTGCGCGAATGCGCCGCCACTCATCATAACGTTCTCCTGCAGTAAGGGCGCTATGGATGATAGCGACTCGGCCCGGGAAACGACCTGCGAAACGCTGGATAGCCTGCGCAGTAAGGGCGATCTCCGGCACTAGCACGATGCCGCGTTTGCCCTGGGCGATTATCGCTGCTAGTGCCTGGAGGTAAATCTCGGTTTTGCCACTGCCGGTGACGCCGTGAAGGAGGATGGGGGTGATTTGGTGGGTGGAGGCGAGATGTCTGTTGAAAAGGTGGCCATCGATTGGGTGATTGATGACAGGGCGATCATCGATTGGGTGACCGATAAGGGGGCGACCGTCAGTAGGGTGGTTGGAGACAAGGCGACCGTCGGTTGAGTGACCGATAAGGGGGCAACTGTCAATAGGGTGGCTGGAGGCAGGGCGACCGCGAGGGTCGCCCCTACTATATTCCGATTGCATAGAGGGTTGCCCCGGCAATGTTTGTGATTGGTTTGGGTTCTGGTGATCGCTCTGGTTCGCCAAAATGGCTTCCAGGGCTTGCTTTTGGGCTGGTGTGAGTGGAAGTGGTGAACTGGGTGGGATAATGCGACCTAACAGGGGGTCGCGCTGCACTTCGATCTCTTCGATGGTGATGATGTTCTCGCGCACCAGCTTCTGCAACTGGGCGGGGGATAAGCCGCTGGCTTTGCAGAGCATGCCTGCTGTCCAGTATGAGCTGGTGCCGGATTCAGTTCTATTATGGCTTAGCAGATCGATTGCAGCCAGGCGGCGCTGCGTTACCAGCCCCAGGCGATTCTGGGGTGTAAGCGTGAAAGCATCTGAGGAGCCGGGAATGGCCCAGGGATCGGGCACATTTTTTGGGGGGCGGCGCCTCACATTATCAGCGGCTATGGGTATACTCCCCGGTTCTGGCAGGCTTTGTTGCAATTGCGCCTGGGCTTGTCGACGCCATGATTCTAATGTATCTCCCTGGGCGATGAGTCGCACAACACGCTTGTGGCGTATGCGGGTAGTTGGAGCACGTAGCGTTGCTTCGCGTTCGATAATACCGCTTGACAATGCTTGCTGTATTACTTCCCTGGCCAGCTTCGGCCCCAGCATCTCTTTCAGGCGTTCAACGTCTATCTCTCCATCTGCCAGTAGTAAGCCAATAAGGGCGCGATGACGTGGTAATGGGTGTTGGTCTTGTATCTCGTTTGTTGCTATGTCGTCGCTTTTTATCAGGTGTAATACGATTCTTGAACGCTGCATTAAGCCAGGAGGTAGCATCATCAAGGCAACGAGCGCAAGAGGTGTTACATAGTATTCGGCCATCCATTCTGCCAGCGCTCGTTGATGAGGCAGCAGGGCCGGTTCGAAATCGAGGATGGTGGAGATAGGACGGAGGTTGGTGGGGAGATCGTTGATAAGCCGATCGTTGGTAAGGTGCCCGTTAAAAAAATGATCGTTGACAGGGCGACCATCAATAGGGCGATTGATGACAGGGCGACCGCGAGGGTCGCCCCTACTATACTCGGATGGGGATTCCTCTGTTGTGTGATTGTCGTCTTGCCAAATGTTCCAGACGATGCCTTCGACAAGGCGGTCGCCATAAGGGACGGCGACCAGTTGCCCGGGGAGCAGTTCAGCCTGTAGTTCGGTTGGTACTGTGTACGTGAGTAAGGGCTGCTCACTATTCCAGCTGTTGGCGGAGGTCAGTACACCGGCAAGTAGCAGCACTAGCGCCTCCCAAACTCGCGTTCCAGTGCGGACAGGCTGAAATGAATCATAGTTGGGCGGCCATGACAGCAGCTATAGGGTGCGTTGGTTCGCGCCAATTGTTCGATCATCTCACGCATCTCGCTGACAGTTAGGAAATAGTTGGCTTTGATTGCTGCTTTACAGGCCACGTTTGCCAGTGCATGCTCTTCCCATGTTTGGGAGTGCCCAAGATATTCGGGCGCAGTCAGCTCTGTCAGCAGGTCTTGCAGTGAACGCGCATTCATCTGCTTGACGAGCACATCAGGGACGGCTCGTACCTGGAGCGAATTGTCCGCGAGTACTTCCAGGGTAAAGCCGATATGCTCTAACTGCTGCAGGTGATCTTCGATAGCTCCCAACTCAGTGGGTGTCAGTTCAAGTTTTATGGGTGTGAGCAGCAATTGTGAAAGAGGAGTGCGCGCCTGTAAAGCTGCCACCATGCGTTCCAGAAGTATACGTTCGTGGGCTGCATGCTGGTCGATCAGGTACATGCCATCCGGGCCTTCTGTGACGATGTAGCTCTGAGAAAGTTGTCCCACTACGCGCAATGATGGTAGACGGCTTACCTTTGCTGGTGCCGGTGATGCGTTGGGGATGGCAGGTGTATCAGGTTGATCAGGCGCATCGAGCATAGGAGCGGCCTCGGGCATGGCAGTCGCATCGGACCGGGCACCCGCAAGGGGTGCCCCTACATTTCTGGTTTGGGAAATGTCACCTGGAAATGTGGTGGTTCCGCTGGCGAATGCTAGGCTTGAGGCATCCGTTTCCAGGTTATCATGCCCACGCACGTGGCTCTGCCACAACCT
>Ga0137365_10002485_pt1 | contig 14621 bp, 9 predicted proteins | sample SagtaG_9_FD_104799 | JGI IMG/M metagenome (GOLD analysis project Ga0137365, IMG submission 104799) | Vadose zone soil microbial communities from Sagehorn Ranch, Mendocino, California, USA - Sage1_L_40_16 metaG | ecosystem: Environmental > Terrestrial > Soil > Vadose zone | place: USA: California...
CGCCGCCGGAAATGATGTATCGCGCGCTCGTGAATCGCGATCCCGGCTTTGAGGGCTTATTTTTCGTGGCCGTGCGGACGACGGGAATTTTCTGCCGGCCCACGTGCACGGCAAAGAAGCCGGTGCGAGAGAATGTCGATTTCTTCGCGACCTCGAACGAAGCGCTGGACAGCGGTTACCGACCCTGCTTGCGCTGCCGTCCTATGGATCCGAATCAACGCCCGCCGAATTTGATTGACCGTCTCCGTACGGAGGTCGAGCGCGCGCCGGGCGGACGCCTTACGGACAAGGAACTGGCGGCGCTGGCGATCGATCCCTCCACTGCGCGCCGTCAATTCCAACGCCATTTCGGAATGACGTTTCAGGCGTATCATCGCGCGCGCCGAATGGGTCTTGCATTGAGCGCAGTGCGGAAAGGCAGTCGTGTCGATGAAGCGAGAAACGGCAGCGGTTTTGAATCCGAGAGCGGTTTCCGCGAAGCGTTCGCGAAGATTTTCGGCGAACCGCCAACGAATGCGAAGAATCGCGCTCCGCTGTTTGCGCAGCGGATCGATACGCCGCTCGGCGCGGTGATCGCCGTCGCGGATGATGAAGGGGTGCGCTTGCTGGAGTTTATTGATCGCCGCGCGACCGAACGCGAGTTGTCGATTCTGCGAAAGCGATTGGGAACGAATGTTGTCCCGGGTGAGCATCGCTATCTCACTGCGACACGCCAACAACTCGCCGATTATTTTTCGGGCAGGAACTTAGAATTTGATATTCCGCTGGCGCCGGTGGGCTCGGCATTTCAATTGCGCGCCTGGAAAATCTTGCGGTCAATCCCAATTGGCGAAACACGCTCGTATTCATGGATGGCGAAACGCCTCGGCGATGAGAATGCGCGCCGCGCCGTTGGCCGGGCGAACGGCACGAACATGATTTGCATCGTGATCCCGTGTCATCGCGTCATTCGCGCCGATGGCACACTCTGCGGATATGGCGGCGGTTTGTGGCGAAAGAAGTGGCTGCTTGATCACGAACGACGTTGCAATCAGAAGTAGAAGGGGATTGGCGAGAGCATAGGCGCTCAAGACACTTCGACAAAAACTCGCTCGGGCGAGCTCAATCAGTTAAACCCGGGCATGCCTAGATCATTGATTACTGAAGATCGCAAAATTCATTTCATTGTTGTGCCTCTGGTTGCGACTGTCTTGCTGGCCTCGGCGGGAGCGGCATCCGCGCAAGGACACTGCACAGATGATGGCTCGGGTCCATATGGATCGTTGCTCGATCACCGGGAATTCGATCAGGCGGTGCAGGCGTTACCGCCAGCCGCGTTTCTAGCGCCGCGGACCCAGCCGCCGCTGCCATCGCATGCTTACCTCTACAATTTGCCGGCCGTCTCTGAGCAAGGCACTCCTGCCAGCCCTGGCTCCCCTGGCAGCTGCGAAGCGCAATCCTTCGGCTATGGCTTGGGCTCTTACACCGCAGCGCGCCGGGCCGATGGTTCGTTGAAGTGGAGCGCCGCGCTGGCGGACAATTCAGTGAGCCCTGCCTATCTTTTCGCGTGGGGAATGTTCAGTCGATTTGCACAGTGCCCCAAGGGCGGTAAGGCGCTTCCGTACCTCAACCATTTGGTGGGGTTTGGCGCCCCGACGCGCGCCCACATCCCCTACCAACCGGATTGCTCCTACTTCAGTGCGATCCAACAGCAGGCAAACTTCCCTGACGACTATCCGGCCATGAAGCGATTTCGGATCGGCAGCTATGCGACGTTCAATATCCGCAACGATCCTCACGCGGCCGTGCAGAGGATCAAGGAATACCTCGCCAACGGTCAGGCGGTCGCTTTCAGTGGACACGTTCTATGCGGCTACGGCAAGAATCTCCCGATGCAACACGGTGTGATCTATGAGACATCAATTACCATTGGCGCGAACGGTAAGCCCGCAGGCCATGGCCAGTTGGTAGTCGGCTATGACGACGATGTAGGAATTCCGAGTGATTCAGGCGCCCTGCTAATCCAGAACAGCTTCGGCACAGCTTGGCCAGCGTCAGCAGGGGCGACGCACTCGCTAGCGCCACCAGGAAAGGCCTATTGGTCTTACAACAGCTTCGAGCAAACGCAGTTTTTGGCGGCCGTCGCCTATGCGCGCGCCCTTCGTCGTCCCACGGGTGTGATGCTCTCCGGCAGTCCGGACGCGCCGCCTGGTTGGATCACCCAAGCCTTTCAATGGGCACCAGACGATCCATCGCCAACAGCTCATTTCATCCTGATGCATTTCTTTCAGGAGCCGGTACATCTCTCGCACATTTCGCTGACCGAACCGGGCGGACAGATGATCACGGCGACCGGCAATTACGACCAGAACATTAGCACTGGTTACAGTTATCTTTCACGAACCGACGGCAACGCGTTCCTCTCAGGAATGTGGGCCGTGTCGCTGCAAGGCACTGACATGAACGGCAACTCGGTCAGTTACACCGGATCTATCCAGGTGGGACAAGCGGAGCCGAACTCGCTTCCAGGAGCTTCGATGTCAGGCCAGATTATCACCGATTCAACCGGGGCGGTCGCGCAGCTCAGCCCATGACCAGTGGCGTGATTGCGTTCTCGAAAAAAAACGCGCCCGGGGTGACTCGAACACCCGACCCACGGATTAGAAATCCGTTGCTCTATCCGGCTGAGCTACGGGCGCAGAATTAGCACAGACATATACCGGCTTTCGCGACGAATAAAAGGATTGGAGCTACGGCGTTCTTACTTTTTCGAGATAAGCATCAGATGCAACACCCAGCGGCACGAATATTTTTTCGGATCCTGCGCGAGCGCGGATTGCAGCTTTTGCGAAAACAAGTCAATCACATGCTGCCGGCTCTCCGGCGTGCGCTTGTCGCTCAGATTCACGAACAGGCATGGTTCGTACGCGGCCTTGAAAAATCCGGTGTACGCTTGCGCGAAAGCGTGGGCATCACCGTCCCGTTGAAAACGCTCTAAATAAACGTCCGGCAGCGTGACCTCCTCAAAATAATCGAGTGAGAGAGCTGCGGCTTGAGCAAAGGTGGAGTTAGACATAAACGGTTCTTTCCACTCTTGTGCGGTGCGGTAGTACGTCGGAATCGCCATTTGTTCATACTCCTTCGGGTAAAGCGTGCCATCTTTGACCAGTTCCTGCAGAATGTGGTTCGCCAGATCAATCAAACCTTCCGCGCCGCTGTTGCCTTCGGCGTTTGCGCCGCTGCCAATGATCAGAAGCTGGGCTGATGGTTGCATTTCCAGCGCGCGATATTGCAAGAACGCATGCCAATCTGCTCTTGCTTGTGCCGCCCAAGTGTTGTGCACTTCTCCGGTAGCGCGTGCCGACCAGATTTCGTTTGGGATATCCCACGGCTTCTTGCTGAGCCAATGCTCAGTGATCGCCGAGTAGCCGAACGCGATGTGGTTCGGCGGAAAAATCTGCTGATAAATGGAGGTACCGCTTGCGAAACAAAAACCGTTGGTCTGGCCCACGAGGTAACTGTCTGGTGAAAAGAGAACCGTTTGAAAGAGTGTGCTCCAATCATTTGTCGGCAAATCTGTGTGCGTAACGCAGATCGGAATCATCGCTCCGCCGGATTTAGCAGTGAGATTCCTAATTTGCGCAACCGCAGTTTTCATTGGCAAAAGCGAATTTTGGCCCTGCGCGGAGCCGTAGTCAGCGATTCGGAACTCACTGCCGATTCGCGCGAGATCGATCCGGTTGACGGCTTCCACGATCAGCGACAGCCCGTATGTATTAGCTTTCGCCTGCTCATGTGAATTTTTGTTATAGAAACCGTGACCGAGCATGTGCTCTTCACTGTGCGACACCGATAGGTTTTCTGTTGATTGGATCATGTGCTGTTGTTTTCGAAAAATGATGATGATTACAATGGCTTAGCAAGCAAACCGCATTTGCTGTCTTCTCGCACAGAGCGGATTCGTGCAGAGTAAGATTGACGGATTCCCCCGGGCTTGATAATGCTGGTGCCGCAAACCGCCGCATTTGTGCCATGGCGAAAGAGACTTCATCTGCCCATCGATCGCTGGATTTACATGAAGTACTGGAGGGTGAATTTAAGGTTCTGCATGGGCATGGGAAACTGCCGCCCGACTATTCAACGTCGACCGAACCTGAAACGCGGCTAAACGCGCTTTGGGCTGCGATTCACAATCTTAGAGAAAAGCGCGCGGCGCTCTGTATTTCCGGCGGCGGCATTCGGAGCGCAACCTTCGGGCTGGGCATTCTGCAAGGCCTCGCCCGATGCGGACTGCTCGATAAATTTCACTATCTTTCCACGGTTTCGGGCGGCGGATACATTGGCAGTTGGCTGAGCGCATGGATTAAGAATCATCCAGAGGGAATTGATGGGGTAGTAAAGGAATTAAATGGCCGTTCCGATTCCGCTTTGGATCCCGAGCCACAACCGATCCGTCATCTCCGCGAATTCAGCAATTATCTGACGCCAAAAACCGGTCTGATGTCGGTGGATTTCTGGACGCTGATCGCCACCTTCATCCGCAATATGTTCCTGAACTGGCTGGTGCTGATCTCGTGGCTCGCGGCCGCGATGATAATCCCCAGATTGTATCTGGCGTCGATCAACGTGGAACCGGACTGGAGATATTGGACGGCTTCCGTTGAGCAGTACTGGAACATAGGCCTGACGATCGTGCTCGCGGTTGGATTCGCATTGATCGCCATCGCGATGGCCTACGCGATTATCGATGTTCCTTCCACTGGCAATGCGCGATTACCGCAAAGCCGTTTTCTGATATTTCGCCAACTTCCGTTGCTCGTTGCATCTCTCATTTTGGCGGCATGGTGGGCTGTGTTCCGCAATGTTCATGGTAACGAGCCATTTCACCCCTTGGAGTGGCTACTGTGGTTTGTTGGTTTTGCCGTCGCAAGCTACTTATGCGGCGGTTTGCTTGGGAACCTCGTTCTTTTATTCCGTAATCGGAAGCAAAAGGCGTGGCCCGGTCGCTTGATCGATTGGGTCTTGCGAGACGTCCATTCGTACTTGCGGGGCTTTACGATCGTGCTCACCGCTGCGTTCGCTGGCTTTTGCCTTTGGGCAATGGCAACGCGACTTTTTTTGTATCAGGACCCCAAGTTTTTGACTCCCACTCCCGCGCCTGCGAAACACGCTCTCAACTACGTTTGCTTCGCGCCCGCACTGATCCTTGGAGTGCTGCTGCTGGTCAATTTCCTCTTCACCGGTCTGGCAAGCAGGGTCACCGAAGATGAAGACCGCGAATGGTGGGCGCGTTCGGCAGCTTGGATTTTAATCACGATTTCGGGTTGGATCTTGGTAAACGTGATCGTTCTTTGGGGTGCCCAGGCAATCGCGGCGACGGGAGAAAAAAACCAACTCCAAGTTTTTGTCGGCTCGCCGCAACTGACTGGATACGCCAAGGCCATCCTCGGTGCGTTCGGAGGAGTGACCGGCATCGCCGGCGCGTTACTGGCTCTTCGACACAAGCTAAGCAACAAACTTGACCAGAAACGGGGTTTCCAGTGGCTTCTGGTTGTAGTGGCGGTCGTTTTTTTCTTGCTTTTATCGATTGTAATTTCGTGGGTTCTAGTGCTGATTCGCTCGCGGTCTTGGATGCAAAGCGCCGTCAAATGGTTTTACCATGAGTCAGCCCTAAGTTCCCTGTCCTTGCCTGCCTGGCGTGTTGAACTCTTCGTTGCCTTCTTCCTCACGGCTGTCTTGCTGTTTTTCGGAATCGTGATGGGTTTCTTCATCGATACGAACAGTTTTTCCCTTCACGCCACGTATCGCAACCGGTTGATCCGCGCATACCTCGCCGCTTCACGCATCAAGGGCACGCGTAAGCCGCGTAAGCCGAATCCATTTACTGGGTTTGATCCCGACGATGATTTTGAGTTGTGCAACTTGCCGTCCAAAAAGCCTCTTCAAAAGCTTCTTCATGTGATCAACGCCACGCTCAATCTCGTCAAAGGCAAGGAGTTGGCGTGGCAGGAGCGGCAGGCCGAATCCTTTACCATGAGTCCGCTGCACTGTGGTTCCTCGCGAGTTGGTTACAGGCCCTCTGCCAAGTATGGCAAGGGGATTTCACTGGGTACCGCGTTTGCCATTTCGGGTGCCGCGGCGAATCCCAATATGGGATACCATTCCTCACCCGTGGTCCGTTTCCTGATGACGCTCTTTAACGTACGCTTGGGCTGGTGGCTCGGGAATCCAGGGTCATCGGGCGCCAAAACGTGGCGCCGGTGCGGCCCTCGGTATTCGGTTGGACCGCTGTTTTCCGAGGCGATGGGCAATACGACGGATAGCTACAAATACGTGAATCTTTCCGATGGCGGGCATTTCGAAAATCTTGGTCTCTACGAAATGGTCCTCCGACGCTGCCATTACATTGTGGTGAGCGACGCGGGAGAAGATCCGGAATGTTCCTTCGCCGACCTCGGCGAGGCGGTGCGAAAGATTCGGATCGATTTTGGCATTCCGATCGATTTCGAGCCGATCACCATTTATCCACGCAGCGCAATCGACGCGTTGAAAAGTGCCGGCCAGAAAGGCCACAACTGTGCCATTGGTCGCATCCGATATGAAGCAGTCGACGGTACCACCGCTCCCGATGGCATCATCGTTTACATCAAGCCGGCGTGTTACGGTGATGAGCCGCGTGACATCTACGAGTACTTTAAAGGAAGCGGAACCTTCCCGCACGAGAGCACGAGCGATCAGTTTTTTTCCGAATCGCAATTCGAGAGCTACCGAATGCTTGGCGCGTATACGATGGAGAGACTTTGCCCCACCGACGCTGCGGATTTTCGTGATTTTGTGCGGAAAATTTTACAGCACCATCTTCGTACGCCCGAATCGGATTGGCCAAAAGAACTCCGTGGAACCTGACCCTTAGCCAGACGGGAGTCGTAGCTTATTGCAAAAATAGAACGGCCGACGGCTCGCCCTCCTCTACCCCCTTGCGAATTCCGCCGGCCGATGAATCGAAAATCAGCTAAGTTATTTCGCCTTTACGCGAAGGGAAACCTCATCGGTTTGCATACCCGCGATCGCGCTCGTAAGCCCGAATTGCTCGACGCGTCTGCGGTCCCAGAACGCCGTCAACGGACCCGTGGTAATAACCGGCTCGAGCGAGCCGGCGCTGTAGCTCGGCCACTCTGGATCGGCTGCTGACGCCGTATCCATTACTGTAGCCGGAGCCATTACTGTAGCCGGAGTCGCCGTATCCATATCCATTGCCGTATCCGCCGTCGTATCCATATCCGTAGCCGTATCCGCCGCCGTATCCACCATATCCGTAGCCGCCGTAAGGGTAGCCCCATGACGGACCCCAACCCCAACCCCACCACCATGGAAAGCCGAAGTCGCCGATGAAGATGACATTATTGCGGCGCCAATTGCCATTCCAGTTGTTCCAATTGTTGCCGTGCCAGTTGTTGCCGCCACGCCAGTTATTGCCACCACGCCAGTTGTTGCCACCCCAGCGCTGCCCGCTGCCCATTCCGGGGCGCCCAGCGAAATGCTGGCCACCGCTAGAATGGCCGCCACCACCGCGCGGAGCAGCTGGGACCAATGGTGCGGTGAACATCAACACGAAAAGGCAAATCACGAAAAGTACAAGCTTTGAATTATTCATAGTAAGGTGGGTTTCTGATTAATTAGACACCGGGCGTTACTCAAAGTCTCGCTTTTTTTGCGTAAAAACGCATGAGACGCCCGTTCCCTTGGTACCGGTGCCCGATGTTCCCACCTGAAATGAGATGACCGACGGCTCGCCCTTTTTCCCTTTGCGACACTGCCGGTCAAAGCCAACCGAAAACTCGAGGTCGGATCCAGTTTCGCATTGATTCGTACTGGTCAGCGCGCAGCGATGGCGATTATCATGGGCGGTAAACGCCATGAGGCGCACTGCAATCTTCATCCTAGTCCTCGTGTCGCACGTGCTTTACGCGGCGCCGCAGGAACACAGCGTGAGTCCTTCCCGCCAATTCATTATCTACGGAGCTGACGCGGTGCTGCGCGGGGCGGTTTCGAATCTGGCAGAGCGGACTAAGATGAATCTTCTCGGCCTGTTGCGGCAGCGCGACAACTGGACACTCCCTATCGTGCTGAATCTGCAACCGGAGCAGGCAAACTTGCCCGAAGTTCCGCCGGCTGGCGTGCGATTTAGCCAGACTGGTTTCGGGCTCAAGCTCCAGCTCGACCTGATCGTTTCCCAAAATGTCGATGCTTCATTCATCGAACGCGAAGTCCTGCGCGCGATCTTACTGGAAATGATTTATCGGAAAGAATCGCATATCGCCGCCGGCACGGTTTTCGTCGAGCCACCGGATTGGTTGATTGATGGCGTGCTGGCGCTTGCGCCTGGGCGCGATCGCGGATCGTTGGTCGAAGCGCTGACTACGGCTGACAAGGCAGTGCCGTTGGAGAAGTTTCTCAGTCAACAGCCAGGCTCACTCGATTCAGCCGGCCGCATGCTTTATCGCGCGTGCTCTTTTGCGCTCGTGCAAATGCTCATTGATGGAGGGGACGGCCCTGCTCGTCTGGCGCGGTATATCGGACATCTGTCTGACGCCTCAAACGAACCGTTCACAAATTTGAAGGCGTACTTCCCCTTCCTTGTTAACGATGCGGAGGCAAGTTGGCAGCTAAGCTTACGTCGCGTGAGGAATTTTCAAGCGTACCAGCTACTTACGTTTAGCGAGAGCGAGCGCCGCCTCGAAGAATTATTGCGCGTTGAAGTCTCGGCAGCAAACAAGCCAGCCAAGGTGGCAGGGCTTGACGAACTTGCGCAACGCAAGATCTCTGCAGGCGAGAAGATGGCGGTGGGTCAACTAAGCCGCAATTTGCTCGTGTTTATTAGCCAGGCGAATCCGGTTTTGCGCCCTGTCGCGCGCGAATACCAGCAGATCGCCGCGCTGCTCGCCCGCGGGAAAAGGAGAGGAATTGCGAAGCGTCTTTCGCATTTGGAGGCCATTCGCAAACAACTTTCCGCTCGAATGAGCGATATCGACGACTACATGAACTGGTTCGAAGCGACTCAGATGAAGAACCGCAGCGGTAATTTCACTGATTATCTCAAAGCGGTGGATCAATCGCAGCTCCAACCCTCAAAGCGACACGATCCACTCTCGGCCTATGTTGATGCGCTCGATGACCAGTTCGAAAACTAGACAGCGCAATTGCGAACGGGGATTCCATGCATCAGTTGCCGCTTTGCAGCTTGGCGACTATCTTGAGCAGCGCGCTCTAAACGCGCATTTCTGCTAATGCAAAAAATTGGCTTTGCCGAGGCTCTGGATTCGATTGTTGCCAGCGATCCGCGTTACCAGCGGGACGCCTATGTCTTTTTGCGTGACGCGCTAGATTTCACGACCAAGCAACAGAAGAAAGTCAAAGGCGTCAGCGTGCGTCACGTCACTGGGCCGGAATTGCTCGATGGCGTGCGGCGGTACGCTCTCAAGGAATTCGGACCGATGGTAATGACAGTCTTCGAGAACTGGGGAGTGCGTTCGTGCGAGGACATTGGCAACATCGTTTTCAATTTGATCGGCGCAGGCGTGTTCGGGAAAACCGAGGAGGATTCGATCGAACATTTCAAGAACGTTTATGATTTTGAAGAGGCTTTTGTGAAACCCTTCGCCCCGGAAAAGCCACCGATCACCAAATCGACGGCAGTTTTGCCGGCGCGGAAGCCCCCCACGTCGGGCAAGCGAGTCGTGACCGGCGATCACTGATCACTGGGATCGACGCCGCAAAGCTAATCATGATGAATCGTATCCGAGTGGTGAAGTTTCTCTGCGCGGGTCTATTGTTCAGCATGGCTAATCTGAAAGCTGCGCCGATTGGATCTCCGCCTGCCATCAACTTTCCGCCGAGCACGGCGGAGAAAAGGGTTCTGCCGAACGGGCTGACAATCATCGTTCAGGAAGATCGCAGCGCGCCGGTGGCAAGCGTGCAGGCCTGGTGCGGTACGGGAAGCATCGACGAGGACCAACACTTGGGCGCAGGCTTGTCGCACATTCTCGAGCACATGCTCTTCAAGGGAACTAAAACGCGTTCTACGAATCAGATCGCCCAAAAAATTCAGGACGTAGGCGGCTACATCAACGCATACACTTCGTTTGATCGGACGGTTTTTTGGATCGACGTACCGAAGGACGGCGTGTCTACCGCGCTCGATATTTTGGCCGACGCGACGATGAATTCCACCCTGCCGCCGGAAGAATATCAAAAGGAGCAGGAAGTGATCCGGCGCGAGTTCGCGATGGGTATGGATGACCCCGATCGCGTAGCCGTGCTGCTGCTTTTTGCAACCGCGTATCAGCGGCATCCCTATCGTTTTCCGGTCATCGGCGAGCTCGAGATCTACAACCAGCTCACGCAAGAGCAGGTGATGCAGTACTACAAAACGCGTTACGTGCCAAACAATCTCACCTTCGTCGTAGTCGGAGATGTGGACGCAGAAAAAATACGACAACAACTCACCGAATTGTTCAAGCCGTATCCGGAGAAATCTCTCAAGCCCGTGTTCATTCCGGCGGAATCGCCGCAACTTGGCCGGCGCGAGGTGCATCAGGAATTCGCCACGGAACTGACGCATCTCTCGCTCGCCTGGCACATCCCGGAGGTCACAAATCCGGATGTTCCCGCGCTCGATCTTCTGTCGACGATCTTGGGCGACGGACGAAGCTCGCGCTTGTATCGGCGCGTGCGCGAAGAAGCGGGTCTGGCGTTCAGTATATCCGCATTCTCGTACACGCCGGGAGACCCGGGCTTGTTTGGAATCGATGCCACTGTCGATCCAAAGAAGCGCGAACAAGCCGAGCAATTAGCCTTGCGCATTGTTGACGAAGTGAAACAGAGTGGCGTCACCGCGGAGGAGCTGGCGAAGGCAAGAAAAATAACGCTCAGCCATCATCTCGGCGCGCTTACAACCATGCGCGGCCAAGCCTCTGACATCGGGTCGAACTGGTTGCTCACGCGCGATCTGAATTTCAGCCGGCATTATCTCGATGCTGTCCAGAAAGTGACGCTGGAGGATATCAAACGCGTCGCCACGAGTTATCTGACGGAGAACAATCTGACCGTCATCTCGTTGAATCCAAAAGGGTCGCTGACCGCGAAAGCCGAAGACGCCAAGGGAGCCGCCGCGAGTGAGATTCAAAAGTTTGAGCTCTCGAATGGATTGCGAGTGCTGGTGCGTGAAGATCCTCGATTGCCACTCGTGGCGATGGGAGCGGTTTTTCGCGGCGGTCTTCTCGCGGAGACGCCGCAGACCAATGGTATCACGCGATTGATGGCCAAGGTGCTGTTGAAAGGAACCAAAACGCGCACCGCCGAGCAAATCGCCAACGAGATAGAAGCAGTAGGGGCTTCGATTTCGAGCGATGCCGGGAACAACAGCTTCAGCGTGTCGGTCGACGTTATGAAGCCCGACGTGAAATTGGGCGTGGACTTGCTCTCAGACGTGTTGCTGAACGCCACGTTCCCCGAAAAAGCGATCGCCCGCGAAAAAGAAATCCAGATCGCCGCGATCCAGCAGGAGGAAGAGCAGTTGACGACGGTCGCTCGCAACATCATGCGCCAGGCGCTGTTTCCGCAGCATCCTTACGCCCTGCGTTCGAATGGTTCGGTAGAGTCCATCCAGCGATTGACGCAAAAGGATTTACTGGACTTTGGCGATCGTTACGTGGCCGCCAAAAACGGCGTCATCTACGTCTTCGGGGACGTTAAAGCGTCCGAGGTAAAGCAGCTCATAGAGCAGACGCTTGGGAAGATGAAGCCCGGCGCGATGGCTCTCACCGACGCAAAGCCTTCCGTTACTCTGGGCAAACCAGAAACCGTCGAAAGCCGCAAAGACAAGGCGCAAGGCGTGATCATGGTCGGATTTCGCGGCGCGAGTCTGTCGAGCCCCGATCGCTACGCGCTCGAATTGATCGATGAGGCAAGCAGCGACCTCGGATCGCGGTTCTTTATTCGCATTCGCGAGCCAGGTTGGGCTTATTACGTGGGCGCAAGTCAGATGCAAGGTCTGGTGCCGGGAGTTTTCGCGTTTTACCTTGGCACCGACCCGCAAAAGATTGAGGCAGTGAAGGCCGCGTTGCTTGATGAAATCCACAAGCTCGCTAACGATGGCCTTACCGCCGAAGAATTAGCGCGGGCGAAAAAGAAATTGATCGGGCAACAAGAGATCGCCAATCAAAGCAACGACGCTTTTGGTTATCATTGCACACTGGACGAGCTATACGGGCTAGGCTTCGATTACTACAAGCGGCTCGAGCACGACGTGAATGCGGTGACGCTCGATGACATTAAACACGTAGCGGCGAAATATTTTCGGGATCAACCGTATGTTTTGGCAACTGTGCGACCGCCAGAACGTTCCGCAGCCGCGAAACAGAAATGAGCCATGGCTGAAGTCCAAAAAACAACGCAAAGCGGCGAGCTTTCCCAGCGCTTCATCGAATTTGTGGTGATGCACGCGCAAAACGCCGCGCTCTTCCTGGGTCAAATTCCAAATCCAAAAACCGGGGAGGGGGAAGTGAACCTGGACCTGGCGAGGATGTTCATCGATCAACTCGCCATGATACAGGAAAAAACACGGGGAAACCTGACGAACGAAGAGGCAACCATACTGCGCAACACTCTTTCCAATTTGCAGATGGCATTTGTGGAAGCTTCTGGTGGCGCGCGACCATCAGGCGCGCCGGACACCGCTGCGCAATCCCAAACGCCGGAAGAACCATCAGCGACTCAGCCCGAGCCATCAGCGCCTATTACCTCGAGCGAGCCTGAGCCAGAGTCGCGGAAAAAATTCACTAAAAGTTACGGCCCATAACTGCTATGTCGCGCCAACGCGATTTAGCGAGGCGCTGCACCTTCGGTGATCAGTTTAGCCCGCAACAGGCACCCCGCGGTACGTTAGCGGCTGCTTGTGCGCGATGCGGGAGTCGCGCTCGCACGCGATCGTGCTCGCGCGGTTTTGCGCACAGTCATGGTTCCCTGGGAAGGCGCGGGAGTTGATGATGCTTCGGCGTACTTTTTTGTCGAAGGCCAGATGAGACGCCACGGCTGAGTTTTGATTGTCTCGCTGAATTGTTTGATATTTTGGCCTGCAGGCTCGAGCTCGGTAGTCGCCACCTTTAATTTGTCTGACGAGGTCCGCAGGTTTCGCAGGGTCACCTTGATGTTATCGTTCTCCGTGAGGCTGGTGCTAATTTTTTCGATGTTGGTAAGCGAATGCGAGAGCGCGCTGTCTGCCGCGGTCAGATCGGAAAGATGTTCGCCGAATGTTTTGAATTGTGTGAGAGCGAGGTTCAACTCGGAATTTTCGTCGGTGATACGATTGAGATTTTGCGCCGTCTGCTGAAGGTCTTTCATGGTGTTTGTGGCTTCGGCCGCGACCGGTTTAATCACTTCGAGCATTTTGGCTGCGGCTTCGCCCAGGTCAGGAGTGCGTTCTCCCGCGAACATCTCGCCATCCTTTGCGCGTCCTGAAGCTTCGGTCCCCTGTGTGATGTCGATGGCCATGTCGCCGAGTAATCCAAGCTGCATCAGCCTCGCCTTGGCATCGCGATACACCCTGGCCTTCTTGTCTACCTGCACATCCACGCGCACTTCGAATCGCTGTTTGCCCGGCGTGACAGTTGGGCTGGGGCTCGCATTTGCTTCGGGCGGATGAATTGCCACCTCTGCTTCCTCCGCCTGTTTCTCTTCTTTGGGCGACACCGGCGAATACAATTTCTGGACTTGGCCAATCTTGCGGCCCGCCAGCATCACCGGCGCACCCTGTTTGATCCCGGCTGCGTTATCGAAATAAATCTTGTAAGTCACAAGTGGCCGGAACAACCCAGGCGCGCCGAGCAAAACCAAAAGGAACGCCACCACCGCGATCGTGCCGATCACGAGCAGGCCGGTCATGATTTCATTTTTTTGTAATTGCATCGAGGCTGTCTTCCAAAATCGGGCCTTCAGTGCTCCCGGTCACAAACTGGGCGACCACCGGATCTTTGGATTGCTTGAATTCGTCGGGTTCGGCTTCTTCAATGATTTTCCCCTGATACAACATAGCCATTCGCGTGGCGATGCGAAAGGCGCTCTCCATTTCGTGCGTTACGGTGATCGATGTGACCTTTGATTTCTCGCTGAGGCTTATGATCAATTCGTTGATCACGGAGGCAATGACTGGGTCGAGTCCGGCCGAGGGTTCGTCGAGAAGGATCAATTCGGGTTCAAGCACCAGCGCGCGCGCCAGGGCCACGCGTTTTTTCATGCCGCCGCTGAGTTCTTCCGGCAAGAGGTCTTTGGAATCCTGCATGCCGACGAGGTCGAGTTTTTCATCGACGATCTTGTCAATCTCTTCGCGCGATTTGTCGGTGAGTTCTTCCAGAGGCAGGGCGACGTTGTCGCGCACCGTACGCGAACTCAACAGCGCTGAATATTGATAGACCATACCGATGTGCCGTCGCACCTCCTGCAGCTTTCGGCGCGGGAGCCGGCTGATCTCATGGCGCTTGAAAAAAATCGAACCTGAAGCGGGACGGAGCGTGCCGAGAATCAGGCGTAGTATCGTGCTCTTGCCGCTGCCGCTTTGGCCCATGATCACGAGACGTTCCTGCGGC
>Ga0137365_10002487_pt1 | contig 14614 bp, 15 predicted proteins | sample SagtaG_9_FD_104799 | JGI IMG/M metagenome (GOLD analysis project Ga0137365, IMG submission 104799) | Vadose zone soil microbial communities from Sagehorn Ranch, Mendocino, California, USA - Sage1_L_40_16 metaG | ecosystem: Environmental > Terrestrial > Soil > Vadose zone | place: USA...
CCACTCGACATCCGTGCGGGAAGGGGAGGAAACCGCTCAAGGACTGTCAGAGCAGGGAGTGCCCCTGTTGACCAGCCAGGACATCAAGCAAATGCAGGATGAAGAAATTATCGGGTTTCACCGGCGTCTGCCCCCGTTTCAGCTCAAGCGCGTAGACTGGCGGGCCCATCCGCTCCTCACCAAGCGGCACAGCATTCCCGCCCCCTGCCTTTCCGCTTTGCCCCGTCTTGCGGATGTATCGGTTGCAAACGACCGCACGCTTTCTGAGCAGTTTGCGCAGGGATATCTCGACCCTGATGACCTGCTCAATTGATGTACGTTTTCTCGCCCGTTGCCTGGCAGCGAGCCCAAAACCTCTTCCTTGTGGTAAATTTGGTTCAGGAACCGTTTCCTTCTCCACCATCCTGAAGATCATCCTGAACATACGTTCCTGGTAAACAGAGGAATGCTGGTCGCTTTCGCCTGTTTGGAAAAGGGGAGAAGGTAGCGAAAGCGAAAGGCGGGAAGCGGTCAGGCTTCGATCACCAAGGAGCGGGTAGGGGTGTCGGGCGCACCGCTGTGCTAAAAATACCTGTGGACTAAAAGCGGTATTTTTTGCGCCCGACGCCCCTACCCGCGAGGCTACCTATAACCTCTTTCTTTTTCCATATTTTTTCTGATCTACCACCTGCCTGACCGCAACAGCGGAATGCAAAAGTCCAATTCCCCCCTTTACCCTCCTTGTCCTTTTTCATGCTATTGGTAGTGCTGCGGCACAATAAAAGTGCCTCACAAACTGTTCACGAATTTGCAATTTTCCCCTAGAACTCTTGTACAATCTCATAACTATAGGGTATTATTGAAGTGGCGCTTTGTATTGCAGCGGAGAGGGAAAATCGCTGCTTGCTCTTTTAACAACCGCATACGCTTCTTAACTCACCTCATTCGTGTGGTTCACGTCCAAAACCTCTTTTCCGAGATTGTGGAACTGCTTAATTTTCAGCACGTTTTGTGGTGGAAATCAGCAGGGATGCAATCCCTGAGAGAAGAGGTGATGACATGTGGATGATGCCGTTTCAAAGTATCCGCTGGAACGGGCTATTGCCGATGGCTTCCTCGTTGAGGTTTTCAAAAACCGATGGGGAGAGCTCTCAGGCGGTAAGCCGATTGTCGCAACAGCACACTTGTTCAGCCAGGTAAGCCTCGCCGGTTTGCTTGAAATCTGGAATGAGTTTGTTGACTGGAACAAGAACGTCAAAGACACGCTTCCCGAAGAGGAGCAGATGTTTGTTACCACCATGAATGGTGACAAGGTCTGGCTCATCGAAGACGGTGCAGCGTTCACCATGATGTATCCAGAGGATTACTAAGGCAGGTTTACCTGCACACTGGTGATCTGCATTCTAGCAGGTCGCCAGCAGCCGGTCAATCTACCGGAGAATGGGGGTGATGGAAGATGCTTCTTATCGTCGTCAGCAAAGGAGTGCTGGTCGAAGTCCGCTGTATCCTGTACGGACTTGACGAGTCCAAACTCCTGCGAGAGAAAGAGGATTATGTGATCCTCGATCTGGCGAACTACCATGACTGTCGGCCATCAGGCTGGCTTAACGGTGTAGCCCAACAGCTTACAGGTAATGGTAAAAAAGAGACTAAGCTATACGACAAATAGCTTGTTTCCACTCAGGGGATTATATCACATAGTCTCCTGGTGAAAGCAAGGTAGCAAAAAGAGCAAAGCAGAAAACCACCCAATCCTAAGCAGTACAAACCCAAAAATGTATTTGGCGTTCCCTCTCACAAGGGGGAACGCTCTTTTTTAGGGGTTGCAAAGGACTACCAGAATACCTAAATTAGGTCACGTAGTAACCGCAGACAAATGTTTTGCTGAAGGACATATAAAACTATTCTCCGAGAAGAGAAACGGGGTTTCCATCGTCTGAGGGCGTGTACCAGACCGGAGCAAGGAACAGCAGTGGATATTCGTTTGAGTGTGATTGCTTCCCTTGACTTTTTTTGATGGTATATGTATAAGCTGCTTATGCAGTGCCCTGTATGTCATAAGGAAATGACCGTTAATCAGAAAGATACAAGTACGAATTTTAAAAATAGTCAGGAATATAGCCGAACAGTGTATCTCTGTCCTTCGGATGATGTATGGATATCTATTGAGATACCTAGACGTAACAATGAGAAGAATGGCAATTAACGCCATTCTTCTCTAAAGGATACGCCATGCATACTTAGCTCTCAAAGCCTATAATCATCCAGTAGCAGGCCAACAACCGCGTGGGTTGCATGCAATTGGATTGCATGTTGGGCTACATCTTGGAGCGCAGTTTGGTTGACAACCTCCACGAGGCGTACACATGGGATTGCAAGCCTGAGGCTCGCACTGATATATGGAAGATTGACGCTGCAAGAAAGAAAGAGCAAGCTGCCCTCGGGTGAACTGCATTTGATGTCCTATGACAATATCGGTAAAGTTGTACTCTAATACATTGCCGATAGGGAGCCAGCGCGAGAAGACGCAGGGATAGACCGAGCCATCAGGAACAACAGCCGCTTTACCGAATGCACAATCACCGCACAAGGCATCTTCAGGATATTTTACAGGCTCAGCGAGTGATGCGCCACGTCCGACACTTCGAACATGATCAATGCCAACATTGGTTACGCCAATAGAGCGAAGTAGTGCCTCGGCTGCGTCAACATCTTGCTCAGGGAGCACTTTGATTAGTCCTACACGAAGCGGGAACCCCTTCTCAAGCACCTTTGCAATATTTGCCAACGTTTTTCCATGGCTACCTTTCAGTTCTGTGATCTGATCATGGATGTCCGGCACAGCGGAATAGAAGCTTGTCGCAACGGAAACATTGCACTCTTCAAAAAGTGTCCACGTTCGCGTCGGAATACTGAGCAGATTAGTGAAAACCTCAATCTCCAAGTCAAGTTGATGGGCGTAGCGTACCAGTTCCACAAAGTGTGGATGGACAGTGGGTTCACCACCGATGAACTGAACGGTTTTACACCCTAGTTTTTTTGCCTCAAGAACGATCTGCTTCCAATCCTGTGGCTCAAGTACTCCGTGTGAACAAGATGGTTCACTCTCTGCATAGCAGTGAATACAGCGCAGGTTACATTTTCCTGTAATTTCAAGCCACAAAAAATCCAAAACTCCTGAGGTGACTTCCTGTTCTAATTCTTGTTCGGCTAACACGCAACTCCTCCTTGATGTGAAGAATATCAACAACAATGGATAGATTTGCTGGCTTAGTATCCTATCTCAAGTTTTTCATCTACAATAGAGTGTTACGAGGATGCTGTATGAAACGGAAGAGATACAAATAAATTATACCTGATATTCGAAAAAATTAGAAGGGTTAAATCTTATGTGACAATCTTTTTTCAACGCATTGAAATCGCTACTCTCCAAGAAGAGAGACCGGGTTCTCATCGTCTGAAGGCGTGTACCAGACCGGGTCAAGAAACAGTTGCCGCGGCTCAATCTCTGCCATGTTCTCAGGAAGGCTGGTAAACAGGAATAACTGGCCGAGCCACGAGGGTTCATTGGTAACAGCCAGTTCTCTCCGTGTCCTCGTACAGAAAGCGTACCAACGTGGCAATACCATCCCCCTGTCGCACACTGCTCACATTTCACGTCATTTCCCATGCTTCGGCGTTGGCGTTACCGTCGGCTCTGGGGCAGCCGTGGACGTCGACGTTGGCATTGCTGCGCTGGTCGGTGAAAACTGCGGCGTAGCTGTGGATGCTGGAGATGCCGTCGGGTCTGTTTGTGGAGAGGCCGGGTTCGAAGTTGGCGCTTCTGTCGGGACAAATGGCACCGGGATCCTCTGTTGCCCCACTGGGGTAGCGGCCGTCGCATACGAAACACCGGCGGAGACGCCAATCACCACAGCCATGATCACGACCACGACCGCAACTGCCCCCAGGCGTTCTTTCTTCGAACGTTCCGATGAACTGAGGTATTTCAAGGCACCGTGAGTCGTGGCCGTTAAGCCAATAATGGCAGCGAGCAATCCGATCGCATTGCTAAAATTCACACTACTCTCCCTTCTTCTGTCAATGGTGGAAATTGTATCTGCTCTTGTATGAAACGGATACGTGACGTCCATGACATCATTTCTCATCGCACGCTAGGTATTCTGTGCTAGGAGAGTCACGTTCCGGTTTGCGCCGCATTTGAGAAAGTAGGGGTAGGTAACAACCGCAAAGGAGTTATAGAATAGGCCTTTTAGGGCACGTAGCAGCACCAGACAAATTATTTGTCAAAAACCATACCAAATTATTCTTCGAGAAGAGAGACGACGGGATTTTCATTGTCTCGGGATGTATACCAGATCGGAGCAAGGATCAGGATGTAAGGCAACAGGTAGTTTAAGGTAGGGGAGAGGAAGATGTCAACTGCTTGTTGGGGTTAATAAAGGAAATTGTCGAAGTTTATTTCTTCCGCTTCATTTTTAGCCCTTCATAGAAAGCTATGATAGAACAGATGAGAAGATAAAAAAGGATTCCAGGCACTAATATCTCTAAAAGCAATCTAAAATTCAAACGATACAAATAAAGAGTACCGGGATAATTAGCAGGATAAAATTTTGGAGAAGTTAAGAGATATTGCCATACAGTGAGAGGTTGCTTAGCTGTACAAAGTGTGTGCTTGCATATTGGCTCCACATCTACAAGCTGAATAGCTACAGTAAGATAGAAAATGGCAAGCGCCGCTATAAGCAGTTGCCAGCCTGTAGGTTTGAAGAAAGTTTTACTTGGCATATCTCATCAAGAGTATTACAGGAACAAAAATCTTGTCAAGAGAGGAGTTTGATAATCGTGCTGGTATCAAACTCCTCAACGCTTGCATCCTGCTGAGTTGGTATTTACGGTTGCGAATGGCGGACTACGGATTATTCCACTGGACATTGAATGCCATGCTGTCGTTAGTGAGCTTCAAAGGGAAGGCTTTAAGCTTACCACCGGGTGTGCTATCACTACTAATGACGAGCCTATCAATGACCGGACCGATACTCAAGGATTTGCCGTCAACGGAGCAGTTTGAAAACTGGATAATGGGTTGATTAGATGTGACGAAATGGGTAAGCGGACAAGCGGCTTGAGTGCGACACTCAGGGAAGTTGGGGTCCTCAACGATCCAATCAGCGGTGCTGCGTGCGGCATCTGATGTCGGACCAAGAACTGTAGTCGAAAAATCCCATCCTCTTGTAGAGTCGCCAATCTCCAGGAAGAAGCTTCCATTGCCTTGGTAACTGACCCGCGTATGAATACTATCGTTAGGCATGACAACATATTTAGGATTTTTTTGCACCAGATAGATCGGGTCAGCAGGAAACATCTCATACCAAGCACGATATTGAGGTTTACCACCAATGCAATCGACAGTTGTCCCTACTTGCTCTAAAGTCGATGTCTGTATAACGCCACCTAAACCTACCCAAATCGCTGCTTTTGAAATCTTGATACCTGTGCACACCGCTGACGGCTGTATCCATGATCCCCTCACGTCAGAATACGTTATGCCTTCAACATCGTACCCTGAATAGTTGTAGGTGTAATTGGCCCGGATTGGTACCACGATAAAAGAACTTTGCCCTTGCGTACTCACCCCGTTAAAGGTCACTGTTACAGTGAGCGTATAGGTTCCTGCCGGTGCAGTACTCGGCACAGTCGAGGCCATAGTGATGGTAGACGTGCCCGAAGCAACTGACTTCGACCCTGACCAGGAGAAAATTTGTTGCGGCCCAGTGGCAAGAAACGTGAACGAGGCAGTCACCGAGGTGCTATTCGGGTTGTTAACCTGCGCCTCGTATTGGATAGCATCACCAGGAGCAAAGGTGGTCTGGGTATTGTTATTGCCATCCGCAGTCCAGACCTTTTGTACGGTCACAGGCTGCGTTGTGCTAGAAAGATTGACCCGCCCGATATTATTTCCAGTATTCTCCACAAACCAGAGATTTCCATCAGGTCCTTTCGTAATACCCAATGGCTGGCTCATATTTGTTGGGACCGGTGGATATTCAGTAATAGCACCATTTGTAGTTATTTCCCCGATCCTGTTTCCGCCATCTTCCGTGAACCAAAGATTGCCGTCAGGTCCTGTTGTGATATATGTTGGATCTGCGGAGCTGGAAGGAATTGGATATTCCGTGATAGTGCCACTTGGTGTAATGCGCCCAATGCTAGAGGCGCTAATCTCAGCGAACCAGAGATTCCCATCAGGTCCGGTTGTAATGCCATAGGGTTGATGGTTATTAGGGAGTGGATATTCAGTTATCGTACCACTTGGAGTTATGCGCCCAATCGTTTTGCCGTTATCCTCCGTGAACCAGAGATTCCCATCAGGTCCGGTTATAATAGATATTGGTGCACTCCCGCTCGTAGGAATTGGATATTCGGTTATCGTGCCATTGGGAGTTATTATTCCAATATTATTCCCTTGGTTTTCAGCAAACCAGAGATTGCCATCTGGTCCGGTTGTAATTCCTACTGGCCTACTATTAGCAGTGGGAATTGGATACTCAGCAATTATGGTTCCGCTTGGCGTTATTACCCCTATTTTATTTCCATTGAATTCAGTAAACCAGAGATTCCCATCAGGTCCAGTGGTGATTCCGAAAGGATCACCAAAGTTGGTAGGAACCGGATATTCTGCAATTATGGTCCCAGATGAGCTTATTACTCCAATTTTGTTTCCGGTGACTTCCGTGAACCAAAGATTGCCATCCGGACCGGTCGTAATATCCCAAGGTTGGCTGCCGGTTGTTGGAATCGGGAACTCACTAAAGGTCACTGTACCTTGTGCATGTGTGTGAATTGCGGAGTTTGACAGAGAAATGACGGTGGCAGCCGCGATCATGACCAATACAGCGAGGGTCATGACGAGTTTTGATTTGAGAAAGCTGTTCATGGATGTCCTCCCAACTCGCAAGACACAAATACAAAAGAGCCAGTAAAGAGTTATCGTAGAAATGCGAGAAGCAGTGGTTATCGTTGATTAAGATAGATACTCCTGAGAAAGCACCTCATCAGAGTATGTTATGAGAGCTAATTCCTTACAAAGGACAACGGAGCCAAAACAGGGAATGCCAAAAGAGTAATGAGGGATGCCAATGGAACAATGCCCCCTTATTGTTCACCTCAAAAAGTATACTACTTGTTTCTTACATTTTCAAGCGATTATGATGCGTGATTATTCGTGTTTGAAAAAATTGTGAGCTAGTTGTGATATTGTAGAAAACATAGATGCAAGTAGACAATAATTTTCGAGCGATTGAGAAAAGTAGTTTAGGAAAGCAACCGCAAAGGAGTGACAGAATAGGCAAATTAGGTCACGTAATAGCATCAGACAAACGTTTTAGCAAAAACCATATCAAACTATTCTCCGAGCAGAGAAACCGCTTGGAGACCATCTGAGGGTGTGTACCGGAGGGGATTAAGAAATAGTTCGTTAATGGCACTATGAGGTAGAGAAAAGCCGAGTTATGCTTTCATATTCGACGGAGTAAAGGAGACAGCAGCACTGAAAGTAATTGACAAGCAAGCAGTTTTCTGCAATTCTTTAAGAAATGGAACAGTTAAACCAACATATATCTGATAAAGTTCCTCGCCCGCCATTGAGTTGCAAGCAAATATTTATCGTTCTCCTGCTTGTTGCCGTTCTAAGTGGCGTAATTGGTTATCTGATAGGAGCAAGAACGGGCAACAGTAAAAAGAGCCAATTAACGTTACAATCAAGGTCTACAATGATATCGCCTACACCAACCCTTATACCCTTACTCAATCCCACAATGATATCGCCTACACCAACCCTTATACCCTTACTCAATCCCACAGCAACTCTTTTTCCAACCACAGCTCTTTACCCAACCACAACGCCAGATCCAGCAACAGCGAACTGGCAAACTTATACAGACGCTGCATTTGGGTTCTCTCTTAAATATCCTCCAGAGTGGAAGCTCAACAAACAACTCATGGAGACGAATGATGTAGCTGGAAGTCCCCATGTCGTCTGGTTTGAGATCGTAAATAGAGCTAACCCTGGGAGAAATCCAATACAGGTAACAATCTGGATTAACGAGCATAATACCCAATCAGTAAATCAATGGTTTCAGACGAGCCAAAAAGAGTCACAAGGGGAAATGTTTGCGCTACCGCCGCAGCAATACAGTATTAATGGTTATGAAGCCATAAGAACAAGAGAAGCATCGGCTTTTGAAACCGATCTTACCGTTGCGCCAACCCTCAATACACAAAAGGCGCAATACACAATGAATATCCTTTTGGATGGAGAAGGTTATACCGAACCGTACTCTGAAACAGAGCCATTCGCTCAACAGGAAATTACTAACTTTCACTTAGTACTTTCAAGTTTTAGATTCCCAAAATAATTTATGGTCACCTTGAAGATAAGTGAGGCGGTGACCATGATGGTGATTAAACGACACCATGCCGTCCTTTCATCTAGGACGGCATGAATGCATCTGGGTCTCGTGTTTGGCCCTCTCGGCGGCGGGTTTCATTCCGTCACCAGTTATACCACCCAACGATATCTTGGTAGCTACTGCTATCGTTAGCATATTGTATCGCGTTGCTGAATGTGGGTAGCCAGATCATCGCCGTCTTGTTACCTGTATAGTCGCTGTCTGGATCGTTGACGAGCATATAGGCGTTTGTGCCATCATCATAGGTGCCAACAACGACAAGCCAGTGCCCATAATAGGGACGACCAAGATTGGGTTGTGGGATGGTACTGCTGGCATTGACCAAGACGATAGTTGGATAGTTTGACATAAGGTTTCCTTCTATCCAGTTTTCTTGTGAGTATGGCACCGGACTCACTTTTCCAAAGGATGTGTAATGCATCCCATTTGTCGTTCCATCGTTGTTGTGGGTAAGGGCATATTGGAGTTCGTACCCGTTGGTGTCGCCGTAATTGCCGTCTAGATTAGTGATGGTTTTCCGTGCATAGGCAATCTGCTGACAACGCGTACTGTTGCTTGAGAGTCTCCCCATGTAACTCAGAACCATAGCGACGCTGGCAGGGCCACAGTCATGCTTTGATACATCCAAAAGCTTCCCACTGCTGTCGTAGCAAAACTGGCTGTAGTAGGGAACAACCTGCCCACTGGGATTGGTGATTTGCTTCATCCCCGATACGGTAAATGGGGCGCTCTTTGTGGCAGTATTCGCTGTATTGGATAAGTCGGTGACGGTAGGCTGAAAGTAAAACGGGCCAGGAAATTCCCATGTTGGAATAGTTTGCCCTACATAATAGCCAGCACTTCCGTTAGCTGGGATAGAGACCGTGTACGATTGGGAGTACATGAGTGTGCCCATTGCACCTCTTTGTAGCCCCCAACTTGACTCATAGTAGAGTGTTGCGGTAATGGTGCTTCCGCTTGAGTTTTTTATCCCCACAATATAGTGAACGGTATTTCCAATCTGAAACACCTTCTTGTAGTTGTTATTGCCATCAGCAGTATAAACGCTATAGATGGACAAGGTGCCGGTCGCTGCCTGGCTCTTTGCAGATGCGAGAGGGGCTACCGAGGAGAATGCTACAGAGAGAAGCACGACAAGGGACACAGCAAGAACCAAACGACGGAATAAAGCCGGAAACATGCTGATCCTCCTTTTGAGGTAAATTACCAATCCAACTTGACAATAAATCAAACCTATACAGGATGTGTTACCGAAGACAACAGAGCAAAATAAGGAATGCCAAAATAGTAATAGTGGACACGAACGGAACAATGCCCCCTTATTGTTCACCTCAAAAAGTATACTCAGTATCTCTTACATTTTCAAGTGATTATGATGCGTGATTATATGTGTTTGAAACAAGTGTGAGCTAGTTGTGATATCGTAGAAAACATAAAATCTAGTAGGCGATATTTTTCGAGCAATTGAGCAAGAAGTGCAAGAAAACACCCGCATAGGAGTCCAAGTTGATGCGCTCGAACATGATTCGTTTTCTTTCACACCACTCGCCCTATTCCTATCATGCCAAAGGCTTACAAGAATAGGTTTCTGAGGGCATGTAGCAGCGCCAGACGGGCGTTTTGATGAAATATGCATTTATAATTTGGAAGCGGGATCAACGGTAAGAGCTGTTGCATCCAACGACGTGTAATGGTAATCTCGACAGAACCAAATTAAAAAGCTAATAAAATCATCGTGAGGTGGTTATGACTCAGTGGCACGTAGAAGTTATCTGTAAGGATGCAATTCTGTTAGCTTTTCTTACTACTTGCTTACAAGAACCATCCTGTACTGTTGTCGAGAAGAACAGCGAACGCTTCTATATCTTAGAACAAGGCTGCCAACCTCTGTATCGTTCTTCTGATTTACCAGAAGCAAAACAGGACAAACACTACTACTGGCTCTCAACTGATTTTGACGAATATACAGACGCACAAGATGTCTTGAGAGATGCGCAGCTTCAGATTCCATTTCTGAACAGCATTCTCAGACTCAAATACGGCATCCGAATAAGTGCTATTCAAACTGGTAATGTCTATCGTGCTGAGCAAGATCGTTTAATTAAGGAAACAGCATTGTTTCCACCCATAACAGGAAGACGTGCAACTTCTGTAAGTTTACTTCAAACTATCAATGCGCAGCATCCAAATATGGCGGCACTCTGGCAGGCAGCGCAAAAGTATCCCGAGGTTGAAGAGTCAATGCAGCATTTCGCAAACCAATGGAATTGGTTCAACTTGTATAAGGCGTATGAAGTTATCATGAAAGAAACGCGCAGATTGGAAGTAGACCAGAAAATAAAGAAAGGGACATTCGATAAGTGGACGAGAGGGAGAAGCTTAGATTTTGAGCAATCGGCACACAAGGAACGTCATTCTTCACTGGGATACCGTCCAAAACGAAATGTGAAAATCGTTTATATGTCTTTGAGCGAGGCCACAGAATTCGTTACACATCTCTTCTTTGAGTGGTTACAGACTAAACCTTTGTAATGCACGCTACTCAGAATTTATTGCCAAATTTACTGCTATTATGGTTTCCACAGCAACGTTATAGATAGTTTGTGAAGCCTACTCCCCGAGCAAACTCACCGGGTTCTCATCGTCTGAGTGCGTGTACCAGACGGGAGCGAGAAACAGGCGGCGTGACGGCATTTCACCCATGTTTTCAGGAAGGCGCGTGAACAGAAATAACTGACCAAGCCACGATGGTTCATTGGTGATGGCAAGTTCTTTTTTCGTCCATTCCAGCATCTTTCTCACGCGGTTCAGGTCTGCCGTTGTGGCAAAGGCAACAGTGATATTGTCAATGCCAAAGACCGATCTGAAGGCTCTGCTTTTTAAAAAGACAATGTATGCCCGAATACGCCGCCTAAAAAACTTCTGATCCTCAGTGCCCCGATCCAGTTCCCAAATGACCGGAAAAATGTCCTCTTTGCCTTCGGGACTGGTGTAAGCAAACGAGATGTAGGCATCGGGGACAATGGTTTTTGTTTCTTCTGTATTTGACCTGGTGTAGGTTGACTTAATCGGATGGTTCTTAAAGTAGCGCTCATGCAGCAGCGAATCGATGCGGTAGGAGGGCTCAGACTTCACAAAGAGCAGGCTATGGATGAGGATATCGCTGACTGCCAGCATATGCTCCCGGAAGAGAAAGTTTTTCGCCGAGTCTTCTTCCTGGCTTAGCCGGAAATACTCACGCACATCAATACCCTGCGCTGCAAGGTAGTTTAAACCCTTGCGGTCAAGTGCATACATGGAGCGGAGTCTGATAGAGGGATGATAAAGGCGTAATACATAACCAGCATCGCCCAAAGCTTTCAGCCGGGCCTGAACGGTTGTCAGCATACCCATTTTGTAGTTGAGCCTGGTCAACTGTTCAGCAGTTGCCCGTTGCAGGGTATGCAGGTCACGAAGCAGCAGGTCATGGACAGGAGTGATAACAAAGGGTGTGCGCTTCGTTCCGTTTTTGCGATCCTCTGTTTGTTTGGTTACGTGCAAGAGACACCTCGATCAGCTATGCAAACGAATGTTCTTGATTTTGCTCTCTAGTTAGCCACAAAATTTGGCAGGTTGACAAGGCATTGCAAGCGTCCTAAAATTCCGGCTGCTTATACAGCGGCTTGCATAAAAATTGAGCTAAGTGGTAAGATGAAAGAAGGAGTGTGGAAACTGAACAGCGCAGGAAAGCAGCAGATCATGAAACCGTATTCGCAAGACCTGAGAGAGCGGGTGTTGCGCGCTGTTGATACAGGCATGCCGCGCGCCGACATCGTCAAGACCTTTGCGGTCTCCCCAGCCACGATCAAGCGATATCTGAAGCAACGCCGTGAGACCGGAAACCTCAAGCCCAAAGCCATCCCAGGACGCCCTGCCCACAAAGGAGCCGCCTTGGACGCAGACCTCTCTGCCCAAGTGGAAGCGCACCGAGATGCCCGATTAGAAGACCATTGCCAGCTGTGGGAAGCGGAGCACGGAGTCCAGGTAAGTACCGCCACCATGAGTCGAGCTATTCGGCGCATTGGCTGGACGCGGAAAAAAAATCGCTGGTGGCCAGTGAACGGCGCAAAGAGGAGCGAGCAGCCTGGCGTGAGCAAGTCAGTCACCTCGACATCACCCAGTTCGTCTTTGTCGATGAATGTGGCTCCAACATCGCGCTGACGCCGCTGTACGGCTGGGCTCCCAAAGGCGAACGCGCCCATGGCAGTGTGCCACGTAATCGCGGGAAAAATACGACGCTGCTCGCTTCCTTGTCCCTCACAGGGATCGGAGCCTGCATGATCATCGAGGGTTCGGTCAATGCGCTGGCCTTTGAAGCCTACGTGGAACAGATTCTGGCTCCCAGTCTCTCAGCTGGACAGATCGTGGTGCTGGACAATTTGAGCGCCCATAAAGGAGCGCGCGTACGCCAGCTCATCGAGGAACGAGGCTGTGAACTGCTCTTTCTGCCAGCCTATTCCCCAGATTACTCTCCCATTGAAGAAACCTTCTCCAAACTGAAAGCGTTTCTGCGTCGTGTGGGAGCCAGAACTCATGAAGCGTTGCAGGAGGCCATTGGACTTGCCCTGGAAACGGTGACCGCTGCCGATGCGCTCGGTTGGTTCACCCACTGCGGCTTTCAAGTTGCTCAAGCAAGCGACCTCTAAAGTCCTGGCTCAACCTTTCCTGGTACCGCGGTAGGTCCCCTTCGGCTCTCCCGAATTCCTTCCAGTCTCTCTTTGACTCCATCTTCCAACTCCTCAAGAGGGGTTCTTTTTTCAGCCTGCTTTCCCGCTTCTGAATGAGCATTACTTTGGACCGAAAGTTGAGGCTCCCCACTTGAAGACCTACCTTCCTGGCTACTTGCATCAAGCTGTTCGTAAAATATTCGTCCTTTATACCCTTCCACCATGTCTCAGACTTACTCAAGGAATGTCCTCTCGCAAGTGGGGATAGTTTAGCAGGTTTCTTATAGAGGTCAAGCTGCACTGCCCCTTTGTTTTTAACACCCCTTGACATTCCCTATCCATAACTCGCTCACTCTTTCTTCACACAATGCCGCGAGAGGCGTACAAAACGCTGAGATCAGTTTTAGCATGAAAATAACCAGAGCGAAAATAGGATACAAACCTCCTCTTTGACTAACCAGTTTTGATGAGAATTGATAAAAAAGCCCCAAAAATGATTGACATTGACAACCTGATATGGCATAACTCTTATAGGTCTAATTCGAGGTGCAGATAATGACAATTGAAGACTACCGCATCGAATTTGGCTGGTCGAAAAGCAAGCTTTGTAAAGAGGCAGACATTGAAATGAATACCTTACAACGAGCAATTGATGGAAGTCCGATCTTTCGTGCCACCGCTGGAAAAATCGTGGGAGCCATCAACCAGGAGCTAGTGCGTCGTGGCCGGACTCCTATCCGGTACACCGATTTAGACGGTGTTGTCTTTGCTGATTGACCATCCAAGTACAGGAGGTGATGCCAAGAAACGCTTGAGCAAAACCCAAGCGTTCCCTGTTAGACCTTAACTTCTCATGTTGCGTACTGCCAGCTTTCCACAGTAGTCAGTACAAAACATAGCAATTACCGTCCTCGTAGTGCAGTTTGTAACACTGTGGCAGCAGAAGGTAAACTATGCCTTTTTGCTGCCAGGACAGGCTAAAGGTCTAGTGGTAGTATGCCATGAACAGCCGTGCCTGTCAATTCAGGAGGGGGCAGGAACATGCAAAATTTGTGGGGAGAAGAGATACACCCCCAACAGAACAAACGGCACACCCAGACCAAACCAACCGTCCAGAGTATTTCCTTGACTGCGACCGATTGCCTCGTATTCGGGCATAGCTTTACCCCTGCGGGAATGAACGGAGAGAAGTTGTGTACTGTCTGCGGCATGAAGGGCTATTGTCCTTTATGCACACCGCTGAACAAATCGCCTGACGCACAGCCCTTTTTATGCACCAGGCATAGTCAAGGGAGTGTGCAGGCATGACACGACAGCAAGAACAAATCGCCAACCACAGCTCTGTTGTCAGGCGTACCAGTGCCAACAACGGGCTGCCCTACAAACAATCACACCTCTCCGATCAGGAGACAGAAGACTTTGATGAAGTCTGGCCGCCCAAAATACCACGAAGTGCGA
>Ga0137365_10002488_pt1 | contig 14612 bp, 13 predicted proteins | sample SagtaG_9_FD_104799 | JGI IMG/M metagenome (GOLD analysis project Ga0137365, IMG submission 104799) | Vadose zone soil microbial communities from Sagehorn Ranch, Mendocino, California, USA - Sage1_L_40_16 metaG | ecosystem: Environmental > Terrestrial > Soil > Vadose zone | place: USA...
CTGCGCCGCACGCTGCTGGCCGCCTCGGCCAGCGACCGGATGCGCCGGATGATCGTGTCCGCCCCCTACACCCGCGACGTCGTCGCCCGGTACGTGGCCGGTGAGGACGCGGCGGCCGCGGTGGAGGCCACCGGCCGGCTGCGGGCCAGCGGGCTGGCGGTCAGCCTCGACTACCTGGGCGAGGACACCACCAGCCAGGACCATGCGGCCGCGGTCGCCGACGAGTACATAACGCTGCTGGGCCGGCTGGGGGCGGGCCGGCTCAGCCAGGACGGCGCGGCGGAGGTCTCGGTCAAGCCCACCGCGGTCGGCCTGCACCTGCCCGAGCACGGGGAGAAGACGGCCGCCGCCCACATCGAGCGGATCTGCGTGGCGGCCAGGGCGGCCGGCACGACGGTCACGGTCGACATGGAGGACCACACCCACGTCGACGCGACCCTGCGGATCGTGCGCGACCTGCGTGGCGACTACCCCGATCTTGGCTGCGTGATCCAGTCCCAGCTGCGGCGCAGCGCCGCCGACTGCCGGGCGCTGGCCTACGCCGGCTCCCGGGTCAGGCTCTGCAAGGGTGCCTACGACGCGCCGCCGGAGGCGGCCTTCGGGAGCCGGGCCGAGGTGGACCGCTCCTACGCCCGGTGCCTGCGGATCCTCATGGCCGGCGCCGGGTACCCGATGCTGGCCACCCACGACCCGCGGCTGATCAGGATCACCGCGGCGCAGGCGGTGCTCACCGGGCGCGGCAGCGCCGGGTTCGAGTACCAGATGCTGTACGGCATCCGGCCGGCCGAGCAGCTCCGGCTGGCGGCCACCGGCGCGAAGGTGCGGGTCTACGTGCCCTACGGCAGCGACTGGTACGGCTACCTGGTCCGGCGGCTGGCCGAACGCCCGGCCAACCTCGCGTTCTTCCTCCGGTCGCTGGCGTCGCGCCGATGAGCGGCTCGCCCCGGGCGATAGGCTGGCCAGAGTGATCGCGATCCTGGGTGCAGGCAAGATGGGCGAGGCGCTCATCTCCGGCCTGTTGCGGGCCGGGCGCAGCCCGGCCGGGGTGCTCGCGGTGGTCCGCCGCCCCGACCGCGCAACCGCCCTGCGGGAGAGCTACGGCATCGGGGTGGTCAGCGCCGCGGAGGCGGCCAAGACCGCGGACACGCTGGTCATCACCGTCAAGCCGCAGGACATGACGGGACTGCTCACCGAGATAGCCCCGCACGTCCCCGCCGACCGGCTGGTCATCTCGGTGGCGGCCGGCATCACCACGTCCCGGATCGAGAACCAGCTCGGGGCGCCGCTGCCGGTGGTCCGGGTCATGTCGAACACCCCGGTGCTGGTGGACGAGGCGATGAGCGTCATCTCGGCCGGGCCGCACGCCGGCGAGGAGCACCTGCGCCGGGCCGAGGAGCTGCTCCGCCCGGTCGGCAAGGTGCTGCGGATCCCCGAATCGCAGCAGGACGCGGCCACCGCGCTGTCCGGCAGCGGCCCGGCCTACGTGTACTTCCTGGTCGAGGCGATGGTGGACGCCGGGATCCTGCTCGGCATGCCGCGGGGGACCGCGCTGGAGATGGTGACGCAGGCGGTGTTCGGGGCGGCGACCATGCTGCGTGAGAGCGGGGAGCATCCGGTGATCCTGCGGGAGGCGGTCACCTCCCCGGGCGGCACCACCATCTCCGCGGTCCGTGAGCTGGAAAGGCACGGGGTCCGGGCGGCGTTCCTGGCGGCGATCGAGGCGGCCCGGGACCGGGGTGCCGAGCTCGGCCGCGGCTGAGCGCCGGTAGCGCCATGGCCTGCACCCTGCACGTCGCCTGGGATGAGCGGCTGACCGGCTACGACTTCGGGCCCGGCCACCCGCTGGCCCCGGTCCGGGTGGAGCTGACGATCGCGCTGGCGGAGGCGTTCGGCGTGCTAGCCGAGCCCGGCGTGACCGTCGCCGCGCCCGCCGCCGCCAGCACGGCCGAGCTCGAGCTGGTCCACGATCCGCGCTACATCACCGCGGTCAGGACCGGGGTCGCCGACGTCGCGTTCGGGCTCGGCACCCCCGACAACCCGGTCTTCGCCGGCATGCATGAGGCGTCGGCCCTGGTGGCCGGCGCTACCCTGGCCGCGGCGGCGGCGGTCTGGGAGTCCCGGGCGCAGCACGGGGTCAGCGTCGCGGGTGGCCTTCATCACGCGATGCGGGGGATGGCCAGCGGGTTCTGCGTGTACAACGACCCGGCGATCGCGATCCGGTGGCTGCTCGGGCAGGGGGCCGAGCGGATCGCCTACGTCGATGTGGACGTCCACCACGGCGACGGGGTCGAGGCCGCCTTCTGGGACGATCCGCGGGTGCTGACGATCAGCCTGCACGAGCACCCGATGACGCTGTTCCCCGGCACCGGGGTGCCCGAGGACAACGGCGGCCCCGGCGCCCAGGGCATGGCCGTCAACGTGGCGCTGCCGGCCGGCACCGGTGACGCGGGCTGGCTGCGCGCGTTCGACGCGGTGGTGCCGCCGCTGCTGCGCGCGTTCCGCCCCCAGGTCCTGGTCACCCAGCACGGGTGCGACAGCCACCGGCTGGACCCGCTCGCCCACCTGGAACTGAGCATTGACGCGCAACGGACCGCGCAGGCGCGGCTGCACCACCTGGCGCACGAGACGGCGGCCGGGCACTGGGTGCTCACCGGCGGGGGTGGCTACGAGCTGGTGCACGTGGTGCCGCGCACCTGGACCCACCTGCTGGCCGAGGCGGCGGGCCGGCCGCTGGACCCGGGGGCCGCCACCCCCGGTGCCTGGCGGGACTTCGTCCGGGCCCGCACCGGCGCGCGCCCGCCGGAGACCATGACCGAAGGGGCTGCCGCCTCGTTCTCGCCGTTCTCGTCGGGATACGACCCGGGCGACCGGGTGGACCGGACGATCATGGCCACCCGCAACGCGGATTTCCCGCTGCACGGGCTGCTGCCATCCCCCTGACCCGGGTTCTGGACTGCGAAAATTTCCCATCAACGCAGCGTGGCGGCGGGGAGACACGCCGCCGGCCGGCGGCGCCCCGCGTTTGTCCTGGTGCCTGCAAGGTCCGTGCCAGGCGTGACGAAATGAGACTCGATGGAGGGTTGCCCTTTTCCACACAAGACTTACGCTGGGGACGGAGGTGACTGATGCGCTGAATCCGGCTAGGCGTAGGCAGCACCATGCGGAAGAGGGCGACTCATGGCTGCAACTGAGACAACACCCCTGAGTGACGTCAGGTTCCTGACCGTGGCAGAAGTAGCCTCGATCATGCGCGTGTCCAAAATGACCGTTTACCGGCTTGTCCACTCCGGCGAGCTTGAGGCGATCCGGGTTGGCCGTTCCTTCCGGGTACCTGAACAGGCGGTCAACCAGTACCTGCGGGACTCATTCGTCGCCGCCAGCTGAGCGTCGCGACGGGATGCACTGCCTCCGGCTTGGTGGGGACGGGGGCTCCGGGGGGATAGACGGGGACACCGGGAGCGGTAACCTAGACCATTGGCGTGTGCCCTGCCGACCGGCATCGGGCCTGCGCAAGCAAGCCAGTTGGTGCCGCAAGGTCGAGTGAGGGTGGTGTCGTGGGCTCCGTCATCAAGAAGCGCCGCAAGAGAATGGCCAAGAAGAAGCACCGCAAGCTGCTGCGGAAGACGCGCGTTCAGCGGCGGAATAAGAAGTAGCGCGGGCGCCAGGCCAGCCCGGCACGAAGTAACGCGCGCGCCCGCCGCCGGGCGAGGCCCGGCCGGCCGAGGGGGAGCAAGGGGACGGCACCGGCCGGGGATGCTGCATGGCACGACACGTGCGGTCGGCCCATGCCGCCGCTTGGCCGGCGGCGCCTGCGGAAAGGGGAAAAGGTGAGCAAGCCTCCAGCTGCTGCTGGCGGCATTCGTCGCGCTGCCACGCGGGAGACGGAATCCAGCGTGACGATCGACGGCCACCCGGTCAACCTGGTGCCCCTGCCCGGCCTCGGGGCCGACGGCGGGGATGACACCGGCGCCGATGGCGGGGCCGGCCCGTCGGGCGGTGAGGCCGATGGCGCGCCGGACGGCGGCTGGCGGAGCCGGCTGGCCGACGTCCTCGAGTTTGCGCGCCGCCAGCTCGACGGCGAGTCCGAGGTCGACCAGTTCGGCTTCGACCCCGAGTTCAACAGCCGCGTGCTGATGCCGGTCGCCCGGATGCTCTACCAGCGCTGGTTCGGGGTCCGGATGCGCGGGCTGGCGCACGTGCCCGAGGCGGGCCCCGCGCTGGTGGTCGCCAACCACTCCGGCACGCTTCCGGTCGACGCGGTCATGCTCCAGGCCGGGCTGCACGACGAGCATCCCACCCACCGGAACCTGCGCCTGCTGGGCGCCGACCTGGTCTCCGAGATCCCGCTGCTGGCGCCGCTGGCCAGGAAGGGCGGCCACACCCGGGCCTGCCCCGCGAACGCGCACGTGCTGCTGCGCTCGGGCGAGCTGGTCGGCGTCTTCCCGGAGGGGTTCAAGGGCATCGGCAAGCCCTTCTCCGACCGCTACCAGCTGCGGCGGTTCGGCCGCGGCGGCTTCGCCGCCACCGCCATCCGGGCCCGGGTGCCGATCATCCCCTGCGCCATCGTGGGGGCCGAGGAGATCTATCCCCTGCTCGGAAACGCCAGGCCGATAGCCCAGCTGCTGGGGCTTCCCTACTTCCCGATCACGCCCTTGTTCCCCTGGCTGGGCCCGGTCGGGGCGGTGCCGCTGCCGTCGAAGTGGATCATCGAGTTCTGCCCGCCGGTCCCCACCTCCGACTACCCGCGCGGCGGCGAGGACGACCCGGCGGTGATCGCCGACCTGAGCGGCCGGGTGCGGGGCACCATCCAGCGCAAGCTGGACGATCTGCTGTCCGAGCGCGGCCCCGCCTTCGGCTAGCCGGCCCTAACGGCCGGCGGCGTGGCGCCGTCGGAGGGCCAGCCCGGCCACGATGCCCCCGGCCACGGCGCCGGCACCTGCCGCGGTGGGCAGGGCGATCAGGGTGGCCTTGCGGCCGGACCGGAAGTCGTGCACGGGCCAGTGGTTGGCCCGCGCCTCGGCCCGCAGCTCCGCATCGGGGTTGACCACGGTGGGATGCCCGACCAGGCGCAGCATCGGCAGGTCGTTCGCGGAGTCGCTGTAGGCGGAGCACCGGGCCAGGTCCAGGCCTTCGCGCGCGGCCAGGGCCTCGACCGCCGCCGCCTTCGCGTCGCCGTGCAGCAGCCCGCCGATCAGCCGCCCGGTGTAGACGCCGTCGACGGACTCGGCTACGGTGCCGAGCGCTCCGGTGAGGCCGAGCCGGCTGGCGATGATGCCGGCCAGTTCCACCGGCGAAGCGGTCACCAGCCAGACCCGCTGCCCGGCCTCCAGGTGGCGCTGGGCCAGTTCCCTGGTGCCTTCCCAGATGCGGTCAGCCATGGTGTCGTCGTAGATCTCCTCACAGAGGGAGACGATGTCGCTGACCCGGTGCCCGGCCACGAACGCCAGGGCGGCCTCCCGCGCCGCGTCAATGTGATCGGCGTTCTCCGCGCCCCGCATCCGGTAGCAGGCCTGCCCCCAGGCCATCCGGGCCAGATCCATCGGGCCGAACATCTTCCGGGCCGCCAGGCCACGCGCGAAGTAGTAGATCGAGGCCCCGCGCATCAGGGTGTTGTCCACGTCGAAGAACGCGCCGGCCGCCGGGTCGGGGATGGGCGGGGGGGCGGACTCCACCTTGGCGGCGGCCGCCGAGGCCTCGCCGGCGAGTGCCGCCCGGTCCTTGCGCAACGGCTTCATCCACGCCCCGGGTGCCCATAGTGCCTGGTAGGCATAATCGACCGGGTCTTCCGCGCCCGGCTCGATGCTGGCTGCGCCCGGTTCCTGAAGCCGTCCCCGCAGCAGGCTCATTGCGACTTCATGCTACCCGCGGCGCCGCCCCCTCTAGTCCGTCCGGTCGGCCATCTGGGCAGCATCATCGGCCGCCGTCAGGCACCATAGGCAGCGATGTCTGTTTCTTTCCTGGCAGCGGGCGTCGCCACTGCTGTCGCGGCCGTCATCACCGCGATACTGGTGGGACGGTTCGCCCGCCTGCCCCGGCCGGACCAGGCCGCCTGGGCGTGCGCGGCCGCGGGGCTCACGGTCGCCCTGGCGGCGCAGGCTCTGGGCTACCACTGGGGCTTCAACGCCGCGGCGTTCCGGGCGATCGAGGTCGGTGCCCGGCTGGCCGCCCCGATGGCCCTGGTGTGGGGGCTGGCCGAGCTGACCGGGAAGAGCTTCGGGGTGCGGTTCGGGTCCAGGCTCGGCCTGGCGGCGCTGACCGCCATCGCCGGGGTAGTCCTGGCGTCCGACCCCCTGAGCGGCGTGACCTTCACCGTGGCGTGGCCCACCGCCGCCGACCACTACCAGTTCATCCCGAACGTGGTCCTGGTGGTGATCGCGGCCGCCACCGTGATCCCCGCGCTGGCCGCACTGGCCGTGGCGGCGGTGCGTGCCCGGCGTGAGCCCGGCTGGCGAGAGGTGTTCCCGGCGGTGGCGGCGGGAGCGGCGGCCGCCCTGCTGACCCTGGGGCTGCAGGTGAAGCTGCCCGTCAACTCGGGTTATGCCGCCATCTGCCTGATCGCCGCCGCGCTCACCTGGTTCGCGGGGGACCGGTCCCGCCGGGTGCGGCTGGCGGACCTGCATGAGATCCCCCCGGCCGGTGACGACACCGGCTGGAGCGAGGCGTACACCGACACCGGCTACGGCCGGTACGGGCCGGACAGCAGCGCGATGAGGCGGGTTGGCAGCGACACCGGCTTCGGCCTGTACCGGCCGGAGACCGGCGGTTTCGGGCGGGTCGGCAGCGACACCGACTTCGGCGGCCTGTACCGGCCGGAGGACACCGGCGGGATCCGGGACGTCAGCAGCGACAGCGCCTTCCGGGACATCGGCAGCGACACCGGCTACGGCTTCTACCGGACCGATACCGACCTCAGGCCGATCGTCACCAACGGCGCGGACCACGCGCACAGCGAGCCGGTGCCCGGGATCATCGAGACGGGTGACATCCTGCCGGTGTCGTTCGACGTCTTCACGCCCGCCCCGCGCCGGTCGGATGGCCAGGCCGAGGAGGAGACCGCGCGCCTTTACGGGCAGATAGCGATTTACACCCTGATCGACGGCCAGGCGGAGGAGTTCGACCGGCTCGCCCAGGCCGTGGTCGAGAAGGTGAAGGCGCTGGAACCCGACACGCTCGCCTACATCGTGCATGGCGTGCCGTCCGCGCCCATGCAGCGGATCCTCTACGAGGTGTACCGCGACGAGACGGCGTTCACCGAGCACGGCCAGCAGCCCTACATCCAGGACTTCGAAGAGGAGCGCAAGCCCTGCGTGCTGGCCACGAACGTGATCGAGCTCGGCGTCCGGCAGGCGAAGCTCTCACCGCTGGGCGGCCAGCCGGCGAGCGCTCCGGCCCCGCCAGGCCCGCCCGGGCGAACTGGCCCGCCGAGCCCACAAGGCCGGCCACGCCCACAAAGCCCCCCGGGTGAGCCGGCCTCGCGCGGTCGGCCCGGCCCGCCGGGTGAGCCGGCCCCGCGCGCCCGGCCCGGCCCGCCGGGCCCACCAGGAGAGGCACCCCCCCGCGGCCGGCCCGGGCCCTATGACCGGCCGGTCCCGCGGGATGGCCAGCCCGCCCCGCGCCGGAGCGATGGTTCCCGGTGACCGCCCAGCCTCACGTCATCACCCTGCTCAGCCGGGCGGGGTGTCACCTGTGCGACGACGCGCGCGAGGTCATCGCCCGGGTCGCGGCCGAGCTCGACGTGCCCTGGGAAGAGCTCGATATCACCACGTCCGACAGCCATCTGCGGCAGTACTGGGACCAGATCCCGGTAACCCTGATCGACGGCGTCCAGCATGACTTCTGGCATGTCAGCGAGGAGCGCCTCCGGGCCGCCCTGACCCGCTAGCCACCCCAGACCCGGGTGACCGGGGCCGCCACTTTGTGCAAACGTTCACAAGGGCGTACCGTGAGACGAGAGTTGCCCCACGGGCGCCTGGCCTGCCCGCGGTGCCCGCAGCGTCGATCCCTCAGGAGCACCGGCGAATGTCCCGCCGTCCGGCCACAGGCCACAACATTCAAGGCATCCCGGAGGCGACGATCGCCCGTCTCCCGCTGTACCTGCGGGTGCTCTACGCCTGCGCGGAGCAGGGGATCGCCACGGTGTCGAGCGAGGAGCTGGCCGCCGCCGCGGGTGTGAACTCGGCCAAGCTGCGCAAGGACCTCTCCCACCTGGGCTCCTACGGCACCAGGGGGGTGGGGTACGACGTCGACTACCTCGTCTACCAGGTCTCCCGCGAACTCGGGCTGACCCAGGACTGGCCGGTGGTCATCATTGGCGCCGGCAACCTGGGGCGGGCGCTGGCGAACTACGGCGGCTTCGCTTCCCGCGGCTTCCGGATAGCCGCGGTCCTCGACGCCGACCCGGCCATGGTCGGCAGCGAGATCGCCGGGCATGTGGTCGAGGGCGCCGACCAGATCGAGCCGGTCGTCGCGCGCCATCAGGTGTCGATCGGGGTGATCGCCACCCCGGCCGGGGCGGCGCAGGGGGTCTGCGACCGGCTGGTCGCGGCCGGCGTGACGAGCATCCTCAACTTCGCTCCTGTCGTACTTAGCGTGCCAGTGGGCGTAGACGTGCGTAAGGTCGACCTGTCGATCGAATTGCAGATCCTTGCCTTCCACGCGCAACGGAGGTCTGTCGTGCGCGTCGCCCAGGATGGAAAGCGTTACCACCAGGGCCGGGTTATGCCCGCTGACGGCAGGTCAGCGGTAGCGGGGGGCATGGTCGGCGAATCGGCGGTCGCGGCGCCATGAGCGTGCTGATCGTCGGGCTCAGTCACCGCAGCGCCCCGGTCGCGACCCTGGAACGGGCCGCCGTCAGCGGTGACCCGCTCGGCAAGCTGCTGCGCGACATCTACGAAGCGGAGCCGGTCGCGGGCACCTTCGTCGTGTCCACCTGCAACCGGGTGGAGGTCTACGCCGAGGTCGACAAGTTCCACGCCGCCCTGTCGGCGATCTCCGACCTGCTGGCCCGCCACTCCGGCATCCCGCTGGCCGAGCTCACCGAGCACCTGTACGTGCGCTACGAGGATCGGGCGGTCCAGCACCTGCTCACGGTGGCGGCAGGGCTGGATTCCATGGTCGTCGGCGAGAGCCAGATCCTCGGCCAGGTGCGGCAGGCGATCGCCCTGGCGCGTGAGCAGGGCACGCTCAGCCGGGCGCTCGACGGTCTCGGCACGCTCGCGTTGCGCACCGCCAAACGGGCACACACGGAAACCGGGATCGACCGCGCGGGCGCGAACCTGGTGAGTGTGGGGGTGGGCCTCGCGGCGGCGGAACTGACGCCCGCCGGCGGCGGGGAGGCCCCCGACCCGGTCCACCCCCTCGCCGGGCTGCGGGTGCTGGTGGTCGGGGCGGGCTCGATGAGCGCGCTCGCCGTCGCCACGGCCCACCGCCTCGGCGCCACCGGCATCGTGGTCACCAACCGCACCCCCGAGCGGGCGGAGCGGCTGGCGGCGTCGGTGTCGGGGTCCACCGCCGGTTTCGGCGACCTGCCCGCCGCGCTCGCCTCCGCCGACCTGGCCATCTCCTGCACCGGGGCGACCGGCCTGGTCATCACGGCCGGGATGGCCACGGAGGCGCTCCGCCTGCGGTCCGGCGCGGGCCGGGAGGCGCAAACGCGGAAGCTGGTCATGCTCGACCTCGCACTGCCGCACGATGTGGACCGCGCCGCCGCCGGGCTCCCCGGGGTCAGCGTGCTCGGCCTGGACTCGCTCGAGGCCGCGGGCCTGGCCGTCGCGGTGACGCAGGCCGACGACGTGTCGGCGGTCCGGGCCATCGTCGCCGAGGAGCTTGCGGCGCGCATCTCCGCCCGGCACGCCGCCCGGGTGTCGCCAACCGTCATCGCGCTGCGCGCGAAGGCCGCCGAGGTGGTGGAGGCCGAGCTGGACCGGCTGACCGGCAAGCTGGGACCGCTGGACGAGCGGGCCAAGGCGGAGATCGCGCGGGCGATGCAGCGGGTGGCGGGCAAGCTGCTGCATGCGCCGACGGTGCGGGTCAAGGCACTGGCCGGCTCGCCCGGCGGCGACTCCTACGAGGCGGCCCTGCGGGTGCTCTTCGACCTCGACCAGGACGCGATCGACTCCGTCACCCGGGCAGACGCGGACCTCACGCCGGGTGGTGGCGGATGAGCAGGCAGCCGCTGCGGCTCGGCACGCGCAAGAGCCCGATGGCCATGGCCCAGTCCGCGGCCGTGGCCAGCCTGATCACCGAGCGGACCGGGGCAACGGTCGAGCTGGTCGGGCTGACCTCGTTCGGCGACGCCAGCCAGGCCCAGCTGACGCAGATCGGGGGCACCGGCGTCTTCGTGAGCGCGCTGCGCGAGTGCCTGCTCGCCGGGGACATCGACCTGGCCGTCCACTCGCTCAAGGACCTGCCCACCGCCGGCGTGCCCGGCATCGCGCTCGCCGCGGTACCGGTCCGCGGCGACCCCCGGGACGCGCTGGTGGCCAGGGACGGCGCCAAGCTGGCGGACCTGCCCGCCGGGGCGCTGATCGGCACCGGATCGCCCCGCCGGGCCGCCCTGCTGCGGCTGATGCGCCCGGACGTCCGCCCGGTCCCGGTGCGCGGCAACGCCGGCACGCGGCTGGCGAAGGTGACGTCAGGCGAGCTCGACGCCGTCGTGCTGGCCCGCGCGGGGCTGGAGCGGATCGGCCAGCTTGATGCGATCACCGAGGTCTTCGAGCCGGACGAGATGATCCCCGCGGCCGGGCAGGGCGCGCTGGCGCTCGAATGCCGCGACACCGACCAGGAGCTGGCCGGCCTGCTGGCACGCGTGGACGACCAGGGCAGCCACGCGGCAGCGACCGCGGAACGGGCGGTGCTGGCCGGGCTCAAGGCCGGCTGCCACGCACCGGTCGGCGCCTATGCCATGGCCACCGGCATGCTGCACCTGAGGGCGGTCGTCATGGCGGATGACGGCGCCCCGCCGCTGGTCGCGAGCGCGGCCGCCCCCGCCGGGGAGGCCGAGGCCCTGGGACTCCAGGTCGCTCGTGAATTGCTCCGCCTCGGGGCGGGAAGGTACCTGACGGCGGCTGCCGCACACACGAGTAACGGGGACGATGCGTAGTGAATCCCACACCGGCGACCACAAGGCCCGAGGCGCGACCGGCCCACGCCGGGCTGGTCGCCTTCGTCGGCGTCGGCCCGGGCGACGAGGGGCTGCTCACGCTGCGCGCCGCCGAACTGCTGGCCCAGGCCGACCTGGTGGTGGGCAGGCCGGAGCTGACCGGCCCGCTGGCCCACCGGCTGCCCGAGCGGGCGGCCATCGCCGAGCCGGCCGATCCCGGCGCCGACACCGGCAGGCTGATCGAGGCGGCCAGCGCCGGCCGGCTGGCGGTCCGCCTGTTCGCCGGCGACCCGCTCCTGTTCAGCCGGGCCTCCCAGCAGGCCGACGCGTGCGCCAGGGCCCGGGTGCGGGTGGAGATCGTCCCCGGGGTGTCCGCCGCGACCGGGGTTCCCGGGTTCGCCGGCATCCCGCTGACCACCGACGCCGGTGGCCTGCGGGTGGTGCACGCATCCGACCTCAGCCAGCTCGACGGGCCCACGCCCGGCAGCCTGGTCGTCCTCGGTGCGGAGGCCGGGCCGGTCGACATCGCCAAGATGCTGGTCGCCGCCGGCTGGGCGGACACCACCCCCATCGCCGTCACCTGGAACGGGACTACCACCGATCAGCACACGGTGGTCAGCAGGCTGGGGTCGGTCGCGGCCGACCTCAAGGCGGCCGGGGTGAGCATGATGACCGAGCCAGGTCCGGCCCTGGCCGTGATCGGCGAGGCGGCCGCTCATGAGGGCCTGGCCTGGTTCGAAAGCAAGCCGCTCTTCGGCTGGCGGGTGCTCGTCCCGCGCACGAAGGAGCAGGCGGCATCGCTGTCGGAACGGCTGCGCTCCTACGGCGCGGTGCCGCAGGAGGTCCCGACCATCGCCGTCGAGCCGCCCCGCACCCCGCAGCAGATGGAGCGGGCGGTCAAGGGCCTGGTCACCGGCCGGTACCAGTGGATCGCGTTCACCTCGGTTAACGCGGTCCGTGCGGTCAGGGAGAAGCTGGAGGAGTACGGCCTGGACGCGCGGGCGTTCGCCGGGGTCAAGGTGGCCGCGGTGGGTGAGCAGACCGCGGCGGCGCTCGCCGGGTTCGGCATCAAGCCCGACCTTGTGCCCGAAGGGCAGCAATCCAGCGAGGGGCTGGCGGCGGCCTGGCCGCCCTACGACGATGTGCTCGATCCGATCAACCGCGTGCTGCTGCCCCGGGCCGACATCGCCACCGAGGCGCTGGTCGCCAGGCTGACCGAGCTGGGCTGGGAGGCCGAGGACGTTACGGCCTACCGCACGGTGCGGGCGGCCCCGCCGCCGGCGCCGGTCCGGGAGGCGATCAAGGGCGGAGGGTTCGATGCGGTCCTGTTCACCTCCTCATCGACCGTGCGGAACCTGATCGGCATCGCGGGCAAGCCGCATGCGGTCACGGCCATCGCGGTGATCGGCCCGCAGACCGCGCAGACCGCCGCCGAGTACGGCCTGCGGGTGGACGTGATGGCGCCGAAGCCGTCGGCCACCGCCCTGGCCGAGGCGCTGGCCGAGCACGGCGCCAGCCTCCGCGAGGCGGCCATCGCGGCCGGCGAGCCGGTACGCAAGCCCAGCGAGCGCCGGCGCGGCGCCCGCCGCCGGCTGCGGTGACGCGGCCGGACGCTTAGCCAGAAGGAGCCAGCCGTGAACGGTGGATTCCCGGCCGTCCGTCCCCGCCGCCTGCGGCGGACCGCGGCGCTGCGCGGGCTGGCGGCCCGCACCACCGTCCGCGGGTCCGACCTGGTGCTGCCCCTGTTCGTCAAGGAGGGGATCAGCGAGCCGGAGCCGGTGCCGTCCATGCCGGGCGTGGCCCAGCACACCAGGGACAGCCTGCGCAAGGCGGCGGCCGAGGCGGTGGAGGCGGGGGTCGGCGGGCTGATGCTGTTCGGCATCCCGGCCGTCAAGGACGCCCGTGGCTCGGCCGCCGACGACCCGGACGGGATCGTCCAGCAGGCGCTGGCCGACCTGGCCGGTGAGGTGGGCGACGCCACCGTCCTGATGGCCGACCTGTGCCTGTGTGAGTACACCGACCACGGCCACTGCGGGCCGCTCACCGAGGCCGGCGAGGTGGACAACGACGTCACCCTGGAGCGTTACGCGTCCATCGCGGTCGCGCAGGCGGCGGCCGGGGCGCACGTGGTCGGGCCGAGCGGGATGATGGACGGCCAGGTGGGCGTGATCCGGCAGGCGCTCGACCGGGCCGGCTATCCGGAGGTCGTCATCTGCGCCTACTCCGCCAAATACGCCTCGGCCTTCTACGGGCCGTTCCGGGACGCGGCCGAGTGCGCGCCCCAGTTCGGCGACCGGTCCGCCTACCAGCAGGACCCGGCCGCCGGGGACGCGGTGCGGGAGATCCTGCTCGACGTGGCCGAGGGCGCCGACATCGTGATGGTCAAGCCGGCCCTGCCGTATCTCGATGTGATCGCCCAGGCCGCCGCGGCCGCCCCGGTGCCCGTCGCCGGCTACCAGGTCAGCGGGGAGTACGCGATGGTGGAGGCGGCGGCCGCGAACGGCTGGCTGGACCGGGACCGGGTGATCATGGAGACCCTGACCGCGATCCGCCGCGCGGGCGCCAGCATCATCCTCACCTACTGGGCCGCCGAGGCCGCCCGCAGGCTCGGCTAGGGAACCGCCCGCCGGCCCGCGGCCGGCAGGTCGGGTTGGCATCCGGTCGATCGGGGGACTAAATACCATAAAACGGCATATCTATGATCACAAGGGGCAGCCGGTCGCCTTCGTTAGGTATCGTCTCGGCCTCAGCTGGGGGAGCGGCCTGCGCGGTGCGCGGACAACCGGCATCATCAGGATGGAACGTTGATCCCGCTAGGGGAGCGGGAGTTGGGAGCCGACAGTCGAGGCGATGCTGCGTCGTGGCCGCCGTCGGACGGCCGGCCGGATGGCCGCCGTTGCCGTGGACTACGCCACCGCGGGCTGGCCGGTCTGCCTGGGCACACACCTGCGTGTGGAGCGGGCCCGCCATTCGCTGCACGGCGCGCTGCCGCGCGGGCGGGTGCTCGACCCGGGCCGCGCCTGCTCCTGCGACCGGATCGGGTGCCCGGCGCCGGGCGCGCATCCCATCTCGCCCGCGTGGCAGATCGAGGCGGGCAGCGATCCCGGGGAGGCCCGCCGCTGGTGGCGGGAGCAGCCGGAGGCGAACATCATCCTGGTCACCGGGCGCGTCTTCGATGTGCTCGACGTCCCGGCCGCGGCCGGGACCGCCGCGCTGGCCCGGATGGAACCGGCCGGGGTGCGGACCGGCCCGGTAGTGCTGTCCCCGCAGGCGCTGGCGGCGGATGACCGGGCCCTGTTCTTCGTCGCCACCAGGGGCGCCCAGGCGGACGAGGACGAGTGGTGGTCGTGTCACCTGGACTGTGAGCCGGACGACTTCGGGCCGGTCGCCGGCCTGCGCTGGCACACCAGGGGCAGCTTCGTCGTCGCCCCCCCGTCCCGCGCCGGCCGGCGGGCCGCGCAGTGGATCCGGGAGCCGGCGGAGCAGCCGCTGCCGGACGCGCTGCGGCTGC
>Ga0137365_10002495_pt1 | contig 14594 bp, 12 predicted proteins | sample SagtaG_9_FD_104799 | JGI IMG/M metagenome (GOLD analysis project Ga0137365, IMG submission 104799) | Vadose zone soil microbial communities from Sagehorn Ranch, Mendocino, California, USA - Sage1_L_40_16 metaG | ecosystem: Environmental > Terrestrial > Soil > Vadose zone | place: USA...
GCGGCCCAGCCCCGGACCGGGCTGACTCCGATGATGCCGACGCCCAGGGTCGACTTAGGGATGGCTAGGGATGATGTAGTCTCGCGTGCTTGTGTCCGAGGCATCTAAAAACCAAGCACTTCGTCGACCAACACCACGGTGATCCGCCCCGGCACTCGGACGTCGTCCGCCCTGGTGCCCCACCGCCGGGTCGGCGATCCATCCGCGTGGACGTCGACCTCTTTGATCATCCGCAATCTCCTTCCTGGTAGTTTTGATATACTTGCAACTGCAAGCATCTTACCCTCTGCTGATTGCATATGCAAGTACATTCCAAACCGGACGCCGCTGCTCATTTCGATCGAATGGTGGCGAGGGCGGTGCCGGGCGGGCGCGGCTTGCAGGCGTGGGACGCGTTGCTCCGTGCCCACGCCACGCTTTTACGTGAGCTCGAGACCGACCTCGAAAGCAAGACCGGTCTGGCCCTGGCCGACTTCGACGTGCTGGCTCAGCTGGCCATGGCTGGAGGCTCGCTGCGGATGACAGAACTGGCGGACCGTGCCCTCATCTCGCGCTCCGGCATGACTCGGCGCGTCACCCGGCTCGTTCACGAAGGCCTGGTGCGTCGTGCCCACGCCGATGCCGACGCGCGCGGTGTCGTGGTCCAGTTAACAAAGTCCGGGTTTAACCGTCTGACCGTCGCAGCTCCGGTCCACATGCGCGGAGTTTCCGATCTATTCCTCACGAAGCTGGACGACCAGGAGCTCGCCGTTCTCGAGAGCGCCCTCGCCAAGGTCACCCTCGACTGCACCTTTGGCTAAGAGGTAGACGCGCCGCCGACGGCGAGCCGGAGCCCTAAGGGCGGAGACCGTCCGGAAGGACTCGGTACACGCCGTTGATAGTGGTTACCCAAAGCACCCCGTCGCCGTAGGCGACGCCGCCGAACGCATCCGGAACCAGGAGCGAGCCAGCGATCTGGTTAGTGGCCGGGTCGATCCGCGACACGCCGCCGGCATATATGTAGTGGCCATCGGTGGCCAGCCCCAACGGCGTCTGGTTGGCCGCAAGATGCAAGGTGGCGATCACTGAGTTGGTAACTGGGTCGATACGAGTCACACTCGCGAATCGCTGGCTTGCAACCCAGAGGGAACCGAAGGCGGCGATGAGGCCCTCCGGCGCGGGCGCGACCGGGATGCGCGCGGTGATCAGCCCGGTGGCCAGATCCAGACGGACCAGGGCGCCTGCGCTATTGCCGACGATCCAGGCAGAACCGGCGAACGCCGTGACGCCCTCGGCGCCGCCCACGATATCGAAGCTACCCGCCACGCGGTTCGTGGTCGGGTCTATGCGGACCAGCCGGGTGTCTTCGTAGGAGTCGACCCAGATCGAGCCCTCGCCGCTGCCCAGGTTTTCAGGAAGGATGCCGACGGGAATGGTCGCCAGCGTCTTGCCGCTGTCCGGGTCGAGGCGGACGACCGCCCGGGTGTCGTTCTTAGTCGCCCAGACCGAGCCGAAGGCGGACAGTACGGCCGTCGGCAGCCGCCGGGCCGCCTTGGGATCGCCGATCACGTAGCGTCGTGTGGTCCCGGTCCGGGCGTCCATCCGGACCACGGTGCCGTCCACGTTGTCGCCTACCCAGCCGGCGCCGTAGCCGGCCGTCAGGTTCCAGTGCGCCAGGCCAATGTGGATCAAGCCACTCAGCGGCGCGGCCAACGCGGTCGGAGAGGGCGCCGCCCCACCCTCCCCCACGCACGAGACCAGGACGACGGCCGCCAGGAGAGCGGCCAGCCGGGCTATCAAGAGCTGAGTTTAGCTGCCTTGCCGGAGACAGCAATCCAGCGGACCGGGATTGGCGCGGTCGCTGTCAGCGGCCGGACCATCTGCCGGCACATCACCGTGCAGATGCTCCTCTAGGAAGGCGAGGATCCGGGTGTTGGCGGTGACTTGATTGCCGAGCTTGACGACACCATGGCCCTCATCATCGAACACGATGATTTCCGCGTTTGGCGCCTTATCCGCGATGAGCTCGGACTCCTGAACTGGAACCCTCGGATCATTTCTTCCGTGAATGATTAGGAGGGGGGCCCTAATTGTGTGGGCAGCGTGGATCGGGCTGATCTGACGAAGAAACTCTGATTCGGCTCCATCTGGATCGCCATACTCGCGCTTGCGAATAATCCCCCGCCATGGGGGCATGTTTTTGAAGAACGTGTGCCAGTCGGCGATTCCGACGATGTCGACGCCGGCGTCCCAGAGCTCTGGATCTTCGACGAGGACCGCGAGTGTCATGAAGCCGCCGTAGGAGCCGCCCATCGCGGCCGTTTTCGTCGCCTGGCCCGTCCGCCTCAGATGGCGAGCGGCCTCGCAGCCGTCCCTGACCGCGTCCCACCTGAGTGTCCGGTCATCCAGACTCTGGAAACGGAACCCATACCCGGTGGAGCCGCGAACATTGGGCAGGAGAACGTTGACGCCAATGCCGGTCAAAAGATGGACGATCGGAAGGTACTGGCCGCGGCTCTGACCCTCGGGGCCGCCATGGAACTGGACCACCGCCGGCCGAGGGCTGCTGTCCCTCCGGTACAGCAGGCAGTGAATCTCGAGACCATCGAAGCTTGTGTACTTGGTCTCGACGGGCTTGATGAGCTCCATGAACTCTTCGTCGTCGCTGATATGGGTCCAGCGGCAGTCAGCCGGCCACTCGTAGACCTCGGCAGGCTGTGTCGGGTGCTCCCAGCTTGCGAACACAGCGCCATCGTCGTGACTCCAGCTGAGGTGGTAGCTCGGAGGCCCGGTGATGTCCGACAGAACGATGCCACCCTTCCAGTCGAGGTGGTCAGTGGTCTCGCCACTCGCCAGCTCGACGATTCGAATGTCGTCGTATACACCCTGATTCACGACCACGATTGCCCGCCGACCGGCATGATCGACGGTGTAGCCCTCGACGTCGCGTTCTTCGTCAATGAGCCAGCGTTTGACCACCTCCGGTCGTTCAGGATCGACCTCGGCTAGGCCCATGAAGTCGCGGTCGTCGGCGTCGGTCCGCATGAACATCCCGCTCGCCGTCCACCTGATCTCGCTGACTCGGCGGGCATCGGGCAGGAGCCGAGTAATGGTGCCATCCCGCTCCAGAATGTGCGGCTCCGTCCAACTGCCAAACACCTTGTTGACGACCGCCCGCATTCCGTCGCGACTCCAATCCTCCCAGGACCAATAGTCGCCTGGGGTTGCCCACACGGTCAGTTCGTTGGTGAGGAGGTCGAGCTCGCCCAGGCTGACATCTCGCCCGCCGCCGGCGTTCCAGCCAAGTCCTACACGTCTGCGATCCGGGTGCAGAGTGACGCTCTGATGGACGGCCCTCAAGTCCTTGGTCAGCGCGCGGAGGCCACCATCTGGCTCGACCATGCTCAACTGCCAAATCTCGCTCCCGCCGCGGTCGTGGCGAACGAGCAGGCCAAGATCTGTCCACGCGTGGGGCAAGGTTCTGTCTCCGGAATCGGCGAGCAGTCGCGGCGTGCCTCCTGGACGGTCGAGATAGAAGGTTTTCTGGTGGCCGTCGAAGTTGGAGGCGAACGCGAGCCCCCCATCCGGCCCGGGTAGCGGTCGGGTGGCGCGTGCGACTTTCAGGAGTCGAGCAAGGTTTGACGTATTCATGCGTGTGTTATCGATATCATGGGCGGTCTGCGACTCGCCGGGCCCCTTAAAGGCCATCGATCGACGGAAGTCGGAGTTCCAAAGTACCGCGCGCCCGGCCAGGCGCAGTGCCTGGCCGGAGCGTTGTCGGTCGGGTCTGGTTCCTAGTCGCGCCTACGCATGGTGGTGGCCGATGATGCACGGCCCGGAGGTCTGGTTGGCCGCGCGGAGTTTGTTGACGGTGTTGTCGTCGGCGTAGGCGATGTGCGCGCATCCCGATGGATCCAGCGTCTCCATGATGAAGTCGAGCAGGTTGCGATTCGAGCTCGGCGCCAGGCAGAAGATGCCCAGGTTGCAGATGTCACCGATGTGCATCGGCGTCGTCGTGATCTGGCTGGTAGACCACGTCGCGCTGCCCGGGCTCAAGGTCAGGTTGATCGACTGCGCCGCGTACAGATTCCATGGGCAGGCCGGCGGATAGTTGGTCGGATTCCCGTTGGCCGGACCGGGTCCTGCGCAACCGCCAGGGTTGGCTTTGCCGAATGCGTCGGTCGGAAGGATTTCCGACGTCCGCAAATACGCGACGTCGACCTGTCCGGGATCGCCGGCAGCGATGGCGGGGAACCAGTGGGTGCCGCGCTCGGCGACCGAGTTAACCCGATAGGCAGTCGCTGCGCTTCCGGGTATCAGCCCTCCGCCGCCGTCCCAGGTCGTGCCACCATTCTTCGACCAGACCACGTACATGTCGTACTCGCAAGACGTATCGCTCTGCACCGTACCCGCCGCGGACTCGGCCGAGCAGGTTGCCGGGTTCGAGTTCAAGTTGTTCGCGAACCCGAAGTACGGATTGCCCTGGTTGTCAGTCGTGAAGCCGGCGAAGGGGGTTGACGCGTCGTGGCCGATGCCCGCATCGAAGGCCTGTTGTGCCGTCCAGGTCAGCCCGTTGTCGTCCGAGTAAGAAATCCAGAGGGTATGGAACGACTGCAGCATGCTGACATTGCAGCCGGTCGCGTTCTGCGCCAGGTCGGCGGCGATCCACGCCACGAAGATCCGTCCAGCGTGCGGTAACCCCGGCTTCACAACCTGGACTCCCGCCGGAACCGTGTTGCAGAAGGTGTAGCCCTGCGCCACCAGCGTTCCGGCGACGGCGCCCGGCGTCACCGATGGGCTGGCGAGCACTTCCTGGGGCGGCCCGAACGTGGCGCCGCCGTCATGCGAGATATTCACCCAGATCTGGCTCGGACCGTAGAAATCGTGGTACATGAGCACGACCTCGGCGGTGTTCGTGGTGCCGCCGGCCGGGATCGATGCCGCCACCCAGTCGCGGTCCACACCGAACGGCGAGCAGCTGGTGGCGCACTGGGGCAGCGCGCCCGCTCCGTGCGTCCAGGTGGTCCCGTGGTCGACCGATTTCCAGACGTCGGCTTGCAGCGGGGCCACGCCCTGGCTGCCGGCGAGGTTGCATAGGTAGACGGCGTTGGATTGGTCCGCTGCCAGACAGTCGTCCCCGCTGTTGGGGTCCGCGGTCGTCACGGCTCTCCAGGTCTTGCCCCTGTCGGTCGAGGTGTAGGTGAGCGTTCCCCCGCTCGGGGTCGTGTCATAGAGCTGCCCGACGCTGTCCGAGACGATCGAGGGTTCCCCGCCGTAGGGTCCGACGTTCGCCAGGCTGTAGCCAGGGGAACTGGCCGCCCAGCCGGTTTGCACCCCCAGGGACGCCGCCGCCACCAAGCCGAGACCGAAACCGATACGTACGAGGGCCAAACCGGGCCGGAGCCAGAATCTCGTCTTCATCGTCCCACTCCCATCCATTGATGCGGGCCGCCTGCGGACCAGCTCGTTGACAGATTACATCGAAACGTCAGGATCGGGCTCATCTTGGAGGGGGCGATCGGAGGCCGAAAAGGTGGAACCGCGCCGGTGCGTTTACCTGACTGTCGGCACGTACAACCCGCGATCGTGGAAGGTGATTCGGGAGCCAACGATGAGGTGCTTGATCGTGCGCGAGGCGCGCCCGGAGTCTAGCAGCGGTCTATCGGAGGGAGGGGCTCGCGACCGAGACCTTTTGCCCGCCACACGACGGACACGCATGAACAGTCACGACGGTGGCGCCGACCAAGCTGACCGCATGCTCGGTCACGGGCCGTACCATCTCCTGGCATCCCTCACAACGAACCAGGCCAGCTTCTCCGCTCTCAGCAGCCACGTGAATCCCTCAGCCAGAGCCTAGATCACTTCGGGAAGGGCGTCAAGGCAATCGGTTTGTGGGCTAGGAGCGCTTGCGGTCGGCCCCGGGCAGTGCCTTCGAGCGCGACAGCACGGACAACACGAAGATAATCGCGGCCGCGCCCAGGATCGCCGTGAGGATTGGCACGCCACCGGCGGTCATGTCACCCGGGATCTTCCAGCGAAACATCTCGACGAGAAGCCAGGAGCCGAGGAGGGCGCCAAAGATCGCGCCGACCAGGCCATAGGGCAGGCGGCCCTGGGTCATCCGCTCGGCGACAAAACCGCAGACCGCCGCGATCAGCACCAGTACGACCAGGTTCTCAAGGTTCATTCAAACGCCTCCACCCCGAGTAACCGCTCAGCTCGGTGCCTTCTTTTGCTGGCGACCCACTTCCACCGAATTGCGGCGGCGCCGCAACCGGCTCGTTACCGGCACGATCATGGCGATAATCAAGGGCATGCCCGAGCTCGGCCGCAAGGCCCGCGCCCAGTTACCGGACAGCGCCTTTGCCTACATCGATTCCAGCGGCCACCGGCGCCTGCCGATCAACGACGAGGCTCACGTCCGCAACGCCCTCGCGCGCTTTAATCAGGTCCGTTTCGAGGATGAAGCGGCGCGAGACCGGGCGCGAACGCGGCTACTGAGAGCCGCCAAGAAGTACGGCATCGTGCCGCTTGGCTTCATGACCGGCCAGTTGCGCTCGCAGAGCCGGCAGGCCGCGGCCGGTAAGGCGGTCATCGAGCTCGGCGGACTCGGGACACCGGAGCAGCTCGAGGTACGGCTGCGGACCGTTCTCGGTGACCCGACGCTCTCGGTCCTCTACTGGTCCGAGTCGGTCTCCGCCTATCTCGACGGCGAGGGTCAGGCCGTGGCGCTTCCGGGCGAGGGTGCCGATCGCGCGGTGACGCTGCTCCAGCGCCGCGGCCAGCCGATGACGGCGCTGGTTCACGCCCGCTCCGTTCTTGCCGATCCAGAGCTCGAGAGAACGGTGACCGCGGCGGTGACCCTCGCCATCGAGAACCAATGGATGAACAGTGAGATCCAGGCTCGGGCCGGTGAGGTCCGCACGCTGCCGACGGGAACCGTGACCTTTCTCTTCACCGACATCGAGGACTCGACCGGTCTTGTCGGGCGGCTGGGCGACGGATACGCGCGATTCCTGGCTGATGTTCGACGCCTGCTACGGGCGACAATCCGCGAGCATGGCGGCCGCGAAGTCGATACCCGGGCGGACGAGATGTTCGCCGTCTTCGAGCAGGCGCGGTCCGGACTCGACGCGGCGCTCACCATCCAGCGGAAGGTTCGCGCCCGGGCGTGGCCGGATGGCGTTGCGCTCCGAATTCGAATCGGTCTTCACACCGGCCGCCCGACCCTGACCGACACGGGATACCTTGGCCTTGCCGTCCACACCGCCGCACGGATCTGCTTTGCGAGCCACGGAGGCCAGATCTTGCTATCCGGCGCTGTTCGCGAGGCGATCGCAGGCTCCGAGCCATTCGGCATTTCGTTCAAGGACTTGGGCTTTCATCAGTTCTCTGGCTTGCCCGCTCCGGAGGCGCTGTTTCAGGTGGAGGCGGCCGATTTACCCACGAAATTCCCGCCTCCGAGAACGCTCGGCGCGTCGCTCGATGCCTAGCGTCGACTCAGTGCAGGCCGGAAGCCTGCCAGTGGGCGGCGATTCTGGCTGCCGATAGCGCGGCCGAGTAGATCGCGACATTGGCGAGCGCCGCATCCGCGAACAGGCCGTCCATTCGCCGGCCGATGAACAGCGGATCGGAGGTTTGCTTGGGGACAGCGGTCACCTTGAGCGTGCCGTCGAGCTTGCCGTTGATGTAGATCTTCGCGATGGCGCCGTCGTAGGTCGCGACAACGTAGTACCAGGTATTGAGCGCCAGCGTCGCGTTCGAGAGGACCGCCGGTGCACCATCCGACGTCACCCGAAATTCGAGCTCACCATTGTGGTGGCTGTTCAGCAACTCGAACCAGCTACTCCCGGCACCGCCTCCCGGCTCGACGTTCTTGGCGACGTATACCCCGTACTCAGTGTCAGTGTGTTTCTTGATCCACATCTCGATCGTCACCGTGTTGACCTGCAAGCTGGGCGAGTTCATGACGCTGGCGGCTCCACTCTGGCCGTCGAAGGCAACCGCGCCTCCGGCCAGGGCTCCCGGCTGCCCGAGCGTGTAAATGCCGACGTAGTGACCGTTGTTGGCATTGCCTGACGCATCGGCCATGGTGCTGCCGGTCGTCTCATCCATCCGCCAGTAAGCGACCGGATGATCCGCGAGCACCGTGGCGCTGTAGGTCTTGGCCGCGGCCGGCGAAGCCACGGTTGCGTTCCCGCACGAAGACGCGACGACCGCGATCGCCAGAAGCAGAAGCTCCCTCCTCACACCTATTCAAACGAGGATCGCGGCGGCGCCTTGCAAGGCGGATCGTAAGGTTGCGGCATGAGCCTTGCCCGACTTCACCGCGAGATCCTCGCCTGCACCAGGTGCGTCGATGCGGGTTACCTGGCTCGGGCCGCCCCGGTCTTGAGCGGGTACGCGGACAACCGCATCATGCTGATCGGCCAGGCGCCCGGGGCCGTCGAGGCGGTCCGCCGGCTGCCCTTCCAGGGACGGTCGAGAAACGTGCTCATGGGCTGGTTGATCCGCGCCGGTTTTTCGTCGGAGGCGCAGGTCCGGCGCCAGGTCTACATGACCTCCATCACCAAGTGCTTCCCCGGCAAAGATAGCGGCGGAGGAGACCGGCGGCCCAGCGGCGCCGAGGTCGATCTCTGCCGCTCGCATCTCGATCGGCAGCTGGCGCTGATCAAGCCCGAGCTGCTGATCCTGGTGGGCGGGCTCGCCCACGAGCGCTTCCTGTCGGCTCGCCCGCTCGACGCCCTTGTCGGAAGGTTCTTCGACCTGTCCGTTCGGGAGGTCACACTCGGCATTCACACCCGGCCGCTGCTGGTACCGCTGCCGCACCCGTCTGGGGCGAGTCGCTGGCTCAATGGAGTCGAAAATCGATTGCTGCTGGAGCAAGCGTTGCAGCGACTCCGCCCCATTACCCGGAGTTTGCTTGACGCTCAATTGGTGGGCGCCTAAACTTCCCGACAACAATGTCGCGAAATCCGGAGCGCGATGCCGTCGAGCCCGAGAAGGCGCCGCCGGTCCCGCGGACAGCACCGGATGAACCCCCCGCCGTCGGCAAGTCGGCCGAGGCCATCCTCGCCTCCATCTTCGCTCCGGTGGCTGAGGCGAGCCCTCTGGAACAGCTGGAACAGACCCTCCGGCACCCGAAGAAGCTCATCTATATCGCCATGTCGAACCGCAACTTCTATTGGCGGATGCACGTCTCGAAGCTCGTCCTCGACGAAGGCTACGTGCCCATCAACCCCTTCATGCTCTTCGATTACTACCTGCTGCACACGGTGCCAAAACAGCTGGTGCGCGAGGCGATCAACAACCTGCTCTCGCGCTGCGACGAGGTCTGGGTCTTCGGGACGATGAGCCTGGGCGTCAAAGTCCAGCTCGGCATCGCGAAGCGTCTCAAGAAACCGTTGCGCTTCTACGACATCGCCGACCTGCCGGAGCAGGTCTACCGCATCTCCGAGAAACTCGCCCAGGAAGAGGGGCGCGACTGAGCAGCCTCAGACTCGAGTGATCAGGTCGCGCTCCAGGCTCTCGCGGGCCTTGAGCACGAGCTTGCGCAGGGCAGGCCGCTCGGTCACAGCCCACTCGACCTGGCGGAGCGCACTGTAGAGGCCCTTCAGGGCTTTGACCGCGTCCCCCAGCTCGACATCGATCGGTGCCTGCAGGTCGGTTAGCGGGCGGCCGCTGCACCAGTCGTAGGTGAAGTTGGCGTAGTCGGTTGAAAGCGGCCTGAGGTTATCTTCGCCCCGCTCCTTCTCGCGCGCGGAGAAGCGGTAATAGATGATGCGGAGTCGCTTCTGGGCGAGCGCGATCCCGCTGGTGGGGAGACGCCGGCGCGGCCGCGGGCGATCACGATTGCGGTCTTCGGCGGTGACCATCACCAGGGAGGCCGCCAGCTCGGCCGGCGTCAGCTCCTCCAGCCAGCCGTCGGCGATGGCCTGCGTGATGATCAGGCTGTTCTCGCCATAGATGCGAGAGGCGAGCAGACCTTTCTCGGTGGGGATCGCGCCCTCCAGAAAGCCGAGCTCGGCCAGGACACCACGCAGCGCATGCATTCGCCGGCGGTATTCTCCCTGGCTTCGTTCGGCGTCCTGCTCCGAGGCGCGGATCCGTGTCTGCAGCTCGTTTACCTCCGCCTGGTGCGCTCGATGATCGGCATTAAAGGGGCACTTCCGGCAGGGAAGCTGGTTGAGTTTGTGCTGCCAGCTCTGCACCTCCTCCTTGAGCTGCGCCAGGGTGCGCCCGCCGGCCTCGCGCGTCGAACCGCCGCGACGTCGCCGGCCGCGGTGCCAGTGCTCCCGCCGCAACCGTCGCATCCGAACGCGCAGTGAGGCGATCTCCTCCTCGGCCCGGGTAAAGGCGCTAAACGTGGACTCGGTGCAACACGGCTCACCCTCGGCGTGGAAGCGGCTGGCGACGACATCGGCGAGACGCTGGCGCAGGTTCGTCAGCCGGTCGTCGAGTCCGCGGCGGGCCACCAGCTTCTGGTACTGGCCGAAGGAGCGCTCCATCAGCAGGTCGACCTCTTCCGGCGGGTGGTAGCGAAGCAGGTTGAGCGCCATGTTGTAGGTGGGGGCGAACTTGCTTTCCACCGTCATCTCTTCGCCGGTCGCCGCCTCGTACACCCTGCCGATGTCGATGTCCGGCTCCTTGAGGATCACGCCGTGGCCGATAGGATCGATCCCTCGGCGCCCGGCCCGGCCCATCAGCTGCGTCAGCTCGCCGGAGGTGAGCGGCGCGAAGTCGCGGCCGTCGAATTTCGTAAAGGACGAGACGACACAGGCCCGGGCCGGCATGTGGATGCCCAGCGACAGCGTCTCGGTGGCGAAGACGACCTTGATCAAGCCACGCTGGAAGAGCTCTTCGACGAGCTCCTTGAGGTAGGGGAGGAGGCCGGCATGGTGCATCGCCAGCCCGCGCCGGAGCGTTTCCCCATCGAGCAGATTGCGATAAAGCTCGGCTTCATCGGCATCCTCGATCTGCTCCAGGCGAGCTCTGAGCGCCGCATCGATCTGCGCTTTCTCGGCGTCGGTGGTCAGGTCGAAACCGTGGACCGCGCAACGTGCCAGCGCCTCGCGGCAGCCGCGTCGCGAAAAGATGAAGTAGATCGCCGGCAGGAATTCGCGGCGCCGAAGACGGTCGACCACGGGGAGCAGGTCGTTCTCCGGTGGCCGTCGCAGCTGGGAGAGCCGGTAGTCGGTCGCCGTCTCCGCCTGCGCTCGCTGGCGCGTCTCACGTGGGATGCCGCCCTGCTCGTCGAGCAAGGGATAGAACTCGTTGCGCATCGCGAGCCAGAGCCGAAGTTCGACCGGACGCTTGGTCACGCTTACGGTGGCGATGTCGCCACGCTGCAAGCTCATCCACTCCGCGACTTCCTGGAAGTTGCTGATGGTCGCGGAGAGGCCGATGAACTTGATGTGCGGCGGCGCCTGGATGATGATCTCCTCCCAGACGGCGCCGCGCGGGAAGTCATCGATGTAGTGGACTTCGTCGAGGATGACGTAGCGGACCTGCTCCAGCCGCTGCGGGTCCTCATAAATAAGGTTGCGCAGGATCTCCGTCGTCATAACGACAACTGGAGCGCCGGGGTTGATGGTGTTCTCGCCGGTGACGAGGCCGACGTAACCCTCGCCATGGAGCCGCACGTAGTCGCGGTATTTCTGGTTGGATAGCGCCTTCAAGGGCGTCGTGTAAATCGTGCGCGCGTTGGTCTCGAGGCCGCGGAAGACGGCGTAGTCCGCGATCACGGTTTTGCCCGAGCTCGTCGGTGCGGAGACCAGCACGCCCTGGTGCGCCTCCAGCTTTTCGATCGCCTCCACCTGGAACGGATCAAGCGGCCAGGGCAACGTTGCTTGAAAGGCGTCGATCAACGATTGAGGCGCGACCGCTTCACTCAAGGGCTCAAACCCATACTAGGTAGTGCCGCGGTGCCGGTTAGCGCTTCTTGAGCGCCCCGACCAGCTCGGCGGTGGCGGCCCGCTCGCGGTCCTTCAACCAGCGCAGGCGAGTCTCCTCGACCTCTTCGGTGTAGCGCTGGCGGCTACGGCGCATCGCTTTGGCGACGGCATTGCGGACGAGAGGCTCGGGCCCCTTCGCCAGTCGCTCGAGGATGGATTTCGCCGCCGGCCAGTGGAACGACCCGATGGCACTCGAGAACGCCATCGCGACATTCCAGCGCACGATCTGGTCGCGGTCGCGCGACCATTCCCGCAGGGACTTCAGCGTCTCTTTCGGGTCGACGCGCAAAAGCCCGTCGCCGATCGCGGACTGACCGAGGTTGCGGCGGACATATGGCTCCTCGTCCCGCAGGAGCGGCTGGAGCAGCGCCAGCAGGTCCGGGACTCGCTCCGGCTTGTCTCGGCGCGCCGCGTATTTCACCGCCAGCACCACCGAACGCCGGAGATTCTCGGAGCGGGAGGAGCGCAGGACTTCCAGGCGTCCGCGGATCTTGGTGAAGTCGCGGTCGAGCAGGGTCCCGAGTAAACCGCCGGCCGCTTCGCGCACCTCCCAGTGCGGGTCCTCGGCGAGCAGCTCGGCGGTCCGCAGGACCCCCTCCGGATCTTCTGGGTAGCGGCTGGCGAGCAGCAAGCAGGCGACCTGGCGGGCGGTCGGCGAGGGGGAGGTCGCGAGTGCGTCGATCCAGCGGGCGATCCGCCCCTTCTGTGGGGCAAGTGCGGTGGCCAGCCGTTCTCCGACCTGTTGGCGGAGGGCCGCCGGACTGCCGGGGCGCCCGTGGTGCAGCTGGCCGTCGAGTGCGGCCACCACGGCACCCGGATCATCGCGCGCGAGGGCCGCGAGGACGGCCGAAAGCGGGCCCTCCTCGACGGTGCCGACCTCGTCGGCTCTGATCGCGGGGCTCATGTCCTGAGGATCTCGATGTGGTGCTGGTGCAGGACGGCTCCTCCATTGTGATCCTCGACGAAGTCGACGATCTTGCTGAGCATCTCGTTCGCATGCCGGCTGTCGTTGCTGACGCAGGTTACCCCTATGGCCAGAGTCTGCCAGCGATCCAGGTCTGCCACCTCGGCGACCGATACGTTGAACCGGCCGCGCAGTTGTTGCACCAGGGAACGGCTCACCTGGCGTTTTCCCTTGAGGCTGTGATTTTCCGGCAACTGGAAGATGAGCTCGCAGGTGCCCACAACCATCTCTGTCCCATAAGGATACGTAACAACTTGCCAAAGGCTTATGGCAAGCTGCCGAAGTTCTCTTATAGTGGCGGCATGAGCGCCGCCGTACGTGTGCCGGCGCCCGCGGAGATGCCCAGCGAGCTGCCCGAAACCGTGCCCGCGCTGTTCCAGCGGACCGCGCAGCGCCGGGGTAACGCGCCCGCCCTCCACTTCAAAGCAGGGGCGCGTTGGACACCGATCAGCTGGGCCGACTACAGCCGGGCGGTGAGCCGGGTCGCCAACGCCCTGCTGGCCGAGGGGCTCAATCCGCAGGACCGGGTGGCGCTCTGGTCGTCGAACCGGCCGGAGTGGCAGATCGCCGACATCGGGATCGCGCATGCCGGGCTGGTGACGGTCGCGATCTACCAGTCCGATGCGCCGGAGCAGGTCAGGTACCTGGTGAACCATTCCGAATCGAAGGTGCTGATCGTTGAGCACCGGAAGCTGCTCGACCAGGTCATCGCCCTGCGGCCCGAGCTCCCTGGTTTGCAACGGGTGATCCTGATCGAGGGCGACGCGCCGGAAGGCGAAGGCTGGGTCCTCAGCTGGGAACAGGCGCTGCGGCGCGGTGACGAGTTCGGACGCGGCCGCCCGGGGCTCCTCGCCAGCCGCTGGCAGGCGGTTAGGCCGGAGGATACCGCCAGCCTCATCTATACGTCGGGCACCACGGGCCTGCCCAAGGCCGCGATCCTGACCCATCGCAATCTCACCTGGACGGCGGTGGCGACCTTGCAATGCTTCCGCGGTGACCCCAATGACCGCGTGGTCTCGTATCTGCCGCTGGCGCATGTCCTCGAGCGCGTGGTCAGCGAACTTCGCCAGCTCTGCACCGGTTGCGAGGTCTACTTCTGCCCGAGCATCGACCAGGTCATGGCTGTCGTCGCGCAGGTCCGTCCAACCTACTTCACGTCGGTACCGCGACTCTGGGAAAAGATCTACGCCGGGATTCGGGAAAAGATGGACAAGGTCAGCGGGCCGCGGCGCATGATCCGGGACTGGGCGCTGCTGGCGGGCGCGCTCCGCACCGCGGCCTATGAGCAGAAAAAGCCGTTGGCCCCCTGGGTGCGATGGCAGTGGTCGCTGGCCGACCGGTTGGTCTTCCGAAAGATCCGCGAGACGCTCGGCTTCGACAAGGTCGAGGTCTGCATCAGCGGCTCCGCCGCTGTCTCACCCGACATGCTCCGCTTCTTCTATGGCCTCGGCATCGAGATCCTGGAAGGCTATGGCCTGACCGAGACGACCGCGCCTGCCACGTTCAACCGGCCGGGCGACGCGCATTTCGGCACGGTGGGGCTGCCGTTGCCGGGAGTGGAAGTCCGGATCGCCTCGGACGGCGAGATCCTCGTCAAGGGCAACAACGTTTTCGAGGGCTATTTCAAGGATCCGAAGACCACCAACGAGACCCTGGTCGACGGCTGGCTAAAAACGGGAGACATCGGTGTGTTGGAC
>Ga0137365_10002502_pt1 | contig 14578 bp, 18 predicted proteins | sample SagtaG_9_FD_104799 | JGI IMG/M metagenome (GOLD analysis project Ga0137365, IMG submission 104799) | Vadose zone soil microbial communities from Sagehorn Ranch, Mendocino, California, USA - Sage1_L_40_16 metaG | ecosystem: Environmental > Terrestrial > Soil > Vadose zone | place: USA...
CGAGTGGTACGGGCCTGGCTCTTGCCTGCTGCGCATATGCTCGGTGTCGAGTTCTATCCCAAACAGGACACTTTGGGGCCAGATGGGGCGTGCTCCCTCATTCGTCTGCCTCTGGGTATCCACCAGCTAGCACGAGGGTGGTATCCTTTTGTGTGCGCGAATGAGGATGGGGACGTGGTGCCAGTGGGGGAAACCGTGTGGGAGTGTTGTACCTGGGCCTGTCAGCATGTGCAACGGGTGGCCGTTCCTGCTGCGGTTCTGGCGCAGTGTGCAGCGCCTTCGCCTCTTCCCGTGCAAGACAGGCCTCAAATGGCAAGCCATGTGGCGCTCTCTCGTCCTGTTCTCGGCAGTATTCGCGCCTGGTGCCGGGCTCAGGATATTGTGGAGGTGATCGGTCGCTACGTGACCCTTGATCGTCGGGGTGTCGGGTCGTGCCCTTTTAAGGACCATCATTCCCGGGGTGATCAGCGTCCCAGCTTCCAGGTCTTCGGTGGAGAGAATCCGCACTGGTACTGTTTCGCGTGGGAACGGGCGGGCGATCTGTTTGACTTTGTCTGCCTCTATTACCAGATCAGCCCACAAGAGGCCTGGCAACGGATACAAGCAGGATGGCAGGTATGAGCAGGCGGCGGGAGAGGTCGGGGAGGTGGTGCGGCTGGCGGTGGCCTATCTCTCGCCTGTGCTTGCCTGCCCTGCTCCCTCTCTTGGCACACGACTGCCCCTAACGCGGTGACGACGTGGGGGGATGAGGGGTGGCGTGTGCCGGTGGGGCGGTTAGGACGCACGGTGGGGCAGGGGCCCCGCCGATGCGGCCTAACCGTCTGGGCGCGGAACAAGTATACCGCGCCCCTTAAAATGCAGAAGAAAGAAGCATGATGGGTATGTCAGCAGTGAACCTTGTTGCTCGTGGGGTCGATACCCTGCTGCTCAATGTGTACTACACCGATGAGCACGGCCATTCGTTCAAGCGGGACCTTTCTTCGTGGCTCGTTGAACGGCTTGATGCGTGGAAACAGGCTGCCATTGAGGTAGAGGGTCCGATGGTGGTGCCCTGGGTCTTTGAGGGAGCTCATCTCCAGATGTATCCGCATGGTGCCGGTCGTGGGCAATGGCGCTGGCTGCTCACCTCTGACCTCATCAACCTCTGCATCTCGCGTGGTCGGCTCAACTGCGTGGCGATGGTACGCTGTTCCTCCGAATACCTGTGGTCGTGTCGCACACTGGAAGAGGCTATTGTGAAGGTCAATCTCTTCTTGTATGAAGTTTTCGGCTGCGATATGTATCTGCAAGTCTCCGAAGTGCATCTCTGTGCGGATGTGGTGGGATGGGATGTGGCTCAGGTGGATTACCTGCGCGAGTTTGTGTCGCGTTCGCGCAAGCGTGGAGGTCATGAGGAAACTGACCTGGATGTGCGTAGCTACTCCTATGGCTTACAACGCTCAGGCCTGGATTTCTCGGCGCGTGGGCCGATGTCTTGCTGCATCTACGATAAGACCCGCGAGCTCAAGAAGTCGGGCAAGATCTGGTTTGAAGATGTGTGGCTACTCAACGGTTGGGAAGATGGTCAAACCGTCTGGCGCGTGGAGTTCCGATTCAAGCGGGAAGCCCTCCACGAATTGAAGGCCGAAGGACTCTTCCATGGCATCGAGAATGCCTATGACCTGCCTGACCGTTTGAGAGTGCTGTGGGCCTATGCGGCTGGTCATGTTGATGGTGGTGAGGATGGGTCTCCTGATGGCTGGCTCCGCCTGGTTCTTCCTTCAGAGGAAGATCGGACGCGTTCCCGCTGGTCAACGCATCCAGCCTGGGTGGAAGTGCAACGGGCTTTTTTAGTTGATCCTGAGCGTCCTGAGCACTTTGGCAAGATCATTCGCAGGCGCAAGGAGCAACACAACATTCAGAAGGGTGTGGAAGCGGCTTTAGGCTATGGAACATCGCTTTCTGCCTGGGTTGGTGGTGATCTGGCTGATCCTGATGCTGATATCTCGCTGTTTCTGCATTGGTTTGCTAAGGCTGCCAGTCAGCATATGCTCAACAAGGACATGGACTTTGGTGCGGAAGTGAGGCGCAAGCGCATCAAGCTTGGCTTGCAAACGTCATAGGTGGGTGTGGAGAGGAGGAATGGATGCGGACTCATGCTCAGAAGATTGAGCCTCTTTCACAGAGAGTTGGGGCTCTGTCTGTCTTACCGAACCGTATCATGTATCGTCGCCTCGACCCTTACTAAGCATAACTCACACAAGTACATCACTTCTGGGTTAATGTCTAAAGACCCAAGTTCCAATAGTGTGTGAGATCATTATAGAGCTCTAAGTCTGTTGGCTGCCAGAATAATTCAGCGTTGTGTGTACCATCAACTTGGAAGTCAAGATGGAACTCTGCACTACCTCCAGGAGCTAGCTTTGCTTCACCAGGCGCGTCAGAGTTTATGATAAGCCCTGAACTATTTTTTACAACAAAATCAGAACCATAGATAGTATATTCCTTTCCTGAATTGTTCGTAAGCTTCATCTGAACAGTTACATATCCTGGTGCTATGTTGGTGTTGGCGGATATCAAAGTACAGGATATGTTATCTATAGTGATTGTACCTCCAACATTTGCTACAACTGGACTCGGAGTGCTACTTTGGGTTGAATCTAAAGATGAATTTTGATGACTGCCGATCTGATATATTAAAAAGATACCCAGAAGAACAAAAACCACGATAGTTATGCCGCCCGTCGTCAATGAGGTAGTGCGCTGATTCGAGGGCTTAAGCTGTGACGCTTGTTGTGATTGCCCCCATTGTGGTGGTTGTCCATAAGGTGGTTGAGGTGGTTGCTGCCCACATTCCGCAGTTTGATTGACAGGTTTTGCGAAAATTGGTAGTGTGGAGGGGATTGTCAATTTAATGATGCAGACTGGAAGGAGAGGAGGAAACAAAGGTGAAAGTTGGGCTCTCACCCATTTGCATGCTCCAAAACAGGCACTTTTAGCGGGTGCAACCCCAGCGAAGTGGGGAACGCTTATCGGTTCAAAGGATTACGTTGACAATACCATAATTATCCTGTTGATATTGTTGCATGTCACGCCCGATTATGAGGTGCTTATCCACAGAAGAGATGTGCAGATTCCGCCAGTTTAATCCCGAATTTACAGATGGAACAGAGCCTTAAGCGGGGTCTGGACAGTCCAGCTCCCGCAATCAAAAAGTCTCAGAGAGAACCGAAGACCCCAGCTTGCCACATAGGGCCTCCGATCTTCCATGCTAGCCAACTGCTGAATCGTGGGAGCCCGCTGAACCGTGGGAGTCTACCAGCCTCTGCCGGAGTTCACTGCATTTGCCTTGCTCCCCGAGCTGGTGTTGGATGTTGCCGTCTGTATTGACGAGCACGTCAGCCACAAAACCGCCAGGATCCTGGTCGTCGGTGACGACGAAGTCCCAGGCGTAACTCTTATACGTGACTCCATCAGGGGCATCGAATGAAATCTCGCGTTCGCCCAGGGAATAACAGAGGACGATGAGAGGCGTCTCTCCATCGAGTGTGCCTTCGTGCGTGGCGACCTTCGCGAAGTCGGTGCCTGGTCCTCTCCGTCTGTTTGCCTTGAGAGGCGTCCCATCAGGGTTTTTGCTCCAAATAGAACCCTTATGATTATGATTGCCCATAGTTTTGTAGACCTCCTTTTCCCTCTATTTAGAGGGACTGATTTCTCAACAATCGCTTGAGGGAACATACGGGCCAGCATATAGTATGCTGACACTCCTACCTGCTTCCTTAAATGTAGGAAAACATGTGTAACTACACTTCAGTACTTGCTTCAACGCCTGACAGTTTCACCTGCCTTTCAGCAGGCAAGCGCTCTGAGCTCCACAAGCGTCTTTTCGTGCCGACGAAGCCACTCCCGGCACGCCTACAGCCCTTGCAGCAGGTTTACACGTACTTACATTGTACTACAAATAGAACCACGTTTCAACACATGTTTCTACGAAATCAATCACTGTTGATTACTCCTAATCGTTCCTCCAAAAACCTACTTCTAATAAGCCCTGAAGAACATGATGGGTATGTGCAACCTGCGCTACAGATGACCGCAAGGCGTTCCGGAGTCTGCGCTCTTTGAGCCTCTGAAAGCGCATTGCGAAAATTACAGGTAGATGGACAAAATAACATGGTGCGTTTATAAACAAGGCGACGACGGCCATAATAGAGGTGGTAAAAAAAGTCTTTACCACCTCTATTATGGCAGAAGAAGCGCTGAAACCCACATTCCGCAGTTTTTTCGCTAACTGAGGTAGGAAGCCATTTTATACTGTAGAGATACGCAAAAGCTCTACTTTGGCAATCCGCTCTATGAGCGATTTTGCGAAAAATGCAAATGCAAACTGCGGAATGTGGGTTGCTGGTTCATTTTATTCCCCTTCTTCCAACATATTTAATCCCCCGTGTATATAGAACGCGATTGGATAATTTCAGTAACTATCAATCCTTATAAGGCAATAATCACAATTGCCCTATCACCTTGCGGAAAACGAGGGTGGGAATTACGAGTTAACGTCATAGGGGAGGTGGGCCACCCTCGTAGATATTCTGGATATCACGCAATTTGTTGAGTAGTTTTGTTTCGGCTTGAGACACCTGGTCGAACAATTCCTCGTGGAGTCGCCACACGGTGGCATAAGCTGAACGGCTTTGAAGCGCCGGCCATACTTCATCAATAATGGCCTGCAACCACTCACGCGGGGGAGGTGGATAACTTCCGGCTGGGGTATTGCAGACAGCATAGATACAGCGCACTGCTTGGTCTGGGTTCTTTGCCAGCAGCCATTCAAGCGTTGGTGGTCGGTAATGGCCTGTCTGACCACTACTCAGCCACGAGGTTGCCCATACTATCCCAGCTGGCGGTGTCAGCAGTGCTAGTTGAATGCGAACAAACCAATCATGGGATGACCAAGACGAAGAACCCGAAGCAAGACCACTTGGGTGATCCCTGTCCCATTGGTGGAATGCCTCGCTGGTTGCCGTACGCGTGATCGCTGTATCAATAGCGGGAGCAAGGATGGTTTCAGAAGCTGTTAGAGCATCGTTCACGGCTCTGTTGTAGTCGGATGCAAGCTGAAGAACCTGGTTGAGCAATAGGCGCATACGTTCTGAGAAATCGAGGCTGCTGCGGGAATCTGCCTTGAACTCTGACCAGCACTGCAATTGAGGCGGCTCTTCAGCGGAAAGATGTACGGGGAATTTCATCCCTGGCATATCAATCCACTGGAGATACGGTTTTGCGCCTGTCCGTGTCGCTTCCAGACGTTCTCGTAAGGTTTGGAGTTCTGCGTGCAGCGGCTCATACAAATTTGTCTTACGCCGGAGGTTGGCGTCCTTTGCCAGTTGTTGCCGATTGGTCAGCTGGGAAAGAAGAACGGTCAGCCCTGTACCAAAGACAATCCCGCCGACTCCTTGCAATGCGCTTGCTCTTGAGAAGATGAGTCCAAGAACGATCAAGATAAGTCCAAGAAAGATTAGGGCCAACGCACATACTACCACGAGGTCACGGAGAAGCCATGGCCAATGCTGCACTCTCTGTTTCAGAACATCACGCCAATTTTTGTGTTTTTGTCGGGGTATTGGTGTCATAAGCTACTCACCTCACAGAACAGGATGAAGTAATACTAGCGTACCGTCTTTTCTTCCTGTTTTCAAGGTTTTACCCGCAATGGGGGAGTGCAAGTATGTGTACCCCATCAAGTGGGCCAGAGCGCTAGTGAAGTGTGGGGATTTACCGACGATATTCAGAAATATTGTCGTTGTCGGTGCTAGGCGTTGTTAGAGACCCTCACCGATCTTCGTGAGGGCCGCAATCTTTCAAGGAGGGTGATGAACATTTGGGTGTACTAGCGCAACGAATTGTGTTGGGTAGGTTAGGGCGTGTTGTTGTTTGAAAGTGAGGGTGTGTCATGGAATTAAGTGAGTACAACGGCTGGGAAAATAAGTTTACCTGGTTGGTGCATCTGCATCTGAGCAGTGAGGAATGTCTCATGAATGAAATGACTTCTCTGGTGGCAAACACACCAATTGGGTATCCTGTGGGCAAGCTCGTTGAGCAGTGGGTGAGAGAGGCGTTGACCAATTGGCAGATGAACGTTCCTGATCGTTACAGATCGTATGATGGCTATCTCCGCTTACTCACCTGGGATTTGGTCGGTTCAGCTTTGGCGTATGTGGATTGGGATATCCTGGTCACGCTCCTGATAGGGCGAACGGTCATGAATGCCAATCTCTTCACCTGGTCGCTCTATCATAGCATCATGAACGATAGCCACCTGCATCAACCTGTGAGTAAGCTGTTGAATGAGGCACTAAATGCTTATGCCTATGCTGATGCAATCAAGGACTGGTTTGAAGCACAAATCAATGCCTGGGTTGATGCTCCTGCGGTTCGGCGGCAACACAATGCGGTAATCTCGGTGGTGGTCTATAAACTTATCCAGAGTACGTACACAGTGATCAATTGGGATCATGTGGCAAGGGCGTTTCAACCTGGGTATTGAGTCGAATGGGGAAACGCTCGGTTCTTTGAAGGAAGGTCAGGAGCAAAGAGGTTTGCTCCTGGCTTTATTGTTTGTTGTCGAGCGTAGTGCATAACTTTAGAGCAGATGTACCAATTGGCTTGCGGATGTGCTAGAATGAGGGAGGCTTATGGCAAACGAGACTGAAAACGTGGAAGCCCTTTCTTCCGATGTGGTGGCGTTCTGTGCGTTGCTAGCTCGCATCTTGCAGCGGTCTATCGCTGAACAAGATGCTCGTATTCTGTCTTTGCTCTCTTTACCGTCAACGTCAGTTGATCAAGATAATGAGGTGGCAAATGAGTCTGCGGCGTGATCGTGCTGAATCTTCGGCAGTGGTAGTGGCTGGCTATGTGCGTCGTTCCAGTCGTATGCAGGCGGAGAACTTTAGCATTGATGCTCAGAAGAGGGCTATCACTGAAGAGTGTGTGCGGCGTGGGCTGCCTGCTCCTGTGTTTTATGAGGATGACGAGCGGAGCGCGCGAGGTGAGCAGATTGCCAAGCGTACTGCCTTCAGGAAACTTCTGGATGACGTTGAGGCCGGTCGCGTCAAGGTTGTCATGGTACATACGCTGGATCGCTGGTCGCGCAATGTGATGGTCACGCTGCAAAGTTTCCGTATCCTCGCTGAGAAGCGCACGGCGTTTGTTTCCCTCTCTGAACACATCGATTACTCGACTCCTGAAGGCAAGCTCCAACTGACGATTCTGGCAGCTTTTGCGGCCTACTTCTCTGATATGCTGGCCAAGCATACCAGCAAGGGAAAAGGTGAGCGGGCTGCGCAAGGCCTCTACAATGGGGATATCCCCTTTGGCTATCGTCGTGTTGGGCCGAAACTGCCACCTGAGCATGACCCGAAGACCATCCCTGGCCTGCGCATGATTGGCGAATTGCGTATGCAGGGGACGACTGCTGAACAGATCGCTGATGCCATCAACGCGGCGGGGTATCGCACTGGAAGCAAGCGGTTTGGTGATCGCCTCTTCACCCTTGATACGATCAACGCGATTACACGCAATGAGTTCTATGCGGCCTTTGCTCCTGATGATGACCGGGGAACTATTCTCTATCGCGGTCAGCGGTATCGGGGGCAGCACCAGGCGGCATTTACCTATGAAGAGTGGCAGAAAATTCGCACGGCCTCTCGAGCGAATTACCGTGCGCCTCAGAGAACAGAGCAGGCTCGTCGCGTCTATGAGTTCGCGGGCTATGCGGCTGATATCCATTGCGGTCTCAGTCTTCGCTGCCAGGGTGGCGGTGGCAGCAAGTATGGGTACTACAAGGATGTGGCGAAGAAGCGCCAATTGCTCTGCCCTGTTGGTGGATTTATGCAAGTGCGGTCTGATCTGGTGCGTGAGCAGTTTGGGCAGTTATTGGAACAGATGCATCTTCCTGGGCGTTGGCGTGAGGAAGTGCGCCAGCAGTTCTTAGGGAGAATGGAGCAATCTGGTCTCAACCAGGTAGGTATCGAGCGGGAGAAAGAGCGCTTGAAACTGAAGCGTTCGCGCATTCTCAAGCAGCATCGGGATGGCTATATTGATGATCACGAATTTCAGGCAGAGATGGCGGCGGTAGAACTGGCTCTGCGCGAGTTGGAGGTGCCGCAGATGGATGGCTTGCGACTGGATGATATCATTGAGGCCGGTGAGCGTTTGCCAGGAATGGCCGCGTTGTGGGAAGTGGCGACTCCAGAAGAGCGCCGTGAGATGGTGGTGTTGATGCTGGACTCAGGTGGCTTCTACTATGACCTAGAACTCAAGACGATTGCAGCGCTGCGGCCTCAACCTGCGTTTCTCCCCGTGCTGCGGATGATTGATGGCTTCATTGAATACAAAGAAGCCACTGGCACTCTTGTCACGCGCCAGTGGCAAGTACGGAACCGACGGGTTTCGGGTCCTCTGTCACCAATTTCCTCCCTCTTCCAAATCCCCACAAGTCCCCTCTCTCAGAAGCTTCAACAAATCCACTCAGAGATTTGTATCCCGCCTGTGGTTGAGGAATAACGTAGACCAGGCCCAAAAGAGATTCCCTACGGCATCCCAGAAGATCAGTGGCCGACAGTTCTTCCGCGTGTCCTTGAAAACCATGAATCCTATCGCAAAGTCGCAAGCGACTACGGTGTCTCACAGGAAACGATGCACCGTTTCGTACGAGCCACAAAAAAGGCTGGCTCCTTACTTGGTTTTGGAAACTCCTGAGCCAGACTTGTGATATCACGGCTTCCCTCTGCTAAGACCTGGTATGCCTTTTTCATCCTCTCAACCAGTGTCAGGATTTCATCAGACAAGGAGGTGTGTTTCGGACTTGTCTCAAGTGCACGCTCAAGAACAGGAGTTGACTTTTGACATCTGGCTCGCTTTCCGTGATTCCCAGACGTGAAGGACCTCGCATCAATGAGAACACTCTGCACGAACCAAGTCTGGATGCCATCGCCAATGGTGTGGATAGGGAAGGCGATGATCTCCCTGACAAACTCAACAGAGGAGGCAGGCGCAGAGAGTTGGATGGATCGCTTGCCTCCAGGCCGTCTCCGCGTCGTTTTTAACCAAGCTCATAGGCAGCTTTCAGCCAACCGAGAAGCTCTTCATCTACGTCGCCTGGGGAAGCGAGCTTCACCTCATTATGGAAGCGGTTCTTTGAGACTTGTTCTGTTTTTGTGATACGTGGGCTCTCAATGGCATGGTCGGTACGCACGTTCAGCAGTAGAGAGCTCTTGCGAGGATGGACACCGGCAAAGCCAACCGTATGAACCAAATGGAGCGAGGTCTTCTTCGGCTCTTCCTGAAATGGTCCGACGCTGTGGAGTGCTTCTACGAGGCGATCATAGATAGAGCGAACAACATCGTCCTTCCCGGTGAAGAGAGCTTCACGTGCGTCTGTGGTGGTGCTCATGGTTCTGCTCCTTTTGAGTTAACGTGGTAACTGTAGCGCTCACGCATAGCATTACCATATTCGTTCGCCCGATATCCCCTTTGACACCCTTTCCTAGATGTCTTCTTCTCCTTGCCAGCACAGTTTCCAGTTCGATGGTTTGTCAAGTCTCTCATCGCTGTCAATACATCGGTCTTGACACTGGGCCTGCTCAAAGGCAGTCGGATCATAGGGCAGCGTGTTGAAGCAGAATGCTGTGTTGGCTACTTGGGATATCCGTTCTCATAAATATGCTCTGATGATAAGCTCTATCTCTGTCTTTTCCTCTTTATCCACATCACGAGCAAGGTTTTCCACATTGGGCTTCCCCTCTTATTTTAGAACGGATATCCCAAGTAGCCAACACACCCTTCACACATCATTTCGGCCTTCTCATTTTCTGGCTGGAGACCTCATGTACAGGTCACTTCATCGTCACATTGCCCCTCTTACGAAGGGCGGTTTGGAGCCACTTTATTCGATGGGTCCATCTCGTTGCGCAACTCGCGGGATAGACCGACGCTTACTATCGATCTGAGCGGGCCTGCCGGGAATGTGTTTATGGTCATAGGCCATGCAGTATGCTGATTAGTGGCGAGGTGCTGGAAAAATTCAATGACGAAGTTCGCACGGCCATAGCGCCAGGTGCGGGCAAGAAGTACGAAGACATCTTGGCAATCGTCAACTCGTATGTTCGCCTGATAGATAGTTCAGGGTTGTATCCTGAGTACTCAAACGAAGCGGCAGAATAAGCACGCAGCCGCGCATGGCCCTGGTAGATCACACACTGCCAGGGCTTCTTCAATGCCCGTACATGGCCTTAGTCTTGTTGAAACTCTCACTACTCCCAATTACGTCCGTCCATCAACTGTTCACCGCGCTCCGCAAACCACTGAATGCCTTCTATCGCAGACTTCTCGAGCGAACGATAGAAGTTTGCTTCGACAGATCCTGGAGGTAAGGTTCTTGCAAGTTCGGCTGAACGATCCCGCTGCTCATATCTTCAGGAAATGGTTGACCTGGCCTGCCATTTCGCCCACCTGAAGTGGTAGCTGCGAACAAACCGCCCCTGATCACATTTACGCTCTTTTCTCCGCATTTGGCGGCGGTACGTAGTACCCGCTTTACAAAATCAGCCTGGTCCCAAACAAAAGTCCGAGGCGCTTTGTGTAGGATGGCCCCTACTGCCTTGAGCTGACCATCCGTTCCTGAAAGCACGGCTTCGTCCAATACGCCGATTACCTCATCGTCAAATCCTCCGGCGACAACACGAAAAATTTCTGCACCCATTTGTTGCCGTTGCCATGATGTTGGCTTGGCTGCCATCCAGTCACGGATCTCGCGTAAGAATTGTACAAAGCTGACACTGTCGCGAATATGTAAAGAGTAGTGCCAAGTGTATGATACAGCGCGGTAGTTTTCGGCTTTCGGGTGCGCCTCGCTGTATTCAACACGTTCTTTGAGGAGCTTTAAGACTGCATCTGGATCTGTCTTGGAGATTTCTCCCAAAAATTCGGTGGTTTCATAATCGCCGATGTCTGGACAGTGGCCTAGTTGCCCCCACACACGGTCCGCTTGCTCAGAAGTTAGGGCCGACCATTTAAGGTAACCATGAGCTCCAAAAGTGGAAAACAGCTCTTTAGCAACAGCATCTGAATCCTCGAATCTTACTAATGATAACAGCTCTGCTGCAATACTCGAATGGTCTTTAGCCATGAACTGCGCTGCCCTGATAACTGAGTTTCGCACAAAGACATCGTTATGGGTTGCCAATTCGTGCAATAGCTCGACCTCGCCTTCGATGAGAGGCCGCATACCTCGGTTCCATCCGTATGCCTGCGCTACTGCCCTAGTCGTTGCTATATCCTCCGCTTTCAAGATGGAGCGCGAGGCCTCAATGGCTGTTTGGGGCTCTGCTTCTGTCATTAACGTCAAAATGACGGGCAATATGCAGTTAAGGATACTTGCTGGATCATTGGCAATACGTTTGCAAACAATATGACCAATTTCTGGCGCGAGTTTAGTCAAGGTCCACATAAATGGGCTTGGCGTAGCAAAGTCTCCAAATGCCCTCAAGTGTGCTTTTAGCTGGCTCTCGATCATGTCAACTATTTCTTCGCTTCGGCGCTCCTTAATAAGCTCCGTAGCGACTTTTTCGTACCATTCCTGTCGGCGCTTTTCGGCGGCTTGGTAATCACGAATATACTCGAACATCAACTGTCCCCACCCATCATGCAGTACTAGGGCGAGCTGGTGCTCTATGGTTGTGGGCAAGGCATTTATTACGGTAGTTGCGACTTCTTTTGTGCCAGTTTTGGAGTAGTGTTTATGCCACTGCAAGGCCTGCCGGATGGCGATGTCAAGGACAGGATCAAGCTTTGTATCGCTAGCGATATCAGCTAGCTGGTTGATGGTTTCAATAAAGATAGGTGTCCAAACAGCCCTTTCTTTGTCGCTCACCTCGCGACCAAATAGGCCAGCAGGGTAACCCAAGCCCTGTCCAATAACTTTTATGCCTCGAACCGCTCGTTTTACGTCGGGCAGCTTTGCTTCCCTGATCGCAAGCGCGTTAACACGGTCACGTAAACTACGAACGGCAGGTAGGTTGATTAGGATACGGTCGAAACGAGATGGTGTCTCCTTCTGCAAAATCGTCAGACCCCTCGGTTGCCATAATATTTGCTAAGATATCGAATGGCGAGTAAGGCAGTTCGGCGACGCCGTCATCAGCTAGCCAGCGCTCAGCCGCATCAACCATCGCATTGTTGAATGCGAGCGGCTTACCAATTTGGTATGCAGCCAAGTCGCTCAGTACGCGAATAGGATGCTCGGGGTATGGGTTAGTGGGGCGGTAGTCGGTTTTACTAAGTTACCAGAGCAAATCAACGGCTTCGGGTAAGTATTCGAGATTGTAGGCAACATGCTTGAGTAGTTTCGGAATTTCATGCAAGACATCCGTATACGTTGGTGGGTAGACCTTACCCAGCACACTGTTAGTTTCTTCAAGCTCTTCGGTAGGGTTTTCGATAGCCCACCGCGCTAGGGCCAGGGCGCGATTTGGCTGGAAATAGGCGACCTTTTGCAGGAGCCACATAATATGTTGTCTTGCGCGTACACCCGAACCTTTAAACTCCTCTTCAATAGCGTTCCATAGGGAATCTACTAATGACAGTGAACCTGAAGGCTCCTGGGCCACCTGCCAGTCAACGCGGCTAGCGTTTATTACCACGTGTTGCAGCGATAAACCATGTAGCTCATGGTGGACGCGGGTAATATAGCCAGACGTTATTCCTGAGCGCTCATCGTAGCAAGCTTCTGGAAACCTCGCCAGGGATGGTTTACAAATCCTGGCAGTGAGGATGACCGATAGGCTCGACACCTCACAGGAGAGGGAAAATCGTCCTATGTTCTGGGCAGATTCTTGTCGTGATCAGGCTTTTCCCGTAGCATAGCGACAAGATCATCGAACTGGCAAAGGATGCCCATAATCAAGCAATGGAGCGCTTCCCGATCCAGTAGAAGAGCAGATAAACGCTTGTGCTCTTTTTTGCTGTTCATACTCGATACAGATGCCGACTGGTGACACGTCCGTGGCGCTCCCTCTACAACCGTGGGGAGTTCAGTTTGAACTCCCCACAGGGATAACCTTGAGATGAGACAGCCTCTCGCAAAGAGCTTGGCCGAGTCCCCGGTGAGAGCGCCGAACGGCTCTCACGCAGTGGCCATTTCTCCCCGAAACTCTTGCTGACGTAACCAGGCTTCAAACGTCAACAACCGTGGGTGAAGCTGACGTAAGGAGGCAATGTCAGCGCTATCCCCATCTTGCTCCAAAAATGCAGCGACCTTTCTTATTGCTTCAAGATGCGGCTCCTGTGTCTCAGGCTTTGATTGATACGCAGCCGGGCGTCCGAACACGCGGCTCACCACTGCGGCAATCTGGCTCCAGGTCGGTTCGTCCCCGGCAATTTCCAACTCCTTTCCAAGAAAACTCTTTGGATGATCAAAAGCAAGAGCCGCAAACGCTCCGATATCATGAGCAGCAATCAACTGGATTTTCTTGTCTGGAGATCCAATATACGGAATGAGAAACTGCTCATTCACCTGATGCAGCAGGAAATGAAAATTTTCCATAAACATCGCCGGTCGCACGATGGTGGCGGGCAGATCCAGGGTACGAATGTGCTGCTCAATGTGCCCTTTGGCCTCGTACAGCGGGATGCCAATAGGACGATTTGGGGCGATCACCGAACTGTACACGAGATGAGAGATCCCCACGGTTTTCGCGGCATCTGCCACCATTTTCCCTTGTCGCTCTTCTTCCTGAGCATCAAACGTACTTTGAACGCTAAAGACCCCATCCATGCCCTTCATCGCTTCGGTAACGGAAGCAGGATTATTCAGATCCCCTTGCACGATCTCGACGCCCTGACGGCGCAACGTTTGCGAGACCGCTTTCTGAGGGTCGCGCACCAGTGCTCGTACCATCCAACCGTTTGCCAAGACGTGTGTGGTGACTGCGCCACCTTGCTTTCCGGTCGCGCCGAGCACCAACACCGCTTTTGTCGAAGATGCCATATGATATTCTCCTTCTTGATTCTTGCTTATTTCACTACAGCGTGTCTCTGGACCTCATCTGCCACGCAGACAGAGGCGCGCGGGTGAGGTCCAGGCTTCCCATCACGACTGACTCTGCGCTGCCGATCTCCCGCGCCTCTAGCCTCCCTGGGAACTCGCAAACAGGGTCTGGTCGAAGACGATCCGAATGGAGGTGATCTTGCCGTTCTTGACGGTGAAGTATTTGGCGGTGGGAATGCTCTTGACGGAAAGGGTATGCGTGTTGTAGAACAGCAGCGCGGTCTCGTCGTTGCCGAAGGCGGCAATCAGCGTTGAGCCGGTGAGGATCGAGGCGAAGCCCACCTCGGACTGGCGGAAGGCCGCTGTGCCCTCCAGGCGTCCGGTTGGCGCGTCGCCGACGATATCGTCGGCGATGAAGCTCATGGCCGTGTCGATGTCGCGTCCGCTCCACGCGTGGTAGTAGGCCAGGGCGATTTGCAGCGCAGGGCTGTTGGTTTGGGTCATAGGAATGTTCCTTTCTTGTCTGCTTGATTAACCAGGTCGGCACTCCCC
>Ga0137365_10002505_pt1 | contig 14569 bp, 15 predicted proteins | sample SagtaG_9_FD_104799 | JGI IMG/M metagenome (GOLD analysis project Ga0137365, IMG submission 104799) | Vadose zone soil microbial communities from Sagehorn Ranch, Mendocino, California, USA - Sage1_L_40_16 metaG | ecosystem: Environmental > Terrestrial > Soil > Vadose zone | place: USA...
CGTTTCTGTATGGCCCCGCCTATGCCGCGAGCGCGCGCGTTATGGCAATTCATGTGTTTACGAACGTGCCGATAGCGTTGGGGATCGCACAAAGCAGTTGGATCGTAAATGAAAGACAGAACATGATCTCACTGTACAGAACGGTCCTCGGCGCGGTTTCCAACGTGATGCTGAACCTGCTCTTGATCCCGCCTTACGGAGCCGTTGGGGCAGCCATCGCGAGCGTGAGCGCGCAACTCGTGGCCGCGGTGTTCTCGAATCTGGTTCTCGCACCGAAAATATTCGTCATGCAGGTGTCGTCGTTGCTGCAGCTCCGAGCGTTCAGAGCATGAGCCTGATCGGGGCTCAGATCACAGACCTCTGGGTTGTCACAGTGTCGAAACGAACAGCTATGATGTGGAGTTGGCATCTGCCCCGATCTCGGTGGGTGATGTGCCAGTGGAGCCGGAATTGGATTCCTGTCGTTCGTGTAAGAGCGCTCAGAGTATTGCCCCGGTTGATTTGATGAGGAAATTGATCGCCCGGATACTGGGGAGCGATGTTGTATCGGAGAATCCGCCAGTTTGTATCGACATCGGTGCATCCGGGGCGCTCCCGTCCGAATGGCGCCTGCTGGCCCCACACTCGATCTGTGTCGCGTTCGACGCGGACACGCGCGAGTTTCGGATCGACGACTCCTCGAGCGGCGGATGGAGACGCTTGGTCAAGCTCAATCGCCTGGTCGCCGAGAAGTCGACGGATGCAGTCGATTTCTTTCTGACCAAGTCTCCCTTCTGCTCGAGTTCGCTTCACCCTGACAGTGCTGCTCTCGAGCGGTGGGCATTTAGCGGCCTCTTCGAGGTGGAACGGAAGGTATCGTTACCTGCCGTGTCGTTGACTCGAACGCTCGCCGACCTCGGGATTCAGCACATCGACTGGTACAAATCAGACACCCAAGGAATCGATCTGCGAGTTTTCGCCTCACTCCCAAGTGGAATGATCAACCATGTCATCGTTGCGGACTTCGAGCCGGGGATCATCGACGCCTATGAAGGCGAAGACAAGCTGTTCGCGGTGATGCATTTCATGAATTCTCGCCCGTTCTTTGTCAGTGATATGAAGATATGGGGCTCTCAAAGAATAGACGCGGCCGGACTGCGTTCTCTGAACACCGTGCAGAGGAGGTTCGTCTCCTCGATTCTTAAGATGTCGCCCGGTTGGTCTGAATTGACGTACTTGAACGACTTTTCCGGGGCGCCTGATTCGAGGCGACAGTACTACCTGGGCTGGGTGTTCTCTACGATCAAGAAGCAGGACGGCCATGCCCTCGCGATCGCGGAGCGTGGACTACGTATTTTCGCCGATCCAGTCTTCGAGGACTGCCGGCGAGCTTCGCTCCGGCAGATGCGCGCGAGATACCCCCAGTTGGCCCTGCATGTGCTGAGACGGGGACTCGCCAAGGTCTTCGGTCGATGAGGTCAGCTGGTGGCCGCCGTGTTCTCGAATCTGGTTCTGGCACCGAGCGTATTCGTCATGCAGGCGTCGTCACTGTTGCACTTCCGAGCGTTAGAGCATGAGCCTGATCGGGGCTCAGATCACAGACCTCTGGGTTCGGTTTCTGGCACGGCCCAGATTCCAGCGCGTGAACCGATTCCTCTTGAATCTGAGCCTCAGAGGACTGGGGATTCTGAACTACCGCAACGCGCAGGAGAGTGGCGAGACGCACTTCCTTGCGAAGATTCTAAGATGTTATTACGGACCCGGTTCTAGGGCTGCAGGCGTCATTCTCGACGTTGGGGCGAACGTTGGGGGCTACAGCGGCGCGATCCTCAGCATCGCCCCCACGGCTCAGATCTATTGCTTCGAACCGCACCCCGGCAACCGGAGACACCTCGATGCGGCCCTCGGGAGCAGAGTGACTGTGGTACCCGCGGCCGTGGGGTCGACGCCGGGATCGGCTGAGCTGTACGATTATGCGGAGGGACCCGGCTCGTCTCACGCTTCGCTCCACAAGGACGTCTTTGAGAAGCTTCGACAGCGCCCACATCAATCGCTATGCGTGAACGTGATCACGATCGACGATTTCGTCGAGGAGCACAACATTCCCGCGATATCTCTCCTCAAGGTCGACGTGGAAGGGCACGAGTTGGAAGTGCTCCGGGGCGCCTCGAGGGTGATTCGTGAACAGAAGGTGGACATCGTGCACTTCGAATTCAACGAGATGAATGTCATCACGAGAGTGTTTCTCGCGGACTTTTTCGCTTTGCTACCCGGGTTCGCATTCTATCGTCTCCTCCCGGACGGCTGGATTCCGATCACGGATCGGCCGATGGAAAACGTGTTCGCGTTCCAGAACCTCGTCGCCGTCAGAGTCGGGGCTCCGGCATTCAGTTTGTTTGCGGTGCGATGATCAGGATTCAACGCGGCGGGATGGACGAGGAACGAACTTGTACGCCTTGAGGCCGTCGAAACGGCCGATGACCTGGTGGGATGCAGCCGAGTCGACTAACGGGTGCGCTCCGATCGCCACGCTGATCGGCGTTTGCCGGAGTGCGTCCCCGCGCCCGATCGCGTCCGAGCCCGTAGCCTCCGCGGCATACAGGGAGTAATGCGGCAGCGCTCCTGATCATGAATCGACTGGAACTGCACGTTGCGACCACGCCTGTCTCATCGCCACCGTCATCTCACGAATGACCTGGATGTCGAGGTGCTGGCTGCTTTCATCACCCGGTCATGCTCTTCGCCGCGTACTATCTTTTGTGTTACGTGATCAGACAGCGGGCCGAACCGGGCCGGCTTAGTTATCGTTCTCGGCGTACCGATGGGGTGACTCGTGAGTCCGCTCTTTGTGAAGGTGGCCAACGGGCAGATATCGTCGCAGCAAGAGTGCGCTATACCGTTGCGCGTTGGCGTGATCATCATGTATCTCGTGACTCTGGATATGACGCTGGGACCATTAAGACTGTCCCGGGGGATCCGTCTGCTAATGGTTGGCGCGTTGTTGGCGTATTTTGTGCGCCGTTTCCCGACCACTTACCGGACGGGAGGCGGTACGGTTAGGTCGGCCTGGGCCAAAGACGAGCCACTGTGGTGAGCAGGCCGCACGCTCCCATCGCCCTCTTTGCGTACCGGCGGCTGGATCACGCTCAGCGCACGATCGCGGCCTTGCTGGCGAACGCCGAGGCTAGGGGCTCAGACCTGATCATCTTCGCCGATGCAGCGAGCACGGCAGCGACCGAGGGGGAGGTAGCAGCGGTGCGACGCTACCTCCGAGGCGTATCGGGGTTCGGGTCCGTCACGCTCGTGGAGCGTGAGCGGAACTTTGGCCTCGCGAACTCGATCATCGCGGGCGTTACGGAGGTGTTCCGGGACCACGACCGCGTGATTGTGGTGGAAGACGATCTCGTAACGAGCCGATTCTTTCTGCGGTTCATGAACGAAGCGCTGGAGTACTACAAGGATGATGAGCGTGTCGCGAGCATACACGGGTACGTTTACCCGGTCGACCAGCCCCTGCCGGAAACGTTCTTTCTCCGAGGTGCTGACTGTTGGGGTTGGGCCTGCTGGCGGCGGAGCTGGCGATTGTTCAATCCAGATGGTCATCACCTGATCTCTGAGTTGCGTCGCTGCGGGCTTACCCGACAATTCGATCTCGATGGCTCCTACAAATTCACGAAGATGCTTGAGGACCAGGTCGCAGGCGCCAATGATTCCTGGGCGGTACGGTGGCACGCCTCCACGTTTCTTCAGGGTAAGTTGACATTGTATCCCGGTCACTCTCTCGTCCACAATGTCGGGAACGACCTGTCCGGACGTCACGGTATCGACACGAGGATCTATGATGTGGAGCTCACCTCCGCTCCGATTCACGTGGGCGACGTGCCCGTGGAGGAATCGCGTGTGGGGCGAACGGCATTCATCAACTTTCTGAGCCGACGCCCATCCTGGCGGAATCCGAGTCGATTCTTTGCTCAGCTGATCCGGCGCCTTGCGAGGGCGACGTGAATCCGACGGTTTGCCATTGGTCGATGACCTGATGGAACACTTCGTCACGCTCTTTGACAGCTGGTTTCTGCCACAGGGATTGGCTCTGCACAGCTCGCTCGAGCAACACGGTGGCGCCTACACGCTATGGATCCTATGCATGGACGACGACGCGGCGCGAGTGCTGAGGCAGCTGGCCCTCCCGAACGTGCGCCTCCTGTCGCTTTCCAACGCCGAGACGCCGGGCCTGCTGCGAGTGAAGGCCGGGCGAACGCGTGCAGAATACTGCTGGACCCTCACCCCCGTTGCCCTCCGGCTCGTCTTCGACGCGGACGTGGGCGTTAAGCGGGTGACGTATGTCGACGCCGACCTGTGGTTCAGAAGGAGTCCGGCCCCATTGTTCAGAGAGCTTGAGGCGTCCGGCAAGCAGGTTTTGATCACGGATCATGCGTTTGCGCCCGAACACGATAAGTCCGCAACGAGCGGACAGTACTGCGTGCAGTTCGTGACTTTTACGCATGCCGGAGAGATCGTGCGCAAATGGTGGGAGGATCGATGCATCGAATGGTGCTTTGCGAGATGTGAAAATGGCAAGTTCGGCGATCAGAAATACTTGGATGATTGGCCCGAGCGGTTCGCCGACCACGTGCACGTGCTTCAACATCAGGAGTGGACGCAAGCACCTTGGAATGCGACGAGGTTTCCGTATGGCAGCGCCGTCATCTATCATTTCCAAGGCCTCCGGCTGATCGGGGGGAAGACCGTGAGTTTAGGGGACTATCCCTTGCCTCCCGCCTTGGTGTGCCACGTGTACGAGCCGTACCTGGACTGCCTCCGAAGGGCACTGGCCGTGCTTGCACAGGTCGGTTTCACACCACGAGTGTTCCGACAGCGGCCCAATATCCTCTCGCGCTTCAAGAGGAGGCTGTACGGTCTCTACGTCCACCTGTGGCGGGTCCGGTATCAGCACTACAGGACTCTCTGAGGCTGGACGTGCCGGCGCGTGCCTCGTCACATTGTTCCGTCCGACGCCCCTGAATCACGGGAGCACAACGTGAGCGATCTGCCACTTGTCGCGAGAGAACCGGGACGTGGTGATCAGCACTTTTACCTCGCAGCGGTGGCACTGCTGGGGATCTGCTACCTGTTCTCGCCGCTGGTGTCGTTCGTGGGAGCGCTCTTATACTTGACCGTCTTCAGCCGCCGCCTGAACACCCCGGTACGAGTCGCTACGAGTGTCGTCGCGATTGTCTCAGCCGCGTCCATTTGGGCCTCCCGCGAGGTTGGTCGCAGTGTTTCCGACGACTTGGCAGCCTACTACGACATCTACAGCCGCCTCGGCATGTTGGAGTGGGGTACCGAGCGAATTCCGGTTTATGAATTCGGACTGCCGCTGCTACTCAAGATCATCCGCGTTGCTTTGCCTGACCTGACCCCCAACGGCTTGATGTTTGTGTTGACGACCGTGACAGGGCTGACCCTGTTGTTCTGCGTCGAGCGCTTCGGGTTGCGTGAGTTTCCACGAGAGAAGCGAGGATATTGCGCGGCTATGGTCTTGCTGTTCTTTTCCTTTGTCCTAACGACTCAGCTCACCAGGCAAATGCTCTCGAGCGTTCTACTGGTGAACATATTCTTTTGTCTCCGGGCGGTGCCAACGGGTTTCTCGGTGCTCTTGGCCTCGCTGTTTCATGTTTCCGCCGTTGCGGTATATGCGGTTGTGAGGGTGTTGCGAAGCAAATACCTCCTCGTCCCGTTTGTGTTCGTCGCGGTCTTCATCGTCCCTAAGGTACTCGATCTGGCGGCCGCGGCCTCTCTAGTTACGGCGTACGATGTTCCTCGAGTGGGCTACTACGTGACGGCGGGAGATAGCGGCGCGAACGCGGCCAGTCTTGGTGTTGTGCTGGTGGTCGGCGTGACGGGACTGCTGAGCCTGCTGGCTTTCAAAGCCGCCCACGCTCGGATTTTGTCGCAAGAGAAGGGAATGCTGCTGTTGCTAGCCGGCGTGATCATCGCGTATCTGCTGACGCTCGATGTGACATTGGGTCCATTCAGACTGTTTCTTGTATTCCATGCGGTCATGGCCGGTTGGTTCTTCGCATACTTCACACGTCGATTTCCCACCCCTTACCTGGTGGTGGGTGGTGTGGCCCTCATCCTGTGGCGGACTCGGTCTCTCTACATTCTTGATCCCGCGAGCGCATTCGTACCTTGGGACGTGTACGGTGCCTTCGGTGCCTTCCCCGGCTATTTTGTGCTCTCGTACTTTACCAGCTAGAACGTGACTAGGATGACGGAGGTGCATGGTGAGGGCGCGGCGTGGGAGCCTGCCGTTCGCACGAAACCCGGCTGGGCTGGACGTGCCAAAACACTGGTCAGAGAGTGGATTCCACCCGCGGCCGTCCGTCTCCTGCGGCGCTTCGCCGGCCGCCACTGGGGGGGACTGAGATTCGAAGGGGACTTCGTAACGTGGGAAGACGCGAAGGCCGCCTCGACGGGTTACGCCGACGCGTCCATTCTTGCCAAGGTCACAGAGGCGACTCTCAAGGTGCGGCGGGGTGAGGCGACGTACGAGCGTGACTCTGTGCTGTTCGATCAGATCCAGTACTCCTGGCCCCTGCTCGCAGCCTTGATGTGGGCGGCAGCGCGGAGTCGTAGTCGCCTGACCGTCCTGGATTTCGGGGGCGCACTCGGGGGTGGTTATCATCAGAATCGGAGATTTCTCGACGGCCTTGGGGAAGTCAGGTGGGGCGTCGTGGAGCAACCCCACTACGCTGCGACAGGCCGGGCACTCTTTGAAAACGAGCAATTACGGTTTTTCGACACGATCGATGAATGTGACGCAAAGCTTCGGCCCAATGTGATCGTGCTCGGCAGCGTCCTGCAGTACTTGCCCGACCCCGACCTGGTCCTGCAAGCGTTGGAGCGCACCTCGGCGAATGTGATGATCGTTGACCGGACCCCCTTCGCGAGTATCGAGCAGGATAGGATCAGCGTCCAGCGCGTGCCGACGTCGATCTATGAGGCCAGTTATCCATGCCGTATCCTGTCGCGGAAGCGCATACGGGCGCTGCTTTCGGGGTGGAATACCCTCGAGACCTTCAAGTGCGCCGAAGGAACGATGAGTACAGATGTCGGGTTGAGGTTTACCTTCGAGGGCTTCATCCTGCAGCGATGATTCAACAGACGCTCGGCAAGATCTACCGTGAGCAGAGCTTTCACCCGACCTGGTTGGGGGTATTCGTAAACCCGTTCTTCATCGCGCGCCGCGGGCTCGCGGGCGCGGTGAGAGAATTCGCGCATCTTGTGCACGGCCGCCTACTCGATGTCGGATGTGGCACCAAACCCTATGAGCGCTTCTTCCACGTGGATGAGTACGTCGGGTTGGACATCGAGTCCGCGCGCTCAAGGGCGTCGGCGGCGGCAGACCAGTACTACGATGGCCACCAGTTTCCGTTCGGGGACGCCGCGTTCGACGCAGTGCTCTGCAATCAGGTCTTGGAGCATGTCTTCAACCCGGACGAATTCGTGGGCGAAATCCACCGCGTTCTCAAGCCCGGGGGACGAATGGTCCTGACGGTGCCGTTCGTGTGGGATGAGCACGAGCAGCCGTTCGACTATGCACGGTACTCGAGTTTTGGACTACGAGCGCTCGTCGAGCAGCATGGCTTCGCGATCGAGCGCCAGCGGAAGATCAACGCGAACGTGTCGGTGATCTTTCAACTGATCAATGCTTACCTGTACAAGGTAGTGCCGAGGCCGCTGATCGTGCACCTGATAGTGTGTGCGACCGTGATGGCGCCGATCTCGTGTCTCGGTGTGTTGCTCTCGAAGGTCTTTCCGGACAACGAGGACCTGTACTTGGATCAGATCATCGTCGCAAAGAAGCTGTCGCAATGACCTTTGTCGAATCCCGCGTTCTAATCACCGGTGGGCTGGGCTTCATCGGGTCCAACCTGGCTCGCAGACTGGTGGATCTGGGCGCGAACGTAACGTTAGTGGACAGCCTGCTTCCGCAATATGGCGGGAATCGTTTCAACATTGTCGACCTCGAGTCTGCGGTGACGGTCCATATCGGTGATGTGCGTGATCCGGACGCGATGCTCCACTTGCTCAGGGACAAGGAGTATCTGTTCAACCTCGCCGCCCAGACCAGCCACAGGGACTCGATGAGCGATCCGCAAACGGATCTGGAGATCAATGTGACTGCGCAGCTGTCGATGCTGGAAGCCTGTCGCAAGGTCAACCCGGCCGTCAGAATCGTGTTTGCCAGCACCCGGCAACTCTACGGGAAGCCCGACTACCTCCCCGTCGATGAGCGCCATCCGATCCGTCCCGTGGATATCAACGGGATCCACAAGCTGGCCGGAGAATGGTACCATCGCTTATATCACGCCGTGTACGGGATACGCGCGTGCGTTCTGCGCCTGACCAACACGTACGGCCAAGGCATGCGAGTCAAGGATGCTCGCCAGATGTTCCTTGGCATCTGGGTGCGCCGACTTGTCGAGGGCCAGCCGATCCAGGTGTTTGGAGACGGATCGCAAATGCGGGACTTCAACCACGTCGACGACTGCGTCGATGCACTGCTGTTGGCGGCTCAGAGTCATGTCGCCTACGGGAAGGTGTACAACCTGGGCAGTGCGGAGGTCATCAGTCTCAATGACCTGGCGCAGCTTATGGTCAATCTGGGCTATGGTGGAGTATACGAGATGGTTCCGTTCCCACCAGATCGGAAGGCGATCGATATCGGCGACTATTACGGCGACTTCACCCTGATTCAGAGGGAGTTAGGGTGGTTGCCCAAGGTGTCGTTGTCTGGCGGTCTGAAGAAGACCGTTGACTTCTACCGCCAGCACGCGCGGCACTATTGGGAATGAAATGATTCTGTTCAATGACTTCCAGGCCGAGCCGGCGGCATTGCGGGACGCGATGCTGGCCGCCGTGGCGCGCGTGCTGAAGTCCGGCTGGTATATCCTCGGCACTGAGGTCCAAGCCTTCGAGCAGGAATGGGCTCGGATATGTGGGGTTGCGCGTGCGGTTGGCGTGGCGAACGGGACGGATGCGATCGAGATCGCGCTGCGCTCGCTCGACATCGGGCCGGGGGACGAAGTGGTCACCACGCCCATGACGGCCTTCGCCACGGTCCTCGCGATCATCCGCGCCGGCGCAACACCCGTGCTGGCGGATATCGAGCCTGAGACCGCGTTGCTGTCGCTCGACAGTGTCGAGCGTTGCCTGTCGACAAAGACCAAGGCCGTGGTGCTCGTGCATCTTTATGGCCAAGTCCGCGAGATGTCGGCGTGGCAGCAGTTCTGCGCTCGGCGTGGGGTTGCGCTGGTGGAAGACTGCGCCCAGGCTCATGTCGCGACCCTCGGCGGCAAGGCGGCCGGCTCGTTCGGTCGCGTCGGCGCGTACAGCTTTTATCCCACCAAAAACCTCGGCGCGCCTGGCGATGCGGGTGCGCTCGTCACCGATGATCCCGTGCTAGCGGAACGCGCCTATCGATTGCGCAACTATGGCCAAAGCGACCGCTATCACCATCTGGAACTCGGTATGAACAGCCGCCTCGACGAACTTCAAGCTGCGATCCTCCGCGAGCGACTGAGATGGCTGGAGGTGTTTACAGCCCGTCGGCAGGAGATCGCGCGGTCATATCTGGACGCTATATGCAACCCGCAGGTCCAAGTCCAAGCGCGTCCGGTGGAGGCGTCGGCGCACGTCTATCATCTGTTTGTGGTCACCTCCCCGCAGCGGCAGGCTTTGCAGACACACCTGGAGCAGAGCAACGTGCAGTCGCTCGTTCATTACCCGATCCCCGTACATCATCAGGAGCCATGTCGCGGCGTCAAGAGAGATCCGCAAGGGCTGCCGACCAGCGAACGCCACGCAGCCTCCTGTCTCTCGCTGCCGTGTCATCCTCAGATGTCGAATGCAGATGTGCGGGCGGTCATTGACGCGGTGAACGCCTTCCAGAGCGATTGATGGAGCATTACGTCACGTTGTTCGACAGTCTCTTCCTGCCGCAGGGACTCGCGCTGCAGAGCTCCCTGGAGCGTCACGCGGTACCCTATAGCCTCTGGATCCTGTGTATGGACGGTGCGGCGTACGAGGTGTTGAGTCAGCTCCGTCTGCGCAACGTGCGATTGGTGCGACTAGCCGAGGTCGAGACCGCCGAACTGCTCCGCGTGAAGGGAGAGAGATCGACAGGCGAGTACTGTTGGACCGTGACACCGTTCACCCCACGCTTTGTGTTCGGGGCCGATGCCACTGTTCATCGGGTGACCTATCTAGACGCGGATCTCTGGTTCCGAGCCGCCCCGGCTCCGATATTTCGAGAGTTCGAGCAGTCCGGGAAACAGGTGTTGATCACAGATCATGCCTACGCCCCCGAGCACGACCAGACGGCGACACACGGCCGCTACTGTGTGCAGTTCATCACATTCACCCGAAACGGTGGCGAACCGGTGCGGCAGTGGTGGCAGGAGCGCTGCGTGGAATGGTGCTTCGCACGACCAGAGAATGGCAAGTTCGGCGATCAGAAGTATTTGGATGACTGGCCAGAGCGTTTTAGCAATCAGGTCCACGTGCTGCGCCACGCGGAGTGGACGCGGGCCCCATGGAACGTCACGGAGTCTCCATACGAGCAGGCGTTGTTCTTTCACTTTCACGGCCTGAGACTCCTGACCCATGACAAAGTGAATCTCGGAGGTTACCCGTTGTCGCCCGAACTGATCGACCATGTGTACGCGCCGTATTTAGCCTGTTTGGCTCGAGCGGTCGGTGCGCTCCGAAGTGTCGGATTCGAGCCGCGCCTGCAGCAACACAATGGAATGCTGTTGACCCTGAAGCGTCTGCTGTTCGGCACGTTTGCGCACCGTAAGCGATTCGTCGTCAAGTCGCTGACGTTGTCGTAGCATGCGCCTTTTGATCAGCGGTGGCGCCGGCTTTATTGGGTCTGCGGTGATCCGGCACGTCATTCAGCACACGCCACATACCGTGGTGAATGTCGACAAGCTCACTTATGCCGGCAATCTCGAGTCCCTCAGCCCCGTGAGCGGCGATCCGCGGTACGTTTTGGAGCAGGCCGATATTGCGGACCGCGCGCGCATGGACCGCATCCTCGCGGAGCATCAGCCCGATGTCATCATGCACTTGGCCGCCGAGTCCCACGTCGACCGCTCTATTGAGAGTCCGGGTGACTTCATCCAGACCAACATCGTCGGGACGTATGCGCTGCTGGAAGCAGCGCGTGCCTACTGGCAAGCGCTGCCGCACGGTCGCCGGGTCACGTTTCGCTTTCATCACGTCAGCACCGACGAAGTGTACGGCGACCTCGGTCGCGGCACGGGCGCGCTGTTCACGGAGCACACGCCCTACGCGCCCAGCAGTCCGTACGCCGCGAGCAAGGCCGCGAGTGACCACCTGGTGCGCGCTTGGCAGCGTACGTTTGGTGTGCCTACGCTGATCACGAATTGTTCTAACAACTATGGACCCTATCAGTTCGCCGAGAAGCTGATCCCGCACACGATTCTCAGCGCGCTCTTTGGCAAACGGCTTGCGGTATATGGCGACGGCCAACACGTTCGCGACTGGCTGTATGTCGAAGACCACGCCCGGGCACTGCTGAACGTGCTCAGCGACGGCCAAGTGGGCCAGACGTACAACATTGGCGGTCATACTGAGCAGAAGAACCTCACCGTCGTCCAAACGATTTGCGATCTGCTCGAGGAGCTGGCGCCCCGGCGGCGGTCGCCGGAACTGACGCACTACCGTGACCTTATCATCTTTGTGCCAGACCGACCCGGCCATGACGAGCGGTACGCCACTGATGCCAGCAAGATCGAGCGTGCACTCGGGTGGCGCCCACGCGAGAGTTTCGCGTCGGGGCTTCGGAAGACCGTGCTCTGGTACTTGGATAACGAAGCCTGGTGGCAGCGCATACTCTCAGGCGCGTACCGACTGACGCGCATCGGTCAGCTCAGCTCCGGACCGGAGACGAGCCGCGTATGAAAGGCATTATCCTGGCGGGTGGAAGAGGCACGCGCCTTTACCCCATCACCTTGGGGGTGTGCAAGCAATTGCTCCCGGTGTACGACAAACCGATGATCCACTATCCCCTTTCGGTGCTCATGCTGGCGGGTATTCGAGACATTCTCATCATTACCGCACCCCAAGATCAGCCGGCCTTTCAGAGAGTGCTCGGTGACGGGAGTCAGTTTGGCGTCCACCTGAGCTATGCCGTGCAGCCCCGACCGGAGGGGTTGGCTCAGGCATTCCTCATCGGTGAACAGTTCATCGGGAACGGTCCGGTGTGTTTGGTGCTCGGAGACAACATCTTCTACGGCGAGGGTTTCATTGCATTGCTGCAGAAGCACGCAGCCATCACGCAGGGTGCGACGATATTTGCGTACCAGGTGATAGATCCCCAGCGGTTTGGCGTGGTGGAATTCGACGGCGATCATCGGGTGCTTTCCATCGCGGAGAAGCCCGCCAATCCCAAGAGCAAATGGGCGATCACCGGGCTGTACTTCTATGATCCAGAGGTGGTTGAGATCGCTTCACGTGTCAAGCCATCCGCACGCGGCGAGCTCGAGATTACGGCCGTCAACGAAGCTTATCTCGCGCGCGGCCTGCTGTCGGTCGAGCTGCTCGGTCGAGGGTTCGCTTGGCTGGATACGGGTACGTTCGAGAGCCTGTTGCAGGCCGCACAGTATGTCGAAACCATCGAAAAGCGCCAGGGCTACAAGATCGCCTGCCTGGAGGAGATCGCTTGGCGGAATCAGTGGCTCACCACTTCCGATGTCGAGCGCGCGGCGGCAAACCTGCAGCAGAACGAATACGGTCGATACCTTACCGAGCTCATCCAGGCGGAGGGTTAGCGGCGTGCGACGCCCGCGATCGCTGGCCGTTCTCATGACGAGTCACAACCGGCGTGAGATCACGCTGCGCTGTCTCGCCGCTCTGGCCGAACAGTCTGGCCTCGAGAACGTCGTCATGACCATCATCCTGGTTGACGATGGAAGTACCGATGGCACGGGGGCGGCCGTCGCCGATCAGTTCCCAGGTGTGAAGCTTCTCGCAGGAGACGGTTCCTTGTATTGGGTGGGCGGCATGCGGAAGGCGATGGCGGTCGCGATCGCGGAGGCGTTCGACCTGTACCTCTGGTTGAATGACGATACGCGCCTTTTTCCGGAGAGCATCGCCCGATTGACTCACACGATGTCGCAGCTTCAAGAGTGTGACGATCGTCCTATCATCGTCGTTGGATCGACGCTGGATCCAAATACCCGCGAGGTCAGCTATGGCGGCTTCACCCGCGATGTTGGACCCATTACGAATCGCCTGAGAAGAGTGGCGCCATCGGATCACCCGATCGAGTGCGACACAATGAATGGGAACTGTGTTCTGATCGCACTGTCGGTTGTTGAGAGACTCGGCAATCTCGATCATCGCTTTACCCACTCGATGGCCGATTTGGACTACGGCTTTCGCGCGAAGCGTGCGGGCTGCTTGGTGTCGCTCGCCCCTGGCTACGTCGGGCACTGCGTCCAGAACACAGGTGACGGCCTGTGGCAAGACAAGAGGCTCTCGACGATTGCTCGGTGGAAAAAGCTCCTGGGCCCCAAGGGACTGCCTCCGAGCGAGTGGCTGTGGTTCACGAAGCGCCACGGAGGACGCTTCTGGCCGCTGATCTGGATCAGTCCGTATCTGCGATTCTGGATGCGAGACTTCATCGCACGCCTGCCGGTGGCTGTCAGAAAGGCTCAACACAAAGCACGTGACCCTGTCCGATGAAAGAGTCACTACTCGGCTACGAGGTCGATTCGGGATCCTTGGACGAAATTGTCACGGCCATCGCAGACAGCATTACGGCGGGCCGATCCCGGATGGTTTTGGCTTGTCTCAACCCGCATTCATACGTCGTCTCGCTAAAGGACCTCGAATTCGCGATCGCGCTACGGGCTGCCGACTGGCTCGTCCCGGATGGGATCGGGATCGTGCTGGCGTCACGCGTGCTCGGAGGACGGATTCGGGAGAGAGTCAGTGGCCCAGACGTTGTTGCGGCGGTGCATGAGCGTCTAAATCGCCTTGGCGGGGTGCGGGTGTTCTTTCTGGGCGGGACTCATGAGGCACTCGTCCGCATTCATCGGCGGATGGAGCTCGAGTCACCCGGGATACAGGTGGTGGGCACCTGCTCGCCCCCCTTCAAGCCCCGCTACTCGGCGGAAGACAATGTACAGATGACGGACGCCGTGAACGCTTCGAGAGCAGATGTGTTGTGGGTCGGACTGACAGCCCCAAAGCAGGAGAAATGGATTCAAGAGAACCGGAGCCGACTGAACGTGCGCTTTATCGGGGCCGTAGGGGCAGCGTTCGATTTCTATGCGGGTACGGTGAGGCCGTCTCCGCCCTTCTTCCGAACGCACGGTCTTGACTGGCTCCCCCGCCTCGTACAGCAGCCTCGGCGCTTGTGGCGACGAACCTTCGTCTCGGCCCCCACCTTTTTTTGGCATGCGTTGAAGGCCCGGATGAGGGGCCGATCCAACGGCCCTTATCAATCACCATGAGGACATCAGCTCACGATCGGCGCATCAGACGAAGGCTA
>Ga0137365_10002511_pt1 | contig 14553 bp, 13 predicted proteins | sample SagtaG_9_FD_104799 | JGI IMG/M metagenome (GOLD analysis project Ga0137365, IMG submission 104799) | Vadose zone soil microbial communities from Sagehorn Ranch, Mendocino, California, USA - Sage1_L_40_16 metaG | ecosystem: Environmental > Terrestrial > Soil > Vadose zone | place: USA...
CTCGCCACGCGACGTGAGGCACACGAAAGATTCCCCCCGCGGAGGCTCGCAGAGCACGCGGGCCGAGCGGGTCGGCACAGCCTTCCGAAAGGGAGACCGCAGCGGCAAAGGCGTCGGCGGTGCGCAGGAGCGTTCCCACGTTGCCCGGATCGCCGACCCGCCACAGAGCAAGCGTCACCTCGCGCCGTCCGGTCGCGAGATCGGATCGTCGATAGACACCGACGACCCGCGGCGCATGTCCGAGGGTCGACAGAGCGCCGAGTAGCGCGGACTCCACGTTCTCGCCGGCCACGAGCAGCTCGACCGGGTCGATTCCTGCGCCGCTCGCCGCCTCGACCAGGTCCTCGCCTTCCACCGCGAAGAGCCCCGTCTCATCGCGGTGCTTGCGGGCGGAGAGGAGCTTGCGGACGAGCCGCAGCTTCGCGTTGTGCGCCGAGGTGATCAGGCGGCCTGAGAGCCCGATGCGCCGGACTCGAGCGCCGCCTTCGCACGGTCGGCGACCACCGCGAACGCCTTCGGATCGGACACGGCGAGATCGGCGAGCGACTTGCGGTCGAGCTCGATTCCGGCCTTCTTGACGCCCGACATGAATCGGTTGTAGGAGAGCTCGTTCGCGCGCGCGGCTGCGTTGATGCGCATGATCCAGAGCGAGCGAAACGTCCGCTTCTTCGCCTTGCGGTCCCGGTAGGCGTAGACGAGCGAGTGCTCGACCTGCTCACGCGCGAAGCGATAGCTCGACTTCTTGCGCCCGTAGTAGCCCTTCGCCTGCTCGAGGAGCTTCGCGCGCTTCTTGCGCGCGTGGACCGCACGTTTCACGCGGGGCATCGCTCAGCCTCCTCTCAGGAGCTTCTTGACGCTTCTCGCGTCGCTCCTTGCGACGCCCTGCGACTTGCGGAACCCGCGCCTACGCTTCGACGACTTCTTCTCGAGGTTGTGGCTGCGCATCGCGTGGCGGCGCAGAATCTTCCCCGCCCCGCTCAGCCGGAACCGCTTCTTCGCTCCCCGTGAGGTCTTCACCTTTGGCATCCGTCTTCACTCCTGCGTTCTTCGTCGGCGCGAGCACCATGACCATGTTGCGGCCGTCGAGGAGGGGCTGCTGCTCGATCGCCCCGATCTCCTTGACGTCTTCGGCGACCCGCATCAGGAGGTCGCGTCCCCGTTCCGGATGGAGGGTCTCTCGCCCCCGGAACATGATCGTGACCTTCACCTTCGCCCGCTGGTTCAGAAAGCGGACGATGTGCCCCTTCTTGGTCTCGTAGTCGTGGGTGCCGATCTTCGGCCTGAGCTTGATCTCCTTGACTTGGATCTGAAGCTGGTGCTTGCGGGCCTGCTTGGCGCGCTGCTCCTGCTCGTAGCGGTACTTCGAGTAGTCCATGACACGCGCCACGGGCGGGTCCGCTCCGGGCGCCACTTCGACGAGGTCGAGCCCCTTCTGCTCGGCGAACTCGACCGCCTCCCGGGTTGCGACGATCCCGACTTGCCCGCCTTTCTCGTCTACGAGGCGCACGCGAGGCACGCGAATCTCCTCGTTGATGCGCTCAGGCCGGGCGCGTGGGACGACCCGCTCGTTCAGCGCGGGCCGGCGGCGCCGGGGTCTCAAAGGCTGTTCACCAAGCTCTCAGTTTCCTCCTTGCAGACGACAAAAACAAAAACACCCGGAACAAAAGACACCCCGGAACAAAAACACCACTGCAAGCAGTGGCTCCTCGTTCCATCCAAACCTTCGGCTCGGTTGAACCCCCGCCAGCTATGACCGGCCCAGCTATGACTGGCTGAGTCAAGCCCGGGAGGTGAGGAAGCTGTTCGCTCCTGCTTGCAGGAGCCGCATGGTACCACCTAGGCAGCGCCGGCTTCCGCCGCGAGTGCGTCAAAGCTGTCGAGAAGCTCCGACAGCGAGCGCGTCGACTGTCCTCCCCCGCGCTCCCGCACGGCGAGCGCGTCGTCCGACTCGCGGTCTCCGTAGACGAGCACGAACGGGATCTTCTCGAGCTCCGCGTCCCGGATCCGCTTGCCGAGGGTCTCGTCCCGATCGTCGACGTCTGCGCGATAGCCGGCGGCCGCCAGCCGATAGCGCAGCGAGTCCGCCGGTCCGCGATGGCCCTCGCCCACAGGAAGGACTCGTGCCTGAACCGGGGCAAGCCAGAACGGGAAGTCCCCCGCGTAGTGCTCGACGAGAATGCCGATGAAACGCTCGAGCGAGCCGAACAGGGCGCGATGGATGACCCACGGCATGTGCTCGCGGTTGTCGGCGCCCGTGTACTTGCACCCGAGTCTCGCAGGCTGCTGGCCGTCGAGCTGGATCGTCCCCATCTGCCACGGCCTCCCCATCGCGTCGTCCATGAAGAGGTCGATCTTGGGCCCGTAGAACGCGCCGTCGCCCTCCTTCACCCGGTACGGGATCCCCTGCCGCTCGAGCGCCGTGCCCAGTACACCCTCCGTGTAGTCCCACTGCTCGTCCGTCCCGAGCTTCGACTCCGGCCGGGTCGAGAGCTCCGCATGCGCGAGCTCCCGAACGCCCAGGCGGTCGTAGAGGAAGCCGACGAACTCGAACATCCCGTCGATCTCGTCCTGGATCTGCTCCTCCGTGCAGAACACGTGCGAGTCGTCCTGGTGCATCTGTCGCACCCGCAGGAGGCCGTGCAACGTCCCGGTCGGCTCGTCGCGGTGCAGGGAAGCCGACTCGGCGTAACGGATCGGCAGCTCGCGGTAGCTGCGGAGCTTGCTCGCGAACAGGAGCATGTGCCCGGGGCAGTTCATAGGCTTGAGGCCAAAGGTGTGCTCGCCATGAGGGATGAGGAAGAGGGCGTCGTGGTACTTCTCCCAGTGGCCCGAGCGCTTCCAGAGCTCGATGTCCCACATGAGCGGCGTCCGCACCTCGAGGTAGCCGCGCTTGGCGTTCTCGCGTCGCCGTAGGTCTTCGAGCGCGTTGAAGAGCGCAACGCCTTTCGGGTGCCAGAGAGCGGCGCCGGGCGAGTGCTCGTCGAAGTGGAAGAGGTCGAGCTGCGGCCCGAGGCGCCGGTGGTCCTTTGCGCGTGCCTGCTCCAGCCGCTGGAGGTGCGCGTCGAGGTCCGCCTGCGAGTAGAACGCGGTGCCGTAGATCCGCGTCAGCTGCGTGTTCCTCTCGTCTCCTCGCCAGTAGGCCCCTGCGAGACCGGTCAGCCTCAGCGCCTTGATGGGCGACGTGTCCTGGAGGTGCGGGCCGCGGCAGAGATCGGTGAAGTCGCCCTGCGTGTACAGCGAGATGGGAGGCTCGGCCTCGCTCGCGAGCTCGACCTTGTAGGGCTGGGACTCCGCGCGGAAGCGCTCGAGCGCGTCCTCGCGTGGGACCTCCTCGCGACTCCAGGTGCGCCCCTCCTCTATCTCGCGCCGCATCTCGGCTTCGATCGCGGAGAGATCTTCCTCCGAGATCGGCTCCGGGAACTCGAAGTCGTAGTAGAAGCCGTCGGCGATCGGCGGCCCGATCGCGATCTTGGTTCCGGGGTGGAGCCGGAGCACGGCCTCGGCGAGCAGGTGCGCGGTCGAGTGCCGCAGGACGTAGAGGGCGTCCGGATCGTCCTTGTCCCGTATCGTCACAAGCTCGATTCGTTCGCCGCCGCTGAGCGGAAGACGAAGGTCCTGGACATGCCCGTTGACACGAGCGAGGACGGAGTCGCGTGCCAGCTTCGGCCCGATCGCCCGTGCCGCGTCGAGTCCGCTCGCACCGTCGGGCAGCTCGAGCTCGGACGAATCGGGCAGCACGACCTTCATCGCGCCGGAGGATAGTTCGGGTGCAGGCGGGAGCCGGGAGCTACGAGCGAGCTGTGTCCCGGAGCATCATCACCCTGCGAGCGTAGCCCAAGCGCGAGCCGAACGCAGCCAGCTCGCTCCGTAGACTCCGGCTGTGACCGAGACTCCAGTTGCCGAGCCCGGCGGACGTCTCGGCCGCCTCACGCGCTGGCCCCTCGAGATCGTGCGCAAGGTCGGACGCGCTCTGCCTCGCGCCCTCGAAGACCTCTTCACCGATCGCTGTCCTCAGTACGCCGCCGCGATCGCGTACCACGTCCTATTTTCGCTCTTTCCGCTGACCATCTTCCTCGTCTCGATCTTCGGCCTCGTGCTCCAGGACGAGGAGCTCCGCCAGAGGATCATCAACGAGGTGACCGACCTCCTCGGCTCGTCCGTCGGCGGGACCGACGTGCAGAAGTCGATCGAGGGCATCGCAAGCCCGCTCTCCGCAATCGGTCTCGTCTCCCTCGTCGCGCTCCTCTGGGGGGCGTCTGGGATGATGGGGGCGATCCGGGTCGGCCTCGAGGCTGCGTGCAAGGTGGAGCGAGGCCGACCTGCCGCTCATGCGAAGGCCATCGATCTCCTCCTCGTCGCCGCGGCGGGTCTGCTCGTGCTCCTCGTGGTCGGATTCTCGGCGTTCGCGGCGTTCTTCAGCCGCGTGGTCGACCATGCAGCGGAAAACATCGGCATCAACGCCAACCCGACGGGTGTCCTTCTCCGCGACGTGATCCAGCTCGTCGCGTTCTGGGTGATGGCGCTCCTGCTCTACCGCTTCGTTCCGGCACGCAAGCTGCGGGTGCGGGACGCGCTCGCCGGCGCGATTCTCACCGCCCTTCTCACCTGGAGCGCGACGAAGATCCTGACGATCGTCTTCGGAGACTTCTCCCGCTACAACCTCATCTACGGGTCGCTCGCAGGCGTGATGACCTTCCTCTTCTTCGTCTATGTCGTCTCGCTCATCCTCTTGCTCGGTGCCGAGTTCGCGTACGCCTGGTCACAGCCGGCAGGGCCTCCGGGCCCGCCCCTACGACGGCAGGTCGTCGCTTTCCTGCGTGGGCTCTTCGTCGCCCCGAGCGAAGAGGGCGGCGACCGGGCCGCCCGTTAGTCTCGCCCGATGCGGCAACTTACGGGAGGTACCGGAATGCGTCCACGAATCGCGCTGGCCACGGCTCGGCTGGTTACGGCTCGGCTGGTTACGGCTGGGCTGGTTACGGCTGGGCTGGTCGCTGCGCTCGGGCTCGTCGCAGCACCCGTCGCCTCGGCATACGGCGAGAGTCATCCGAACTCGCAAGCAGTCGAGAACTGCGAGGCGAACATCGCGAAGCAGTTCGAGCGAGGTGTGGCAGCGGGCGGAGGGAAGAAGGAAGGCATCCCCGCTCCCACCAACTGCGACCACCTTTTCAGCGGATAATCGAACTCGGGTTCGGCACTGCGCTCGAGCCTTAGCTCGAGCGAAACGTCACATAGCTGAGGTTCGCGCGACCACGGTCGTCGGCGTATGATCGCCCTGGCCGCATGCTCGTTCCATCGGCTGCCGCAACGAGCACGACGCTCCACGCCGCACATGGTGTGCGCTGGAGTGCACGACATTCACCTACGGAGGGCATGCAAACGCCGTCATGGCATCTGCAGAAAGGATGGTGGGGAGAGTGAAGCATCGAGGAGGGCTTGTCATAGTGGGACTGACCGGCGCGTTGGCGCTCGTGGTCTCACTGGCCATCGCCGGAGCCGGAAGTGCCGGCACCGCCGAACCGTCGACACCTGCGGCTGTAAAGCCCCCGCCGGTCGCCGGCGCGGCCGCCATCAAGGCGAAGTACGGTGGCCAGAGCATCACGTTCGTCGGCGACGGCGCGGTCGGCAACTCGCACGTCCGCGACCAGAACCTCGTCGCCCAGTTCTCGAAGCAGACGGGCATCAAGATCAAGCTCGTGCCGCACCCGGCGGACTCCAGTGCCGCCTATTCCCAACTGGCGCGGAACTTCAGCGCCCACTCCTCGAGCATCGACGTGATGATGATGGACGTCGTGTGGCCGGGAGCGTTCGCGCCCTACCTCGTCAACCTCAAGCCTGCTCTCGGGCAGCAGGCGAAGCTGCACGCGGCGGGAATCGTGCTGAACGACACCGTCAAGGGCAAGCTCGTCGCAATGCCCTGGTTCGGCGACTTCGGCATCCTCTACTACCGAACAGACCTGCTGAAGAAGTACGGATACAGCAAGCCTCCGACGAGCTGGGCGCAGCTCGGCGCCATGGCCAAGAAGATCCAGGACGGCGAGAAGGCTTCGAATCCGAGCTTCGTCGGCTACGTGTACCAGGGGAACGCGTACGAGGGCCTGACGTGCGACTCACTGGAGTGGCTCGCGTCGAGCGGCGGCGGGCAGTTCATCGACAACGGCAAGGTCACGATCAACAACCCGAAGGCGGCCGCGATCCTGAACCTACAGCGGAGCTGGGTCGGCAACATCGTGCCGTCCGCCGTGACGACGTACCAGGAGGAGGACGCCCGGAACGCGTTCGACTCCGGTAATGCGGCGTTCATGCGCAACTGGCCGTACGCCTACTCGGCGAGCCAGACCACTCCCGTCAAGGGCAAGTTCGCGGTAACCGTCCTGCCACACACCGGAAAGAGCCCGTCCGTCGGAACCGTCGGCGGCTGGCAGCTCGGGGTCTCGAAGTACTCGAAGCACGTCGGGGCCGCCACCGAGTTCGTGCGGTGGATGACCAGCCCCGCGGTCGAGCGGTACGACGCCATCTTCAACGCCAACGTGCCCACGATCCCGGCGGTTGCGACGATCCCGGCCGTCGTCAAGGCGAACCCGTACCTCATCCCCTCGATCGCCAAGGTCACGCGCGTGACGCGGCCGGCACGCTACCTCGGCCCCCACTACGCGCAGGGCTCGCAGGACATCTACCAGGGCATCAACCAGATCCTGAACGGGAAGAGCGCGCAGTCGGTCCTGCCGACGATCGCCTCGGAGCTCAACAAGCTCGTGAAGCCGTAGGGACTCCCGGCTTGACTCGAACTTCGGACGCGAAGCGACTAACGGAGGACGGGAGCCCAGGCTCCCGTCCTCCCATCCGTCCCGGTAGCGGTCGATGAGCGCGAGCGAGGCCACCGCGCCGCGGCGACGCGTGCGGCGCAAGCGATCGTCCGGGCTCCAGCGCAAGCAGACGCGCCTTGCATGGCTGATGCTCACGCCCGCGCTCCTCGTGGTCGCGTTCGTCGCCTTCTACCCCCTCGGTCAGACCATCTATCAGAGCTTCACCGACCAGCAGTTCCTCGCGTTCGAGCCGACGAAGTGGGTCGGGCTTGCGAACTACCGGCGGCTCATCCACGACGACGCCTTTCGCCACTCGATCACCGTGACCGTGAAGTTCACCCTCATCACGGTCTCCTTCGAGTTCGTCCTCGGCCTGATCATCGCGCTCGTCGTCAACTCGAGCTTCAAGGGAAGAGGCGTGATGCGCGCAGTCATGCTCGTGCCTTGGGCGATCCCGACCGTCGTCTCGGCCCAGATGTGGAAGTGGATGTACGACCCCATCTTCGGCCCGATCGACGACGCGGGCGTGCGTCTGCACATCCTCTCCCACCCCGTCGCCTGGATCGCCCAGTCGAACACCGCTCTCTGGGCCGTATCCGCAGTGGACATTTGGAAGACGACGCCCTTCGTCGCCCTCCTCCTCCTGGCAGGACTCCAGGTCATTCCGCACGACCTGTACGAGGCGGCGGGTGTCGACGGAGCGAGCAAGTTGCACCAGTTCTGGCGGATCACGCTCCCGTTGCTTCGCCCGGCGATCCTCGTCGCGCTCATCTTCCGCACGTTGGACGCGCTGCGCGTGTTCGACATCTTTTACGTCTTCTTCGGCTCGCGGTCCGACACGCAGACGATGTCGATCGTCGCTCAGAACACGATCGTGACGGAAGGCAACGTCGGCTACGGCGCCGCGATCAGCGTCGCGATCTTCCTGATCATCGGCATCTTCGTCGTGATCTACACGACTTTCCTGCGCGTGCAGGAGCAGTAGTTGAGCGTCGTCGCCGAGCGCAAAGCGAAGGTGCAGCCGCGGCCCGTCTCCTGGCGACGGGCAGCGCGTCGCAATCCCGTCTGGCGGGTGGTCAAGCGCGTCGGGTTCTACCTCCTCGTCGCCGCGATCTTCGTCTACGCACTCTTTCCCTTCTACTGGGTGATCCGATCCGCCTTCACGCCGGAGGCCGATCTCTTCGTCACACCGGTGCGGTACATCCCGGTGCATCCGACGTTCGAGAACTTCCGCCTGGTGCTCTCGAGCGGAGACTTCCAGAAGGCGCTGCTGAACTCGACCATCGTCGCCGGTTCGGTCACGCTGGTCGCCCTCGCTCTCGGCTCATTTGCGAGCTACGCGCTCGGGCGCATCCGTTTCCGTGGCCGCTCGCTGATGCTGTATCTGATGCTCTCGATGACGATCTTCCCGCAGATCGCGATCCTCGGCGCTCTGTACACGATGATCAACCGCTTCCACTTCTACAACAGCTTGAGAGCGCTGGTCCTCAGCTACATGATCCTGGTGATCCCGCTCACGGTCTGGGTCCTCACCAGCTTCATGCGCGCGCTGCCACGTGACCTCGAGGAGGCGGCGTACATCGACGGCGCCTCACCCTTCCAGACGTTCTACCGCGTAGTGCTCCCGCTCGTCGCGCCCGCTCTCGTCACCACCGGAATGCTGGCCTTCATCGCCGCCTGGAACGAATTCTTATTCGCGCTCTCGTTCACGGAGACGCCTGACAAGCACACGGTTCCGGTGGCCATCACGAGCTTCACCTCGGGCGTGGGAGGCACCTTCCAGTACCCCTGGGGGGAGGTCATGGCAGCGACGCTCATTGTGACCGTTCCCTTGATCGCGCTCACGCTGATCCTGCAGCGGCGGATCGTCGCGGGGCTGACCGCCGGAGCGGTCAAGGGCTAGAGGGCGGCTCGGCTCTCCGGGTCGAAGAAGTAGAGCCGGCTCGTATCCACCGCAAGCTCGCCCTGGTTGCCCTCAGTGATCCGAGTCTTGGGATCGACCCGGGCGACAAGACGGGTGCCTTCCGCTTTCCTCGGACCAGCGTCCTCGAGTGCCGGATCCGCGTCGCGGGCCACCCCGCTGATCACCCCGGTCGCAGAGACGGTGAAGTACACGAGCACCTCCGCGCCCAGGGGCTCCGTGTAGTCGCAGGTGATCGCGAGCCGCCGGTCCCGAGGCGCCCCCGAGTCCAGGCTCGCATCCTCGATGTCTTCCGGCCGAATGCCGAGCACGATCTTGCGACCGACGTACTCGCCCAGCGCGGTGTTCGCGCGGGCCACCTCGTCGGCGACGGCGAGCTTGTGACCGCCGAAGCTCACTGAAAGAGCTCCGTTCGAGCGTTCGAGCTCCGCCTCCACCATGTTGATCGAAGGCGATCCGATGAACCCGGCGACGAACTCGTTGACCGGGCGCTCGTAGAGTGCCTGTGGAGTGGCGACCTGTTGCAGCTTCCCGTGCTGCATGACGGCCACGCGGTCGCCGAGCGTCATCGCCTCGGTCTGGTCGTGCGTCACGTAGACGGTCGTGACGCCCAGCCGTCGCTGGAGGTCGTGGATCTCGCCCCGCATCTGCACTCTGAGCTTCGCGTCGAGGTTGGAAAGCGGCTCGTCCATGAGGAACGCCTGCGGCTCGCGCACGATCGCTCGCCCCATTGCGACGCGCTGGCGCTGCCCGCCAGAGAGGGCCTTCGGCTTTCTGTTCAGGAACTCCTCGATCTGGAGGATCGAGGCCGCGTTCTGTACCCGTTGCTCGATCTCGGGCTTGGACATCTTGCGGAACCTGAGCCCGAAGGCGAGATTCTCCTTGACCGTCATGTGCGGATAGAGCGCGTAGCTTTGGAAGACCATCGCGATGTCGCGCTCTTTCGGCGTGAGGTCGTTGACGATCTCGTCGCCGATCGAGATCGTCCCTTCGCTGATCTCCTCGAGGCCCGCGAGCATCCGGAGCGCGGTCGTCTTCCCGCATCCGGACGGGCCCACCATGACCATCAGCTCCCCGTCCTCGATCGCAAGGTCGAGATCCTCGACGGCCCGCGTTCCGTCGTCGTAGACCTTCGAGACGCCGTCAAACGTGATTTCAGCCACCGGTAGCTCCCTCCTCCCACGCATTTCCGCGACCGGGATTCGCGCGAGCGAACTCCGGTCTTGCGCAAGTCAGTGCAGAGACATCCTAAGGTGTCGGACGACCACGATGGTCATCTACAGGAAGATCGTTGCACGGCGGCGGCCGGCTGGGAGACATGGGTCCGGCTGACCCCTGGTGGCGCGGCCGCGTCCTCTACCAGATCTACCCGCGCTCGTTCGCCGACGCCAACGGCGACGGGATCGGCGACCTCGCCGGGATCGTCTCCAGGCTCGACTACCTCGAGTGGCTCGGGATCGACGGGATCTGGCTCAACCCGATTCACCCCTCGCCTAACGTCGACTGGGGCTACGACGTCGCGGACTACTTCGGAGTCCATCCGGATCTGGGGACACTTGCCGACGTCGACCGTCTCGTTGCAGAGGCCGAAGGGCGGGGGATCCGCGTGCTTCTCGATCTCGTCCCGAATCACACGTCCGACCGGCATCCATGGTTCCGCGCACGGCCCGAGCTCTACGTCTGGGCGAACGAGATCCCGAACAACTGGCTTGCCGCCTTCGGCGGCGGCTCCGCGTGGACGCTCGACCCGGAGCGCGGCCGTTACTACCTGCACAACTTCGCACGCGAGCAACCCGACCTCGACTGGTGGAACCCGGAGGTGCGCGAGGAGTTCGAGCGCATTCTTCGCTTCTGGTTCGACCGCGGGGTCGCGGGCTTCCGAATCGACGTCGCCAACGCGCTCGTCAAGGACCGGGAGCTTCGCGACAACCCTCCGGCGAACGAGAACGACGATCCCTGGTCGCGACGTCGTGGCTTCACGCCGCTCTACAACGCCAACCGGCCCGAGGTGCACGAGATCTACCGGGAGTGGCGTGCGCTGGCAGACGGCTACGACCCTCCGCGGGTACTCGTAGGCGAAGCCTGGGTGTGGGACTTCGCCAGGTGGGCGGCGTTCTGGGGAACCGAAGCGGACGAGCTGAACATGGCCTTCAACTTCCAGCTGCTCGACGCGCCGTTCGAGGCCGACGCACTCCGTGAGGTCGTCGAGCGCACGCAGGCTGCCCTGCCGCCGGGTGCATGGCCTGCGCTCACGGGGTCGAACCACGACGTGCGACGGTTCACGACCCGCTGGTGTCACGGCGACGAGGACCTCGCACGCTGCGCTCTGCTCGTGCTGCTCACGCTGCGCGGGACGCCGTTCCTCTACTACGGCGACGAGCTCGCGCTCGCGGACGGGCACGTGCCTCCGGATCGGGTCCTCGACTGCGCGGAACCGTCGCGCGACCCGGGTCGCACGCCGATGCCGTGGACGGCCGAGGGCGGCTGGACCGATCCCTGGCTGCCGCTCACGGACACGAGCCGGAACGTCGAGGAGGAACGCGCCGACGCGGCGTCCACGCTCCACTTCACCCGCGATCTGATCGCGCTCCGCCGCGGGCGCCCCGAGCTGCAGGCGGGCGACTACGAGGAGCTGCCCGCCCCGTCCGGAGCGTGGGCGTGGCGGCGCGGCGAGAACGTGACGATCGCTCTGAACCTCGGGCGGGTTGCGGTCGACATCGCGGGAATCGAGGGAACGATCGAGCTCGCCACCGAGCGAGACCGGGAAGACGAGAAGGTCACCGGGCACCTGCATCTCGCTCCGGCCGAGGGTGCCGTGGTAGTGACATGAGCGAGCCCGCCCGTTCGCCTTCGTCGCTCGAGCTCGACCTCCCCGAAGGAGCGCTCGTCGTGCTCGTCGGACCGTCGGGCTCGGGCAAGTCGACCTTTGCGCGGAAGCACTTCCTCGCCACCGAGATCATCTCGTCGGACTTCTGCCGCGGCCTCGTCGGCGACGACGAGAGCGATCAGACGGCGTCGAAGGATGCTTTCGACGTGCTTCGCCTCGTCACCGAGAAGCGGCTCGGCGCCGGACGTCTGACCGTCGTCGACGCGACCAGCGTCCGTTCCGAGCACCGGGCCGCCTTGCTCGCGCTCGCGACCAGGCACCGGGCCCCTGCGGTCGCGATCGTCTTCGATCTTCCGGCAGACATGTGCTTCGAACGAAATGAGCTTCGCCGAGACCGGGGCGTGCCGCGACAGGTGGTGCGCGAGCAGGTCGCCGACCTGAGACAAGGGCTCGACGGACTGCTCACCGAGGGCTTCCGGCAGTCCTACGTCCTCTCCTACGCGGAGCAAGTGGACGTGGCGACCGTCAGGCGAACCGGGCCCGTCGATTCGCGCCGGTGAACGATTCGCGACCCGGGAGGGGTCGGGAGCAGGACGACGAAGAAAACGTCTCGGTCGGGTCGGCTTTTGGCGTCCCCTTCCCCTTGCCCGGACTGGGGGGCGATGGGTGGTCGGCCCGACCGAACCACCCTTCGCCACGCGAGAACCTGGTGACCACCTGGCCACCGCGGCCGCCCGCGCCCCGACGGCGAGAGCGGCCGGCTCCTAGCCTCAGCTGTCTCCCATCTTCGTCCAGAGGACAGCGTGGCGCGCTCCGTTCGCGGTATTGCTGACCCCGACGATCTGGCCGTTTTCGTTGATCGCCGCCGCGTCGCTCTCAGCTCCGCCGAGGGTTCCGAGGTCGAGGGACTTTCCGCTCTGCCAGAGGAAAGCGTGGACGACCGCCCCGCCCGCGGGCACGCTCGACCCGATCACCTGGCCGTGGTCGTTGATCTCGATCGACCCGCTGAAGCCACCGCCGAGCGTCCTGATCGGAGCGATCTTCCCGCCCCGCCAGAGAACCGTCTGCCGCTTGCCGGTCTTGGCGATGCTCTCGCCGACGACCAGCCCGCGCTGGTTGATCTCGGCGGCGTGGCTGTCCCGGTACCCGCGCAACGCCCCAAGGTCGGTCATCTTGCCGTTCTGCCAGAGAAAGGCGTGACCTGGCTGCCCCGTCTGCGTCACGGTGGGCTTGAAGCTGTCACCGACGACCTGGGCCCGGTCGTTGATCGCGACCGCCCCGCTGTCGGAGTACACGCGGCCGAGGGTGCCCAGATCGGTCATCTCGCCGTTCTGCCAGAGGAACGCGTGGGTTCTACCCGCTGCGGTGCTGCTCGACCCGACGACCTGACCGTGCTCGTTGATCGCGAGCGCGGTGCTACTCGGCCCGCCGAGCGTCCCGAGGTCGCTCATCTTCCCGTTCTGCCAGAGGAAGGCATGAACCTTGCCGCTCGCGGTGAAGCTCTCGCCCACGATCTGGCCGCGGTTGTTGATCGCACGGGGCCTGCTGCTACGCCCGCCGAGGGTGCCGAGGTCGGTCATCTTGCCGCTCTGCCAGAGGAAGGCGTGCGTCCTCGCCGGCTTCGCCGTGAGACTCGTTCCGATGACCTGACCGCGGTCGTTCAGAGAGACCGCGGAGCTGTCTCGCCCGCCGAGCGTCCCGAGGTCGGTCATCTTGCCGCTCTGCCAGAGAAACGCGTGCTGCTTGCCGCTCGCGGTGCCGCTCGTCCCGGCGATCTGCCCGTTCTCGTTGACCCCGACTGCGCCGCTGTCCCGCCACGCTCGTCCGAGCGTTCCGAGGTCGCTCACCACCCAGCGTGGCTTCGCGGTCGCGGCGCTCGGGCCGGACGTGCCGACGGCCAGGGACGCGAGGAGCACGAGGCCCGATACGAGTGTCCACCGCCTCATCGCCTTGCCTGAATTGAACATGTTCCCTCCGTTTCTCGATGTAGCCTGATCGCACATCGAGTGTCGACCAGAGAGCGACGCCGATCCATGGACGTGAGATAGGCGATAGATGGAATCTCGCTCGGCACCGAGAGCCCTCGAGCACGAGGCGGAAGTCCTCGTGCTCGGCCCGAAGGGCGAGCGACGTGACGAGCTACGACTGTCCGGCGAGCGGGTGTCGGTGGGACGGCTCGCGGGCGCGAACGACATCGCTCTGGAGCCGGATCCGCAACGTCTCGTGACACGCGTCGCCCACTGCACGCTGGAGCGCGAGGGCGGGCGGTGGTTCGTCCTCGACGGAGCGGGTGTCAACGGCACGTTCATACGGCGAGGCGACGAGCTCGAGCGCGTGACCAGTCGCACCGCGCTCCGGGACGGCGACACCGTCTGCATCCTCGCGTCGCTCTCCGACACCGGAGAACGCAGTTATTTCGAGCTCGTCTTCCGCGCCGCCGGCGACTCGCAGGCGACACGGGCAGCCCCCATCCCCGTGCTCCGCCCGAGTCGATCCGAGTGCCTGAGCTACGACCCCCGAGAGGCTCGCCTCGTCCTCGTACGGGGCGAGGAACGGCACGAGATCCAGATTCGCGCCCAGGCGCACCTCCTCGTGCGCCACATGGCCGAGCGGAACGCCGCGATCGGAGGAGCACCGGCTCTGTGCACGCACGAGGAGCTCATGCACGCGGTCTGGGCCGACGAGCCGATGCACACGCGAACCGAGCTCGCCAGGCTCGTCTGGGAGCTCCGCCGACAGCTCGAGCCGCTCGGCGCCGCAAACCTGATCGAGAACGAGCGACGGCGCGGCTACCGGATCCACACGTGTCCCGCCGATGAGTGAACGGCTCGCTCCCGGCGTCGGGCAGACGTTCGGGGGGTACACGATCGAGTCGTTGCTCGGCCGGGGCGGGATGGGCACGGTCTTCCTCGCGACCCACGAGCGACTGGGACGCAAGGTCGCGCTGAAGGTGATTTCCCCGGAGATCGCGCACGACGAGGACTTCCGCAGCAGGTTCCTCC
>Ga0137365_10002515_pt1 | contig 14542 bp, 13 predicted proteins | sample SagtaG_9_FD_104799 | JGI IMG/M metagenome (GOLD analysis project Ga0137365, IMG submission 104799) | Vadose zone soil microbial communities from Sagehorn Ranch, Mendocino, California, USA - Sage1_L_40_16 metaG | ecosystem: Environmental > Terrestrial > Soil > Vadose zone | place: USA...
AGCAAGTGACGCCTGCAAAACACTCAATTCTGAATGTGTTTTGATAAGTAATGACACGAAGGACCTGATCGAGAATTTCAGCTATATTCTGATTGACCCAAAATCCTGGGTAAATCCGTCTAGTTATAAGATAAGGTTTTACGCCCAAGATTCAGCTAAACGGATAAGACCGGCGCTACTTGGTTATAACACCGTGGTCGTGGTAGCAAACTTGGCTGGTAGGGGTGGTAGCGCAATTGCTCCGGTCGTTTGTAGACTGGCAAAAGAAGAGTCAAATTCAAAAACTGTGGTGTCCTTCGTCATCATGCCTTTCAAATTTGAAAAAGATCGCATCTTTCAGGCAGGGATCTCTCTCAAAAGAATACGAGAAGCTTCTGATGCAACTATAGTGATCGATAATGACGCTTTCCTGGACAATAATCCAGAATTATCAGCCGAAGAATGTTATCAAATCACAAATAGAGCTTTATCTGAGACTATTGGACTAGTTTGCTGCGGCACTTACACCTACAACGAAATGAGTTTGTTATGTACCAGCAGTAATCTTGGCGGAGCAGAATTATCTTCCAGGGATTCCGTTGCGATGTTATACCAGAACGCGTATCCAGGCTCTGTGAAAAGTGCCATGCTTTACGTCATGGGAGGGAAGAAGGTTCCTCTCGGCCTTTTGAATTCGCTTTTTAATACGTTGCAGCAACTCTTTAGGGATGACGGAAATGCAGGCGTTGCAATTGTAGCATCGGATTCTGACGAAAGGAAGGTTCATCTTCTTGCGTCTTTTGACGAAACAGCAAGGTTTGAAGAATACGATCCACTTTCCCGAATCATTCCGGAAAAAAATGTTTTGGATTGGGATGATATGGATTGCTCCCCTGACATAGAATTGGCAATTTCAAATCTCGAATAAGAAAATTTTGATGCAAGAGAAATTTTCCTTGGCTAACATGTTATTGTGTAATTTTAACAAAGGCATTGGTTGCGCGAGTCATAAGTTGATTAATGGATAGTGATGCGTAGTAATCTATTCAATTCTATTCGGAAGCCGCAGGTCCTTCTGACAATTCAGATGATTTGCTTTCCTCCGAGCCTTTTTTATTTTGTTCATCCTTCGTCGCCTCATCATATAGGGAGACCACGACCGCCCCGTCTTCATCTTTGACCAGCTTAAGCCGAACCTTTCTTGGAGGATTTGTTTTACCTCTCCTCCAAATCTGCCGATTCAAATCTTGATCAAGTTTCACTTCATTGCTTTTCATATTTTTTTTTGCAAATTCTCTGATCATGGTTATAACCCGATCCGTCCTTCTATAACGTGGGGTTATCCACGCTCTTCCCAGGTTTACGGTTTCAATCCGCGTTACACTTTCTTCAGAAGACAACTTCGATAGCATACTCCTCTCAAAGGCTACCCGACGTTTACATCCGTCTTGCGCCACAAGCGACGTTTGGGATTAGTCCTTACGTGCCGGTGTGTTCTAATTATTACCCAGGCTGGGACCGCTTTATTCTGCTTTGTACGTTTCATTAGCCTCATTTTTAAGGCCGTTTTTTTTCGGGCAGCCATCTAATCGTTGGATTCAGTGGTCCTATTTTTAAGTGTTGATTTCCAGCGATTATCTCTCCTAGTTACTTTCTTGCAAGAGTGTGCGTCTACTCTTCAAGCTGTTGCCATCAGCAACCGCCTAAGATCTTAAATCTGTCCTCATGTTTTGACTTTATTAACTCGTTTGTAGAACAAGAACAAGATAGTTGAAATACGCGTATTATGCCTTCAAGAGATAAGAGAAGGGTCAATAAAAAAATGTACATTAGAGAGCCGTTGGAATAACCCATGTTCAGTTCATTTGGTAGTGTGGTGAAATCTTCAATCAAGCGCTCAACGCAATCGATAATTAATCTTCGCCTTTCATTTGTTTCCTTGATTTGAAAATCGGTTTTATCCCAAGCGCAGAGTAATCTCCTGTTGAGCAGGTAAAGCACAGCTCTTCCTTGGAAATGCCTATTGCCTTTGCCAAGTTCGTAGTACTATTATATGCAACGTAATCTGCACCTATTATTTTTGAAATATTAACTCCAGCCTGCGTACCTGACAGGTCATTATTCGCGTGCCTAAACGCTAAGAGTTCTTCTTGCGATGGAAAATCAATGCCAGCATAGCAGGGATAACTAATTGGAGGATATGTTATTATCATATTAATCCGTTTAGCACCAGCTGCGCGTAAGGTCCTGATTATGGACTTGGAGCTATTACCCCTAACGATGCTATCGTCTACAACAACAATGTTTTTCCCGTCAATTACCTCACGAATAGGAATAATACCTTTGTTAATCTCAACCCTACTTTCTTGATTAGGTTCTATGAAGCTGCGCATTGAACCCCGTCTACTGTATCTATCCTTAAGCAATCCCTCTTCGAAAGGTATGTCCATCTCCAATGCATATCCTAATGCCGCCGGCCTCGCGGAATCTGGGACCGGGATCACCACATCAGCATCCCGAACTGGGAATTGTTTAGCAAGGAACTTCCCAATCCTTCTCCTTGCCGCATACACATTCACCCCTTCCATAACGCTGCTAGGGTGGGCAAAGTATGTGTATTCAAATGCACAATGAGCATGGGGGCTATCGACTGAAAATTGTTCAGATTCAATCCCTGCTTGGCTCATTTTGATAATTTCACCAGGATCGACGTCCCGTCTAAGGTGTGCTCCGATGGCAGAGAAAGCACAGGACTCGGATGCTACAATATAGGTATTGGTCTCTTTATGATATCCCAAAACAAGTGGACGGAATCCCTTTGGATCCCGTGCCGCGTACACACATCCAGAATCGGTTAAAAAAGTAAAGGAGAAGGAGCCGACCATCTCATCTCTTAAGATAGAAACAGCCTTAGTAAAGCTGCCCTTTTCAGTTGTATGCATCACAAGACGCTGTGCTGCCACTAAGGTATCGCTCATCGTTTGCGGAGTGAAAGTGCATCCACCCACCATAGCTGATAATTCTTCTACATTCGCTATCGTGCCATTGTGAGCTACGCACAAATCTTTTACTTTTAAGGGTTGAGCATTTTGTAATGTGCTCTTGCCGAAAGTAGAATAACGAACATGCCCAATCGCCGCATGTGACTTGTACCTCTTCACTATTGTCTGAAACTCTGATGCTGCCGCAGACACTAGTCCAAGCTTTTTTAGTGGCATTCTGTTTGGAATTGCGAGGCCCCATGACTCCTGCCCCCTATGTTGAAGTGCACGAAGAGAATCTATGACGAACGGTATAACGTTAGAACCGTTCAGCGAGAATGCTCCCACTACTCCACAATTTTCATGAATCATATTTGCTCAATTTTTGAACCGTATTCCGATGAATTTAACGATAGACACCCCTTATCGCTGAAATGTTATGATTAGAGCGTTTGTCCACTTTCAGTTACTAAACACAACAATACACTAAAAAACATTCTTGTTGCTCACCTAGTTGCATCAGTACATCACTCAACACTTTGATTGCCTTCCGACTGCCAAGCGCTAGAGCAATTTCAAGCGGCTGGTCACCCTGTCTATGAACTCAGCTGGTGCTGGCCCTATCGCTATACATGTAGTGGTTCCCGCAGGAATTTGTGTAAGACCCCTGTCCTCCACTTGAACTACAATTAAAGACAGATCCTCGGCAACCTTACGCAATGCTGTCAGCTCTTCAAAACTTTGCACCTTTACCACGACTTTTGCCTGACCAGATTCGAACCACCTCTGAAACCAGGCTGGGTTAAACTGCTTCGTTCTTTCGGCTCCAAGAACCGCTGCATGAGCTACCTGCGCTGCCGTCTTCCCTATACCCATCCGAAGGTCCCTCCTAACGACGATAACCTGCTTGTACGTCACAGCTATACACTTTAATTAATAGACTAAGAAATAGATTGCCTATCTTCCACGATGTCAGATTATTTTGATGTTATAATCGCAGGAGGTAGCATATCCGGCCTATTAGCAGCACGCGAAATTGCTGGTGCTGGAAATAGATCTGTCGCGGTCTTGGAAGAAGATCCCGAAATCGGAACACCGCAGCATTGCGGCGGATTAGTTAGCATAGAGGGAATAAAGAATCTTGGCGTGGTACCAACACCCAATGTGGTTGAAAATAGAATCAAACAGGCAAAAATTTTTTCTCCTTCGCATTCTTTCATGCTAGACACCAAAGGCCAAAAAGTGATTGTCCTTGACCGGCGTCTCTTGGATAAACAGGTGGCTCTTCAAGCACAAAGATTGGGTGTGGAAATAAGGACAAGGTGTTCCGTTCGTTCTGTTTATGAAAAAAAACCGGCCCTAGATCATAATCAGACCGATTTTAGCCAAGGTATAAAAACATCTGAGGGCGATTTTAGTTGCAAATTCTTTATTGATGCTAGGGGGGTGGCATCCGTAATTCAGAATAGACGGGAGGGCATACTTCAATCCGCCCAATATGAAGTTTATTCTCCATGGATACAGAACGAGACTGTAGAGGTTCAGTTTGATAGTCAGAAATATCCAGGTTTTTTCGCATGGATTATTCCGACAGGAGACGGTACTGGAAAAGTAGGAGTAGCTGGAAAAGGTATCAATGCGGCAACTGCCTTGAAATCGTATATGGAAAGCAAAGGGAAAAAGTATTCAGTTGTTCGTAAAGTATATGCACCAATTTGGGTCTCCGGCCCGATTGAGAATTTTATTGGTGCTCCAAGAACAGTAATTATCGGGGACGCGGCGGGCCAAACAAAACCGACAACGGCAGGTGGAATTTATACATGTGGAATGGGAGGAATTCTTGCAGGTAGGGCGATATCGAAGGCACTTGAAGAAAACGACATTAATATGCTATGGGATTACCAGAAAAGTTGGCTCGCTATTTTCGGACCCGAATTTAACAAAATGATTCTTGCAAGACGAATACTGGAAAGGGTTGACAATAAGACACTAGATGAATTATTTTCGGCGGTTTCCGAATCGAGGCTTCAAGAAATATCTAGGACAGGGGAATTCGATTTTCATACTGCTGCTTTGACAAAAATATTTGGATCTAGGGACGGAATAAAGATAATGAAAGCAATATTAGGTAACGAAATCAGGCGATTATTAAGCTAAGGAAGATATAAATTCGGTTATCAATCTTTGAGTTTACATGTCCCAGCCGTTACAGCTTCCTGTTTGTACATCCTGCAGTAGACCTATAATGCCTAACGATGAGTGCGTCAAATACTACTGTCCAAATTGTGGATATGTTCTGATTTGGAGATGTGAAAGTTGCCGAGAATTTGCCAGAAATTATAAATGCGTAGGGTGTGGATTCGAAGGCCCGTAGACATGACCCGTCTTGTTGCAAGAATCAGGATCTTGCCTGCCGAAGCTGATTCTGACCTAGAGGATATAGTACATCGCCTAAAGACTGTGATTCCCGATGGTTTTGAATTGATGGCCCATGCAAAAGAACCGATCGCATTTGGCGTGGAGGCAATTGTTGGAGATTTTCTAATGGAAGACGAAGCAGGCCAGATGGATAGGCTAGAACAGTTCATAAAGAAGACAGATGGCGTTGGCGAGATCGACGTGATAAACATAAGCAGACAATCAGTAAAAATTAAGTCCAAGTTTTGAGAAGGAGCTCAAAGCTGAAACTTGAAAAAATCTCGTGGAAGAAGCAACGATGCAAGTGACGAATCTTCCCCAAAATTACACCTGCGAGTAGTGGAAGCTAAACACCGAGATTTAGGAAAACGTCGGGCGCGTATTGATTCGGATTCGATGCGTCGAATGTGCATTGAACCGGGCGAGGTCATAGAACTAGTAGGCAAACGCAAGACCGCTGTTACAGCTTGGCCGAGCGATGCAGAAGAGAGCGAGATTGATATTATCCGGATTGACGGCCAGACGAGAAAGAATGCAGGAGTGGGATTGAATGATCTGTTATCAGTACATAAGGCCATATCAAAACCAGCAAAAGCAGTAGGTCTGATGCCTTTGGGAAGCAGCACTGTTTCTTTTGATAAGGAATTCTGTGAGTTTGTAAAGAATAGACTCAGAGGCTTCCCCGTAACTGAGGGGGATGAGATTTCTGTAGTAATTCTGGGCAATCCTATGGATTTTCGTGTAGAAAAGATAACACCCAGAAGTATCGTGAAGATTGAAAGATCCACGAAGCTGAATATTATGGCTGAGAGTTCTCTTGATAAGAAGCCGCGAGTGACTTATGAAGAAGTGGGCGGTTTGACAGAACAGATCAAGCGCCTTAGAGAAATTGTCGAGCTACCTTTAAGACAGCCGGAGATATTTGCACGACTAGGTATCGAACCTCATAATGGGATACTGATGTACGGTTCTCCTGGCTGTGGGAAAACTCTGATCGCTAAGGCACTGGCTTCGGAATCCGAAGCGGCTTTCTTTATTATTAATGGCCCAGAAATCGTAAACAAATACTACGGTGAAACGGAAGCTAGACTACGAGATATTTTCAAAGAAGCAAGAGATGCGTCACCAAGTATCGTCTTTATCGATGAAATCGACGCCATCGCTCCAAAGAGAGAGGAAGCATTTGGTGACGTAGAGAAGAGGGTTGTGGCACAATTGCTTGCATTAATGGATGGTATGTCTGAACGTGGTAATGTAATAGTATTAGGAGCCACAAATAGACCTGAAAGCATAGATCCTGCCTTGAGGCGTCCCGGCAGATTTGATAGAGAGATCGAGGTGGGAGTGCCCAATGTGGAAGGCAGACTAGAGATACTTCAAATTCACACAAGAGGTATGCCACTTGCCCAGGATATCGACCTTCCGTCTCTGGCAAAGGATCTTCATGGGTATACTGGAGCAGATATAAAGGCTCTCTGCAGAGAAGCGGCCATGAAAGCATTGCGGCGCTATTTACCGGAGATAGACTTTGAAGAGCAGAAAATCTCGCCCAGCACATTGGAGACGATGGATATCAGGAATAAAGATTTCAAAGACGGAATGAAAGAAATCATTCCAACAGCAATGCGAGAATTTTACGTAGAAGCAGCGGCTGTCTTATGGGAGGATGTAGGCGGACTATATGACGCCAAACGTACATTGTATTATAACCTCATTACTGCTATCAAAGAGCCTGAAAACTTTGTCAAGATGGGCGTCAAATCTCCGAGAGGGGCATTATTATTTGGCGCTTCTGGCTGTGGTAAGAGCTTGATTGCAAGGGCCTTGGCAACCGAGAGCAGTGCAAATATAATAATGGTAAGGGGTCCTGAGGTATTGTCTAAGTGGGTTGGAGAATCAGAAAAGGCAGTCCGTGAAATATTTAGGAAAGCAAAAGCTTCTTCGCCGTGTGTTGTTGTTTTTGATGAACTGGACTCTCTCGCTAGACCCCGCGGGGAGGATGATTTATCCGGTAACGAAAGGGTCTTGTCTCAGCTTCTGACAGAGATGGATGATTCAGGGAGTGCAGGCGTTATAGTAATCGGAATCACAAATAGACCCGATCTAATAGACACGTCTCTGCTGAGACCTGGAAGATTAGACTTGATACTGTTCATAGGAGCACCTGACGAGGAAGCACGACTCGAAATAATGAAAATTTTGACTGCTTCAATGCCACTTGCAAACGACGTTAGCGTGGAGAATATATCTCAATCTACAAAGGGATTCAGCGGTGCCGATCTCGGTGCACTCTGTAGAGAAGCAGCCGTGAGTGCAATGAGAAGCAAATCAGAGATTATCACTAGCGCTGATTTTGGCCGCGCTTTACGTCTGGTAAAGCCATCGATAACTAAAGATGTTGAAGACTGGTATGAGTCAATGAAGAAGAGCATTACGTATTCGATGCCCAAACAAATAGACAAGGCATTCTACGGATAGGGATTGTTAAACTAACACTACAGCCCTATTCAATTGCGAGTAGCCAAATTCCAAAATAATAATCTAACACGGTTTGTGTATACATTGATATACAGATAAACCACCCAGATATTGAGGCAACACTATGAATTACCCTTTGCGTAATCTGATTTACGAGAAAATAAAGCAGGCAGGTAATATGACAGATTCCGATTTAACTAATGCTTTGACCAAGGATGGAGTATCTATAACTGAAGCCGAGTTAGACAAGACTTTGCTTGACCTAGAAATATATGGGCTTGTGAGAGTCTCATGGGTAACAAAAGATAAACGCAGGATAGAGGCAGGATTGGTGGATCCCACCTCCCACTAGAGGACGGATAAGTACACTCAAAACCTGTAATAAAACAGAGCGTCGAGTGCTAACCCAACAAAAATCACGACAAGGTATGGCGCTGTCACCTTATACGCCTTCCAGGCAAATTCTGGAGTAGGATTTTTTGTCAATTTATAATGATATATTAACATCAGCGAACCCGAGATAGCTGCAACTACAGTATATAGTAGGCCTAACCCAAAAAAATAAAGCGCCACAGAATACGGGAGCAATATAGCTGTATTTGCGAAAATGTAGCTGGACGTCTTCTGATTTCCAATTAGAACAGGAAGCATTGGGATCCGAACGCTCGCATACTCCTCTCGTGCCTTTATTGCTAGACACCAAAAATGAGACGGAGTCCACATAAATACTAACCATCCAACAAGAAATCCGAGTAAATTAATTGATCCGGTGGCGGCGGCCCAACCTGCCATAGCAGCGGCGCTCCCTGCAAATCCCCCAATTACGATATTTGCCGCGTTGTACCGTTTAAGCCAAACAGTATAAACTATAACGTAAAAAAATATCCCGACAGCAATCAGGCCCGTCGCAACGGGATTCAAAGTAAACCATGCCAATATGACCGACAGAATGCTCGTTCCCAAACCAAAAGCCATGACGCTCCTAGGAGACAACCTGCCAGAAGGAATTGGTCTGCTCGATGTTCTATACATTATTTTATCAATATCTCTGTCATAGTAGTGGTTAAGAGCACTGGAGCCCATCGACGCTAGAGCGCCAGCCAAGGTCAAAAAGCCTAATTGCCAAGCCGTCACATGCCAACCTGGCGTATTGTCTAACCTGCTACCGGCGAGTAAAGAAGTAACAGCTGTGATTACTAAAACTACTACTATGCGGGGCTTTGAAACTTCAACATACTCCTTTAGCCTCACTGCGCAAATACCTTAATTTTGCTCTAACACTGCTTGCATTTAATTGATTCGCCACACTCAACGACACTCGCAGCATTACCATATATCTCATAATCGATACTTTTCGATATATTTTGTGGCATTTGTAACGGTGCCGATGATTTCAGTTGCACCAGAATCAACAGTGTATAACCGTAAGACCTCGATCGGCCTTTCTATTTCTTTACAATCTCTTGTCCCAAGAGTCCTCGTGTAATCCTGCTTGTTTGTTTGCATTCTTCCGAATGATTTGGAGTGCTTTTTCAGCCTGCTCTTTTCTTGGAAGCTGGATCATGAACACGTTGCTTGAGTTACTAACAGAAGAGGGATCAGGGGCAAGTGATATTAAACCCGTTTCCGATAATGATTCAAAGAACTCAATCATGTCGTTGGCATATAAAAGAAAATTTTCTTGCATGTCCGTATTGAGGAATTTCATTTGGATATCTACGAACACGTGACGACCGTCATGAAATATGTTCAACAAAGTGTCAACCGCTACCTTTTTGATATAGATCTTTTTCATAATCTCGTCATATCTTCTAGGATCAACGTAGATGGTAGGAACTTTAGCGCCTCTGAAATCAGTTAAGGCCGCTCCACGTTTATGTAAATTTGAGATGAAGTCCTCAAGTGATCCAAAAGTTCTGCTTCCTGTGGCCAAAGGAGGTCTGTTGCCAGCTACAATATTGTCCTTATCGGTATCCGCCAATTGTTTCGGAAAAATAGTCTTTAAGTTCTATGTTGTATTGCATCTTCTTGTAGAGATATTCATGCGACTTACAAAGATAGAATGGCATTTGATTCACAGATTCCATAACGTTATAGTTACTTCTTTCCTTTACTAATTCTAGCTGAACGATAAAGTCTGCGTCTCCGCCGCAAATATTACATCGAAGAACTTCAGACGAACTTGTATGATTTAAGTCAGCAAGTTCATCATCAAATTCTTTGTCGCCATCCACAGCGCAACAAATGCAGCACCCTCTTAAAAAAGTTTGTACAAACCTTGCCTGGGTTCTAGCACACGCTCTACGATTAACAAAGTTTAATTGACTTTGCAAGCGTAATTGCGCGGTCTAGATCGTCACCCTTTATCTCATCGTTTTTGTATTTACTCCCAAAATAAAGCAGATCGATCATTTTGGATCGATCGATATTTACAACTGTTTCTCCTCCTTTTACTACTGCTGCCTTCGTGGCCGACCCTGTTTCTAATGGAATAGAATCGGTCAATATTATAACCTTATCCACCAAAGTCGATCGGACAGAATTAGAAATTCGTTCAAAATTTTTGGTTCTATCTTTATCCAAAATGACCGTGACACCGACTTTCGCTCCATAGGCATCGTCATAAATTACATCTATGCCGCTAGTATTTTGTGGGTCTTCAAGTGCAGCTACAGTACCCATGTTGTGAGCGTGGCTAACAAGCTTTCTTATGGCAGCGCGTACGTCAGCTTCCATAGTCTGCGTATCATTGCAATTCTTTTGGATTTTAATGAAATCAGAAACAGGGACTGACATGATGCTACCTCTTATTCTCAAACCTGGGTAAATTTTCTTGATAGTCTCCTCGAGAGCGTGTTCATCGATCGCAGAAGCATCTCTGGCTGCGGCGTCTTCTGTTGCGTGATACAAAATATTTATCATTGACCGGACATTTCTAAAATCTGGAAATTCATCATACATTACTTTTATCTTGGCAGCTAGGTCCTTTTCTTCCTGTGACGTAAAATTCTTTCCTTTATCGTAGTATCTAATGTATTCGAGTATAATATCGAGTATTTCTTCAAAGGTATTTGACCCCGCAAGGTCGATTTTGTAATTTGCTTTTTCAAGCCTATCAAATACTGAACTATTGGTAGATCGAATTTGTTCATACGAAGATGGAGTCAAGATCAGCAAAAGAGCAGTTGAAGGCAAGTGTGCATTGATTATAGCCTTTACAAAAGCCATAGACTCCTTATCTGCGTCAAATTCATCTATCTCTATCAACGTTAACTTTTTTAAAAACTTGAGATTCATCTTCGCCAGTGCAGCCATGTTTTCGATTATCTCCTCCAATGTCTGTGCCTGATTGATCCCTGTCCTAAATCTGCCTTCGATAACGAACTTCAATACCGATATTTCGGTCGCAGAAAATTCTTCGCGTAATACTTTGTCTAAGGCATCGGGGTCTGGGAGATAGCCATTATTTTTTAAACATTTTTCTACCTTGTCCTCAAGGTTCTTGCCTGTAATTGAATCGAGGAATCCATAACCGAAGATTTTTCTGGCGTTCTTTATATTTCGGTCCGCTTTATCCTTCAGATAATAGATTATTTTTTTTCTGAAATCGTTTAGATATTCGTCATTAAATCCTCTTATTAGAGCACCGCAAATACTGTGCATAGATCTTGGTGATATCTGAGCGAGATCTGAGTATGAAATTGCGGCGCTGCCTAACAGTTGCTGTAAGCCTCTAATGTGAAAAGCAAGGTGTGTTTTACCGGAACCTACGTCTTGAATTACGGTAATCAAGCGGAAATCCTTTTCTGTCGCATTTCCCGTTATTTTAGAAAATAAGTCATCTATGCACGATAGTACGGCAGATTTTCCTTCCTTATGCTTGCTACCGCCAAGAATCTGAGTATCTTCTACTGCTGGCGTGGGATTGCTTGGATATGGATTTTGTATCAGCTTGTACGGATACATCATATGCACCTCACAAAGCCATGCAGTAATCCGCGGACCGTCAACCCCTCGTAACCGCCGGAAGACAACTCATACTTGTCTGGGTGCTTTGCCATCAATTGGGCTACCAAATCATAAAATTCCTCGTAAGCAATTTCATGTTTTTTACATAAATCATGTCTGATTTTGCCTAATTCAACCCAACCTATGGAGCTTGAAAAATTGGCGATTGATTCATCGAAGGTATTTTTAAACAAATCGAGTCCCACGTTTGTTGATTGGGAGTCGATTGTCGCTTTTCTCGGAGCTGTTTCAGAAGAATGCCGGTCGTTTAGAGTCTGATCGCTGGATTGTAAAGTCTGTGCACTAATTGAATCCAAGGTGATTGCAAGTCGGTCGGTATTTTTGTGGATAGACTGTTCCAAAGAACATATAGCCTCATGCGTCAATCTGAACCTGGGGTCTGAATTTAGCAGATATTGTAAATAGCTCTCCTTAAGCCAGCAGTAATATGCAGCACCCTTCTTGTCGATGAAGATTTGACCATCGTTTGTCAATCTCTCCAGTATAGTATCTATCTCAGGCTGCGGATATTCTTTGCGTAAATCTGCCTTCTTTACACCCGCCTGGCCAGCAGAATATATCCTTTGGATAAGTTTCTCTTCTGCTAACATGCGGTAAAGCTCGATAATCGTTATTTAAAGCTGGACGTAACACGTTACTACATATTTGATTAACAAAAATCAACTTTTAAACGAAGCATTAATAATATAACTAATCAATACTGATGACGGGATGATGACAAGTCTTCCTGACATAGAAAAGAATGAAGACAGTACTAGGGTAGCTGACCAAACTATTTGCTTGGAGGAATGGATGCTCTGGTGATTACGTTCAGTTGAGACTTTAACAACTCTTTTGAATTGAACTGGATAAAAGGGTCTGGGTCGTCGATATAGGAGGCGGCTCGCTTCCACCAAATTTTTCTTCAAGTCGCCTCATACTCAAGTTTAGATTTACTTCTCTTCAACGAAGCAAATATCAACATGGTTATTCCTATCCATAGTCCGCCCAGAAGTATATTTGTGAAACTGACGTAGATATATGGAGTAGCTTCTTCTAAGTTCGATTCGATTATCTTGATAGATCCGTGCAAGTCTTCTAAACCTGTATTATATGCAGCGCTATTGGGTTCTACTGAGGAAATAGAGATAGTACGCAATAACATCGCGTCGAGATCATTTTGGATTAATCCAAAATCTGTCCTTGGATTTGGAAACGACCACACAGGATTTCCCTCCAGCGGGAGGAGGTGTTTAACCGGCCTAAGATAATCAGCGATCATTGCTGGTGTTTGGGCTGATTCAGCCCTTGCCAAATACCCCATTGCCTTGTCCAACGGATAAACAGCACTCTGATAACCAAAATAAACCAAAGCGGCTCCAAGACATAGAAATCCCAGGACTCCAATTACCAACAACCTGTAGTATTTAGTTCTCATATCGCTTTGTTTTTTGTTCTTGTTAGGCGCCGTTTTTACCAATGTTTTTGCGCGTGGTGTTGTATTTATTCTATCTCTCAGGGAAGTTTCTGGTTGCGTAATCCGCAGCATGACTGGCGGGGTTGGAATGTTGTTTGAATCACTGACTCCTCTTTGTGTTCTATTGATTGCTTTATTAGCCGACGAATGGACAATACTGAGATATGCTACGTATATGAAACCGGCTGTTTGGATGGCAATGACGGGAACGAAAACAGGGTTTCGCGAAAAAATCGATACAAATATGGCAATGCATCCGTAGAGACCAAAAAAAACTTCCAGTAAGGTTGTTTTCGTAAACGGCAAGACATAGACTTTGTCTTTCCACTCGTCATCTTTGTTCACGACACCGAACTTCGGCGTTCGTAAAAATTCATTCTTGCCTCCGAATATAGCGTCAAAGATCGCGATGGTGTTATTAACTGATATACCAGCTGCAAAAAAAATTAAGTACAGATATTGTCTCGCCTTATCCTTCCACCTGTCGCCCCAAATCTTCCTTATCATGTAAAGATATGTGGCAGGACCCATCAGAATGTATATCAGGATTCCCGTAATTGGAGCCCAGCTTACTGCATATAACTTGTAATTTAATGCCAGTAATATTGGAAATACAAGATATTGGATAAGAAAAAGAGGATGAACTATGTGGCGCGTCAGTTGAATAAAAGCCTGAATCTTTGTGTCGATAGCTATTTTTTTCTCTAGCAAAATGTCGATCAATAATTTCAACGCAACTTGGATTGAACCCTTCGCCCATCGAAATTGTTGGCGCTTTGCTGCATTCATCTGAACTGGAAGCTCTCCTTCCACGACGATATCCTCCAGGAAAAGGGACTTCCAACCTTTCAGCTGGGCTCTGTAGCTAAGATCAAGATCCTCAACAAGAGTAGAACTATGCCAACCGCCTGCATCCAGGATGCACGATGTTCGCCATATACCTGCCGCTCCATTAAAGTTCATAAAAAGGTGTGTAAGGCTCTTTGCCTTTTGTTCAATTAGGAAATGTATATCGAGAGAAAACGCCTGAGCTTCCGTAAGAGAAGAATAGTTTTCATTTAAGTGACCCCATCTACATTGGACTAAGCCTATTTTAGGGTCAACAAAGTAACCAATGGTTTTTTTCAAAAACCATGGCGGCGGAATAAAATCCGCGTCAAAGATCGCGATGAATTCCCCCTTAGCATATTTCATGCCGGCT
>Ga0137365_10002523_pt1 | contig 14528 bp, 9 predicted proteins | sample SagtaG_9_FD_104799 | JGI IMG/M metagenome (GOLD analysis project Ga0137365, IMG submission 104799) | Vadose zone soil microbial communities from Sagehorn Ranch, Mendocino, California, USA - Sage1_L_40_16 metaG | ecosystem: Environmental > Terrestrial > Soil > Vadose zone | place: USA: California...
CGATCGCAGGCCAGCGTATATTGCGACAGGTCATTCGCGCCAATGCTGAAGAAGTCAGCAAGTTCTGCCAGCTCTGAAGCCATTACTACTGCTGCGGGGACCTCGACCATAATGCCGATTGGAACAGCAGAAGGTAACGCAACCTTTCGGCTGCTCAACTCCTCATAAATGCGGTCATAGATTGAATGGGCCAGTTGCAACTCTTCAACAGTCGTAATCATTGGGAACATAATATGAAGTTGTGTCCCTGTTTCAGCAGCAGCCAGCAAAAGCGCAGCGAGCTGTTGCTCAAGCAATGCTTGGTGAGCCAGGTGTATGCGGATGCCACGCAAGCCAAGAGCAGGGTTCGCCTCAGCTAATTGGCCCAGAATACTAGTCAGCGCCGGCATCGGTTTATCTGCACCTGCATCGAGCGTGCGAACGACTATCGGCTTTCTCTGTTGTCCACTATCACCGTTAAAAGCACGAAATACCTCTGCAAAAAGTTGGCGCTGTTCATCTTTGCCGGGAAGGGTAGATGCCTTAGCGAAGAGAAATTCTGTTCGGAGTAGTCCGACGCCCTGTGCTCCCCATTGCCGGGCAGCCTCAGCTTCGGCCTTGCTGCCAATATTTGCTAATAGGTGTATGTGTCTTCCGTTGAAGATAATTGGGGCTTGCTCTTGTTGAGCCGCAATCTTGAGCGCTGCTTGTTGCTGCCGTTGATCAGCAAGGCGTTTCACTAATTGAGCGCGCATTTCTGGTGTGGGATGATGGTAAAGTAAGCCCTTGTCAGCATCCAAGCCTAACTCATCTCCAGTATGGATAACCTGCAGTGCTGCTTCATTCAGACCTGCCATGGCAGGTATATCAAGCGCACGTGCTAATATGGCAGCATGGGCAGTTGGCCCACCCCGAACAGTACAGATACCTAGCACGAACTCAGGCCGCAATTGAGCAGTATCAGAGGGCGTCAAATCTCCGGCCAGCAGAATTACTGGTTGACTCAAGCCACTCAAAGCCTGTCCTGGCGCAAGCTGGCCCATTAATTGCCCTAAGGCTCGACCTATCGCATCGCGCATGTCAACAGCACGACCTGCTATTAATGGATCATCGACGGTTTCCAGCATAGAGGCATAACGCTCACCAGCCTCAGCCAACGCGCCTGCCGCGTCAATATACTCTGTCTGTATCACATGGAGTGCGGATTCGAGTAAACCCGGGTCAAGCAGCATGAGAGCCTGGGCATCAAAGATGGCTGCATTAGCTTGACCAACTCTGTTCTGTAGCTCTGTCGCCAGAGAGCGAAGTTCTTGTGCTGCATTGTCCAGCGCTTCGCGCAGATGCTGCTGCTCAGAAGCAACGCGATCAGAAGAGATAGGATGCTGCTCCACTGCGTTCAGGGCGATGGCACCGGAGGTATAGAGTAGAGCAGGACCTACTGCTACCCCCGCCGAAGTTGTAACGCCCTGCCAGGGCCCCTCCGATGGCTGCGTAGCAGGCCGATAAATCGGCGGTGTGCCCGATAAATCGGCACCTACTATAGTTGACGAGGCAACTGGTATTTCTTCTCCAGACACCGTTTCATAGAAGTTTGCATGCACCAGTTCACTCAGTGCTTCTATCGCTGACTCTGCATCTTTCCCACTCGCGCGAATGGTAATAGTATCACCTTGCCGCATCCCAAGTGAGAGGACGCCAATGATACTGGTGGCATCAGCTTCTTTTCCGTGTCCTGATGCGCGTATGTTTGCTTGATAACGAGCCGCGGTCTGTACAAAGAGGCTTGCCGGGCGAGCATGTAAACCTGTGGGGTTGGTCAAAGTCAATTGAATCTTAAGCGCTGAGGCCTCTTCTGGGGATATGCGTTCGGGAGCCGCCACGGGCTCTATAGGTACGTTCTCCACCTGGCTCAGTGGTTTGAGCATTTTGAGTTGATCGACGTTCGCAGTCTTTTCTGCCGCCTGTTGCACCTGTGGCAGTGTACGGCCAAGTGAAGCTTCAAGGACGGCTGCAACGGCTCCTTCTACCAGCGGAGCAACACTGAGGCGGATGTGCTCCCGCTGTTCTTCACTCAGCATTTCAAGCGCCATTTCAGTAGACAGGATGGCGCTTCCCAGGTCCAGCAACACCAGCACACCATCTGGTCCATCTACAGATTGGATAGCCGCGAGAATTTTATCAGCGGAGGTGCCCAACACATCATCGATAGCTCCTCCGGCTGCTGCAATGGGAGTTTTGCCTTGCGCCATCTGTCCGGAGAGTTCGACAACACCTGCTGCCAATTGGGCGCTATGTGCAACAATGACTAACCCAACCGTCATGTCACCCTCTTCCTCTCAGGAATTAAGACGTTAGTAATATGTTTACGCTGTTCCTATTTGCTTTCGCATGTCTCAGCAAGACTGCGGAGGATGAGCCAGCTCGATGTCGCGCCAGGGTCCTGGTGACCAATACTGCGCTCTCCCAGGTAACTGGCGCGTCCCTTGGTGGCAAGCATAGGAATAGTGGCTTTCGCGCCCTCTTCAGCAGCTTCAGAGGCACGCCTTGTGACCTGCGCGAGCGTTGCGCCCTCGTCGAGAGCCTGCTTGGCAGCGGTCAGAGCAGGAGTTAAAGCATCGACCATGGTTTTTTCGCCGGGCTGGGCTTTCCCACGAGCAACAACGCCTCCCAAAAACGCTTCGAGCATAGCAACGATATCAACGGATGTGAGTTCCTGTTTTCCCGCTATTGCACCTGCTGCTCGTAAATATGCCGTCCCATAAAGTGGTCCACCGGCTCCTCCTACCGTTGAAACCAGTGTAGACCCAACAGTTCGTAATTGTGTCGCCATATCCTTGTTCGCCATCTCAGGGAATTTGTTTCTGACAGCACTGAAACCACGATCCATATTGATACCATGATCTGCATCCCCAATAGCAGAGTCAAGAGCGGTTAAATAGGTGCGGTTTTCATGCAAAACATCAGCGGTGCGTTCTAACCAGCGCATGACGTCTTCATTGGTCATCTATTGGCATCCTCCCAATACAAAGCGGTCACTGTAAGATGCAATAAATTGCACCCAATTGTTTTGTAGTGTTCCTTTTTGGATGCAATTCATTGCTCCTTACATCTACAACTTGACAATAAACACTCGAATAAACTACATGCCCCAGCGCATTGCAGGAGTGTGGACCGGTGCGTCCCAGTACTTCGTCAATTCGTCATCCAGGCGCACAAGGGTAATAGAACAGCCGGCCATCTCTAGCGAAGTAATGTAATTACCCACCAGGTTACGTGCAATAGTGACCTGTTTACCATGCAAAATGCGATGCAAAGCGTTGAACACGATGTAGAGTTCGATCAGAGGCGTCCCACCCATACCATTGACCATTGCCAGGACTTGATCACCAGCCTTGAGGCCCAGGTCTTCGACGATGGGCGCGGTAAGCATCTCGGTAATATCGTCGGCAGGGGCAAGTTTGACACGCCTGCGTCCAGGTTCACCGTGTATGCCAATGCCGATCTCCATTTCGTCATCACCTAAATCGAAGGTGGGCTTGCCTGCTGATGGTACGATACAAGAAGTCAGGGCCATACCCATGCTGCGCCCCTGGTTATTGACCTTACGTGCCAGGGTAGCTACCTGTGCCAGCGGCGCACCCGTCTCGGCCAGGCCACCAACAATCTTCTCCAACAGTACTGTGACGCCAACTCCACGCCGCCCTGCTGTGTACAGGCTATCCTGCACTGCGACATCATCATTGGTAACGACGCTTTCTACATCTATCCCATCTGCCTGCGCTAATTCTGCCGCCATCTCAAAGTTCAACACGTCACCGGTGTAATTCTTAATAACGTGAAGCACGCCAGCTCCACCGTTTACAGCCCGCGTTGCGGAGAGCATCTGATCGGGCACTGGCGAGGTAAAAACGGCTCCGGGGCAGGCAGCATCGAGCATGCCAAAGCCAACGAAGCCACCATGCATTGGCTCATGGCCGCTACCACCACCAGAAATAACCCCCACTTTCCCCTGAATGGGGGCATCCTTGCGTACAATAATTTGCTGCTCAATATCTACGCGGATAAGGTCGGGATGGGCGGCCTGCATACCTGCAAGTGCCTCCTTGACGACATCTTCCGGCTTATTGATCAGTTTCTTCATGGTGTCGTGTATCCTTTCTGTGGTTGTGGTTGTATTGTGAGGCCATCTACAATGTTTGTTTTCTCGGCAGCTATCTGCCGCTGCATAGCAGTACGATAATCTATACTCATCGACTGCTGCTGCTCAGGTGACCAGTTATGCTCTCGGGCCATGAGTGCAACAACGTCATCGAGAACACCCAAACCCCGCTGGTTGTCTTCAAGTGTGATCGAAGTACGACGTGCCAGTACATCATAGGGCGTCATTGCCATTTCATTCCGGCACGCATAGACTACCTCTGCCCGAACATACGGCAGATCATCAATGAGCCGCCTACCCAACTCAGCATCGTTCTCAATCAACTGAAGTAGCACAAGAGCTTCAGAACCGTAATTCCTAAAATGTTTGATAGTCTGTGTACTAAGGCCGAGGGCCTTTCCCTTGATTTCCAGGTCACGTTGCTTGGCAAGCCAGCCCGCACTGCCTTGCAGGGGCAGATGCTGCGTGGGATGGATCGGGGTTGAGCCATCGCGACGACTCAGCACATCTACAGTATCCTGTGCCATGCGCCGGTAAGTCGTTAACTTCCCACCAACAATTGTGACCAGGCCGGATGGGCTTTGCAATACCGCATGCGTACGCGAAAGCCTTGCCGTAGCATGTGCTGAGCTACGTGAACGCAACAGCGGCCGGTAGCCGGCATAGACACTAATGATATTGTCTTCGGTGAGAGGGACGGAGAGATACCGTTTCAAATGATTAAAGAGATACGAGATATCTTCCTGCGTTGCAGTTGGATGATCGAGATCACCTGAACCAGTATCAGTGGTACCAAAGATCGCACGTGATTCCCACGGAACAAGGAAGAGAATACGCTTGTCATCGGTTTCAGGTAGAACAACCGCGTCATTTCCCAGCTTGACATCCTCGCATGAAAATACCAGGTGCACACCCTTACTCGGTTCTACCTGAATCTGTGGCTCATACCCAGCCAGTGCCTCAAGCTGCTCAGAGAAAACACCTGTGGCATTGACGATGTGCCGGGCACGTACAGTGACATCCTGGTTGCCCAATCGATCACGCACGTAAGCGCCACTTACTTTCCCGTTTTCAGTAACAAACGAGGTAACTTCCGCATAGTTGGCTATGGTCGCTCCAAATTGAGCAGCGGTGCGAATAATGGCTAACGTGAGCCGGGCGTCGTTGGTTTGAGCATCATAGTACATGAAGCCTTCTTTCAGCCCTTCAGTCACAAGAGCGGGAGCTAACTCCATCACTTGTTTTCGACTCAGACGGCGATGCCTCTTGACGCCCCGCCTGCCTGCCAACATCCCTGCCATGAGATCATACATCCAGAGTCCAACATCCATAATCAGGCCAAGTCCAATGCCGCCTGGTGTCGTAAATGGCAAACCCACCGGATGACGGTCCCCTTCATAGAGCGGCAGGACAAAGCCGACCGGTTGTACGAGGTACGGAGCGTTTCGCAGCAAGATACCCCGCTCAACCAGGGCTTCATGCACAAGAGCAAAGTCAAAATTAGGAAGGTAGCGGATGCCGCCATGAACTAGCTTGGTAGATTTGCTACTTGTGCCGCTGGCAAAGTCTACTTTCTCAACAAGCGCGACCTTGTAACCACGTGCAACAGCATCCAGGGCGACTCCAGCGCCTGTAACGCCCCCGCCAATTACAAGCATATCAAATTGCTCGCCTCCCAGGAGCGATAGGTTGTGCATGCGCAACGATGATGATAGTGATTGCATGATAGCATGATCACGAAGATACGAACGTGCCAGGCAGAGTCTTCATCCTGTCGCGTGTTCGTATCTTCGTCCTTTCGTGTGTTCGCGATAGCGCCTACTATTCGGCAGAGGGCTCTCTTACAGATCTACCCCTTATTTCAGCATCGGGAGAGACCTCCCGCACGGCTTCACCTCTCGTCTCGGTAGTGCCAGATTTGGCTAACATCTTCGCCCCCAGCACCTTGCCGATGGTGTAATCGTATATAAAGGCGCCTACAACACCTCCTAAAAGTGGTGCAACAATGGGGATCCAGAAGTAGTAATTGTCTGCGACAAGGCTGGTGCCACCGCTGACGATGGCAATCCACAGGCGCGGGCCAAAATCACGGGCGGGATTGATGGCATATCCGGTATTGAGGCCGAATGAAGCACCGATCGCCACAATCAGGAGACCAATGATCAGCGGGTTGAGATTTGCCTGAACGGGCTGATTCCGCCCATCAACGATAGCCAGGATTAGGCCGACGAGCAGGGCAGTTCCTATGAATTCGTCACCGAAGGCCCCGAACGTTCCAACAAACCCCTTAGGAAAGGTGTAAAAAATCCACCCGTAACCATTCGCAGTAACTGGCTGGGCAATCTGGCCAATGGACAGATGATTCAGCGCCAAAGCATGGACGAGTGCCCCTTGATAGACAAAGTAGAGGATTCCCCCAGCGACAAAAGCTCCCAGCACCTGGGCTAGCCAGTAGGGAAGCACCTTGCCCCAGGGATGTCTACCAGTCGCAGCCAGCGCCAAAGTTACAGCCGGATTGATATGAGCGCCGCTAATAGCTCCAGCAACGTAGATCCCGAGCATAACGGCAAGACCCCACCCAAAGACTATGACAACCCACTCGTTCGCAAATGGGGTTGGGGCACCATTTGCGCCTATGTTAGCAAAGAGGAAAACGGTCGCTACGCAGCCATCGCCAAAGAGGATCAGCACCATCGTGCCAAAGAACTCTGAGATCATTTCACCGAATGTACCGGCCAGCGCTGAAGGTCTAGCCACAGCTTGACTTGCCATAGATACTCTCTCCTTTTCTATGATGGAGATTTGACGGAGAACCCGGAAGTTTGCCGCCTCAATCCAAAAAATGGTGATAAGACATGCTACAAAAGACGTACTACGAGTCTGGTAGGAGCGCACTGAGGTGCGCCCTACCCAATTAAGATCAGGCCTGCTCCCAATGCATCGAGCGTTCCACGGCACGTTTCCAGCCGGCATAGAGCTTTTCGCGCTGATCCGCGCTCATCTGCGGCTCAAAGGTGCGATCAATAGCCCAATGCTCAGCAACTTCTTGTTCGCTGCTCCAGAAGCCAGTTGCCAGGCCAGCAAGGTAGGCAGCTCCCAGGGCTGTCGTCTCAGCAACCTTTTGACTCTTTCGCCGCACACCGAGAATATCAGCCTGGGCTTGCATGAGCAAGTTATTGACCACGGCTCCACCATCGACGCGCAGAGTCGTCATATGAACGCCACTATCAGCAGTCATCGCCTCCTGTACATCGCGGGTCTGATAGCACATAGATTCAAGAGTGGCACGAGCAATATTGCCAGCATTTGAACCCCTGGTCAGACCAACGATGGTGCCGCGCGCGTAGGAATCCCAGTAGGGAGCGCCCAGGCCGACAAAGGCAGGTACGAAGTAGACGCCGCCGTTATCAGGAACTGTGCCTGCCAGCGCCTCAACATCATTACTGTTTTTGATGACCCCCAGGCTATCGCGCAGCCACTGGACTGCCGCGCCAGTGATGAAGATGCTGCCTTCCAGGCAATAGATGGTTTCATTACCTATACCCCACCCGATAGTCGTAAGGAGGCCACTTCGCGAGGGGACACCTTTGGTACCCGTGTTCATGAGCATAAAATTGCCTGTGCCGAAGGTGTTCTTAGACATACCTACTTCATAACATGCCTGTCCAAAAGTAGCCGCTTGCTGGTCTCCTGCGTCGCCAGCCATTCGAATGGCCCCACCGAAGAACTCCGGATCGGTCTCTCCAAACACCCCACTGGACGGCATTACCGTGGGGAGCATAGCACGAGGCACCCCCAATTCGTTGAGGATAACATCATCCCAATCACCCTTATAGATGTTGTACATGAGGGTACGCGAAGCGTTGGAGGGATCTGTCACATGCACACGACCTCTTGAGAGACGCCACATGAGGAAGGTGTCGATGTTTCCGAACAGTGCTTCGCCTCGTTCTGCCTTTTCACGCACCCCTGGAACGTTATCAAGTATCCATTTGACCTTGGTGCCGGAAAAATACGCATCGGTCACCAAACCAGTGCGTTCGCGAATTTCTTTATCGAAGCCTTTCGCCTTCAAGGCGTCACAAATAGGAACTGTCAAACGGCTCTGCCAGACAATGGCGTTGAATAAGGGCTTGCCCGTGCTCTTTTCCCAGACGACTGTCGTTTCACGCTGATTGGTAATACCAAGAGCCGCGACATCTGAGGCAGCAGCTCCTGCCTTTTGCATCGCCTGCCGAGCAACTGCAAGCTGACTCGACCAGATCGCTTCTGGATCATGCTCTACCAGGCCCGGCGCCGGATAAATCTGGGGAAATTCTTGTTGTGCTACACTCACTATCGCGCCATCGTGATTGAAAACAATCGCACGCGAGCTGGTAGTGCCCTGATCCAGGGCCAGCACATACTTTGCCATGGAAACTCTCCTTCTGCTGTGTACTTTATTCAAAGATGTACCATTGAACAGCACAGGCATCTGTACCTGTGCAGGAGCTTACGTGGAAGGGCCACTGTTTGCAAGAATACTTTTTCTGTTCCTCCTTTCACTCGTTCTTAAAATAGAGGTACCCCTTGCACTCACCTATCCCACCCTAACTCAATAGTATAGTTAAGCCATGCATCCCTCCACCGAAACAATAACTAGTGTACTTCCAAAGAGATTTGTATCAGTTGTATCGGTTGTATCGCTGTGTGAGCCTCGTGCAGAACAAGGGGAGCGTCTGGGGGGGGACGTCTCCCCCTTCCCGCAATGGTCTCTTGATTATGCACGAGGGCGCTAAGGAATGGTTGGCTTTCTTTACATCCATAACTCGGGTCGAGCAACCGCCACACGTAATGCACCGGCGCTTAGCACCATCTTTACTTGTTGAAATGTATTGACCAGACCAGACCCAATAAAAGGTAAAGGTAAGGGAGTGTGTGAAACGATGTAAGGAATAACGAGTGCTGGTGAAATATCGAGCAGGTCGATAGTATGACTATCGACTGACTCGAGGGCACCTTGCAAGCCAGCCGAATCTACCGCAAATATATGTTGAATGGCCTCCAGCCCAAAATCTTTGCCCAGGCCCAGGATGCGCGGATTAGTGGTGATAATGCCTGCTACATGCAGTTGCTGGGCAAGGTAGCGAAGTCCTGCTGTATCAGGATGAATGCCATCAATATGATCGACATTGACGTAGATGGCCACTTCCCGCTCATAAGCATGGTCTAGCAGTGGCTTGAGATCAAACAAATTGCAATGCCGTAGCAAAATAGTGGCTATTTGCGAGGCATCCAGGGCGCGTGCAAACTGTATACGGTTTTCAATGACCGGTACAGTCTTTTGCTGAGCCGAAACACTCAGTAGCGACCTGGTAGACTGAGTGAGCATGCTGCACCTCTCTGTAGCAGTAAAAAACAACAAAGCCCTAAGCCATTATAAAATGTCGGCTTAGGACTTTTCAATTCACTGTCCCTGGGCACATATGCGGTTGTTCAAACAGGTCGTCTTCGACTGTCTTTTCACACCTTTGTGCAACACCCTCCAAAGGTGTATACTGTAGAGATTCAAATAAATCGTGATAGGACAATCAAGTATACAAAGGCGATTAGTTTGCTATAATGATAGCATACTCATCATCTTATCGTTTGTCAAGTGCTGCTGGTTGGTTTCTTATTCGCTAACAGCACAATTACTTACGTTGGTAATACAAACATGACCAAACAAGAGTTTCTACGTTTAGCTTACCGGTTTCCAGTTGCGGCAGCGCTAAAGTCAAGTGACGATCTACAGCCCGCATTGGCCTCCGATGCACAGCTACTGTTTATGCTTAAAGGTGATGCCTTTCAACTGGTACCATTCATAACCCAGGCTCACCGGCTTGGTAAGGCTATTGTGGTTCACGTGGATCTCGTGAGCGGCATAGGCAAAGACCGCGCCGGCATCCAGTATCTCCACCAGATTGGTGTTGACGCTATTATTACCAGCCGGTCTCAACTTGTCTCGGCTGGCCATGCTGAGGGATTAGTAACGATTCAGCGCCTTCTCCTGGTAGATGACTCTGCTTTGGAAACAGGAGTGCGAACTATAGCTCGCGCTGCTCCCGATATCGTAGAAGTACTGCCTGGCATTATTTTTCCAGAGGTTGCAGCGACACTGCAACAACTGCTTCCTGGTCCTTTCATTGCCGGAGGTTTTATCCGCAATGCTACTGAAGTCGCACGTATTCGAGCTGCTGGCGCGATATTGAGCAGCAGCAGTACCTATGCACTTTGGTACCGTACAACAAACTAGATGAGGAGAAACATTGCTATGTATAACCTTCCCAACCTGCTCAGCTTTAGTAGGATTGCTGCAACAGTACTGGTTTTCGCGCTGGTTTTAGTCAACCAACCCTGGGCTTTTTTATCCTCAACAGTCGTTTTTTTCCTTGCATCTATCACAGATTTTTTCGATGGTTACCTGGCACGACGATACCATGTCGTCTCTCCGCTAGGCGTCTTCCTGGATCTGACCGCAGATAAAGTGTTTGTTTCTGCTATTCTCGTAGCCTTTGTGCAGCTTGGCCTAGTTCCCGCTTGGATGGTCGTCATTATTATTGCTCGCGAATTCTTAGTCACTGGCCTGCGCTCAATGGCAGCTGCTAAAGGAACTGTCATCCCTGCTGGAAAATGGGGGAAACAGAAAACGTTTATTTCCCTGGTAGCTATAGGAGGAATATTGCTGGGTAAGGGGCTGGGCGCAAATCATCTCTCGCTGTTCCCAGTGATGCTTAATTTCAACAGCAACATGTTGAATGTCGGCGATTACTTGCTGCTAATTGCCGATGTATTAATGGTGCTGGCTGTTATCTGGACGATCCTTTCCGGAGTCGAATACACACGTGGGGCATTGCCCCTTTTACAAGGAAAGCAAGATACGGCAGTTTCAAAGGCTTAAACGATGTGTGTATTAGTCATTAGGCCTGCGCTTTTGAAGAAGTACTATTTGAGGGAGAAGTTTTCTCTCCGACGTTTTCCTTCTGACCTATCTTGCGTTCAGTTCCCGCCAGCAAGCGGCCAATATTGTCATAGTGGAAAATAATGACAAGCGCTGGGGCAACCACCAGAAAGATCATCTGAGCCAGGCTAACTCTTGCGAAGAAGGCCGGGGTAAACAGCCCGATTAAATAAAATAGAATACCACATACTATCGTGGTCAGGCTCCCAACAATCGAACCCAACGATACGAAGCGAGAAGTCATGATTGCGATGATAGTAGTCACCGCACTAATCAAAAAAGTCAGTGGGGAAATAATCAGAAGCGCCCCAGCGCCAGTCAACACACCACGCCCACCTTTAAAGCCAATGAAGACCGGATAACAGTGGCCTATCAAGGCAGCCAGACCTGCCACTGTCGGCCCCCAACCTGCACCGTAGAAGAAAGGAACGAGAGTAGCGATGAGTGTCGGCCCTAACCCTTTCAATAGATCAAATATCAATACGATCAGGGCTGGCACTTTGCCAAGAGTACGAAGAACATTAGTAGCGCCTATTCTATGGCTACCATAAGCACGAATGTCAAAATCTTTGCCTCGAAGCAGTTGACCCATCCAATAGCCGGCAGGAATTGAACCCCATAGATAACTGATGATTGCCACCAGTACAAGCTGCCCGATAATGATTACCATAGCCGCCTCCTTCAAGCAAATGCTGTACATTACCACTATTATATTTACGTTTCAACGCAAATGGCAACCTAGGTTCTATAGTTATCTTAATACTTAACTACGAGAGTCTTTCTGATCTCCCGCCACGGCACTTTTGCTTGAGCAATATGCAATGGTGCGATTGCGTTTCTGTCGGTGGAATAAATCGGTAACATCAAAGTGTTGCAGTGAAATAGCTGATACTGTATGATTACAGTGGAAAGACTAAAAGTGAGGGCGCAATCATTTGCGCCCTACAAATTTTTGATTATAGGTCAGGGGTATACGATTTGTGCCTCCTCCATGGGCGGTATACGCTCACTGAGGCACATTTTGTCATGCCCAATGTGAGGTTTGATTGACACTACAAGGACTACTAACACTTTTGACACAGCGGCCAGAATTTCGCCGCATAATACAACGACTCAAGGAAGCAGAGAGATTGCCAGCTCTCACCGGAATTACCGAAGCTGCACGCCCCTATATAATCGCCGCGCTTGCATCGGTTCTCAAACAGCCATTGCTTGTCGTCGTAACCGACGAAGCACAGGCCAACCTTGTAGCGGACACACTCAAGGTGCTGGCACAGCGGCCCACCGAGGTGCTATACTTGCCAGACCGTGATGCTTTGCCCTACGAACGGTTGATTAGTGATGCACAGACGATGCAGCAACGCATGAATGCCCTGATCCGTTTTAGAGAAAGCGAACGCAATGTAGTCGTCATCTGTTCAGCTCGAGCACTCACACAACCTGTCATTCCCCCCCAGGAACTCTCCGCCTCACTATATAGCCTGAAACCAGGACAAGAAGTCGATCTTACGCTGATGCTTGAACACCTCTACAATCTTGGCTATGAACCGATGACGGAGGTGGAAGAGCCGGGACAATTCAGCCATCGTGGAGGCATTGTCGACCTCTATCCGCCGACCCTTCCACGTCCTGTGCGTGTTGAGTTTTTCGGCGACGAAATCGAATCCTTGCGCACCTTTGACCAGGCATCGCAGCGTTCGCTCAATCCCATTGCTTCATGTGTCATAGGCCCTGCTCGCGAAGCGCTGCCACTGCGCGGGCCTCAAGCTGCGCAAGAACTGGCGCAGCTGCACAGCTCAATGCTTCATCATGATGCAGAGGAACGCTGGAATCGTGACCTTGAAGAGCTGCGTCACCAGCGTTCGTTCGACGACATCACCTTTTATCTGCCCTACTTGCACGCGCAGGCTAGCGTATTGGATTATCTTCCCAGCAGTGGCCTGGTCATTCTCAATAATCCCGAGGGCATTCAGAATCATATTGCTGAACTCGATGCCCAGGCGAAGGAGATGAAAGAACGTTTCGAGCGTGACCGGGAGAATCCCCCACACCTGCGTGATGCCAATATCACCTGGAATGACCTGGAGCCACGCTTACAGCAACGCCGTCAATTACGCTTCGCGGATATCCTCTCGGCCAGCGAAGGCGAGTTTGACGCCCGCCAGCAGGGTGGCACAGAATCTTTGATGCCGACCTTTAGCAGCACCAGTTCATACGGGGGCAGGCTGCGTGCATTTGCACAGGATTGCCGCAAAGCGCTCGATAGCCGCGAGCGAGTTGTGATCGTGACGGCACAATCGCGCAGGTTGGCCGAGGTGTTGGGTGATGAGTCTATCCTGAACGATGCTGCTATCCATGTGAGCCCCGGCACGAACATTAACGAAACTCCGGAGAGCGGCACCCTTACGCTCATACAGGGCCAATTGCCTGAGGGCTGGCAATCGCATGGGTTAGCGTTACAAGTCTATACCGACACCGAGATTTTTGGCTGGTCAAAACGACAAAACTTACAGAGACGGAAGATCATAACGCCCGCGTCATTCCTGGCTGAAGTCAATCCGGGCGACTATGTAGTGCATCAAGAATATGGTATCGGGCGCTTCGAGGGTCTCGTCAAACTCGACAGCACTGGTGTCGAGCGAGAATACCTGCTCATTCGCTATGCAGGCACCGATAAGTTGTATATTCCGACGGATCAGCTTGACCGGGTCACACGCTACATTGGCATGGGTGATGCAGTCCCGGCGCTCAGCAAACTAGGAACAACCGAATGGACCCGCACCAAAACAAAGGTTAAGGAGAATGTGCAGGACATCGCGCGCGATCTCTTACGCCTGTATAGCGCAAGAGAAGCGCTCCAGAGACCTCCATACCCACCGGATTCTGAGCAACCCTGGCTCAAGGAGTTGGAAGATGCTTTCCAATATGAAGAGACACCCGATCAAACTCACGCCATCGAGGAAGTCAAGGCCGATATGGAGCGCCCACGGCCTATGGATAGGCTAGTGTGTGGCGACGTTGGCTATGGCAAAACCGAGGTCGCGCTGCGTGCTGCTTTTAAAGCTGTCCTCGATCAGCGCCAGGTAGCCATCTTAGTGCCAACAACAGTCCTTGCCTTGCAGCACTTCAACACGTTCAAAGAGCGACTGAAAGCCTTTCCCGTGCGCGTCGAGCTACTCAGTCGCTTCCGCTCTGAGAAAGAGCAAAAGCAAGTACTTGAGGACCTGGCGCTGGGCAGAGTAGATATCGTGATTGGCACCCATCGCCTGTTACAGAAGGACGTGGTTTTCCTTAACCTTGGACTGCTGGTCATCGATGAAGAGCAGCGCTTTGGAGTTGTACATAAGGAGCGACTCAAGCAGTTACGCAACGAGATTGACGTACTGACTATGACCGCGACTCCCATTCCCC
>Ga0137365_10002536_pt1 | contig 14499 bp, 19 predicted proteins | sample SagtaG_9_FD_104799 | JGI IMG/M metagenome (GOLD analysis project Ga0137365, IMG submission 104799) | Vadose zone soil microbial communities from Sagehorn Ranch, Mendocino, California, USA - Sage1_L_40_16 metaG | ecosystem: Environmental > Terrestrial > Soil > Vadose zone | place: USA...
ATAGACTATGATAAGCATCAACAAGAGAGTATGTTACCCTTTTTCCTTTCTCTTTGCAACCACATGTTTTTGCAATTACTATAACTGGTTCTTCTGATTCAGCAATATTCATTATCCTTCTCCTTCTTTTCGTTCTCTTTAGCCATCGGGTTTTGTGATGTCAATGCCATGGTTACTACGCTTACTACTAATGATAGACCTAAAATAATTATTATCGTGAGAACAGTTGTTGCTGTTTTCTTGTTGTTATATACCATCATCATCGTCACCACTAGCTTTTGTATTGACAAAGTTACTTAAAATGATATCTTAGCATCTTGATAAAAATCGCAAATAGCAAAGACCTTTTTTATTGGAATTGGAATAAAAAGACTAAGGATAACTCATTTGTTTTTAAAACTAATAGTGACTTTCAAAGACCTAAAGAAGGGAGTATGTCTAGAAACAACGCAGCATCACTATAGAATCTTTGAAATGCTAAGAAACAAGTATTTGTGGATTTGGAATATGAAGAACATGATCAAGAAGACATCATAACCGCAGTAGAATGGTGTCTATCTTAGCCGAATCATGTTTCAGCAAATTTGCCCTATATTGTTAAACAATGGATCCTAAACAAATTTACCAAGAGATCATGAACAGTGACCCAAATAGAGACTTGTAACTAACTGGAAGAAAAACAAAATAAACCACTTCCTATTTAGCTATCATATTCCCTAGCCTATGAGAAAGATAAAGCTGTTTATAGCAAGCCTTGATGGCTACATAGCTACAGAGGATGGTAGTATTGATTGGCTATATACTGACAGTGATTACGGCTATACTCAATTCTACAATTCGGTTGATACTATCCTTATGGGAAGAAAAACCTATGATAAAATCATAGAGCTTGCTGCAGAGTATCCGCATAAGGACAAGAAGAATTATGTGTTCAGTCAAAAATAGTCTGCAGGAAAGAGAAAAGGAAAGGAAAAAGACCATAACGTAGAAATTATTGCAGATATAATAGATTTTGTAAAAATACAGCTACTTCAATCGCAGGGTAAAGTTATTTGGCTTATAGGCGGTGCAGATATCATTTCCATATTTTTAAATGCAGGAATGCTGGATGAAATTATTTTGTCCATCCACCCTATCGTTCTTGGCAAAGGAATTCCTCTTTTTATAAACCTACAAAAACAGATGAATCTAAAGCTGGTAAAATCTATCCCTTATGAGAGTGGATTAGTACAACTACATTATGAACTCTAAATCAGAGTATCTACACATGATCAGACTAAAGTCAGATGGCAAACGTACTACAGCCCAGCCGACTGTCATCAAGAATCAAAGTTTGAGTTCAAATGCTATTATCGAGAAACTATTCAGGTAGAGCAATCAAAGAATTAGTCTAAACATTTTAAGAGTCAGCCAAATTTTCTTTTATTTAGGATAAAACAAAGGCATGTCGTTTAGTGTTACTAGCTATTAACTCAGGATCTTGATCAACAGTTTTGAAGACAACAAATTCAAATTCAATAATTTCCGATAGCTCCTACTATACTTTTGATCCCTTACACAGTTATAAGTTATACTTTGTATATTATTGCCTATGAATAAATCGTACGTGATAGAAATGGATGTGATGGTAGAAGACCAACATAAACAAAGCAAACTGCGACAAGATGAGTTAGCTGCTAATTTTGTAGAAGAGGGAACAACTGGGAGTCAAGTTACATGTAAATTTTCTAAAGAAGTGGCAACTATGTTATCATCAAGGCACTTGCCATCTATCGAGAGTATTGTCAAGGAAATTCGTACTTGTCTGAACGCAAAGTAAGCAATAAAGGAGGACTAAAACCATATGCAAAAGATCATCCCATGTTTGTGGTTTGATGATAAAGCTGAGGAGGCAGCGAAGTTTTATGCCTCCATTTTTAAAAACTCAAAGATTGGCGATGTTAGCCGCTATGGAAAAGAAGGGTACGAGTTTCATGGAAAGGAAGATGGAATGGTAATGACCGTGGATTTTGAAATCGAAGGACAAAAATATGTAGCTCTCAATGGTGGTCCGATCTTCAAATTTAACGAAGCCATTTCGTTCCAAGTGCATTGCGAGACGCAAAAGGAAGTGGACTATTATTGGGAGAAACTTTCTGAGGGCGGCGATGAAAAGGCGCAGCAATGTGGTTGGCTCAAAGACAAATACGGAGTCTCGTGGCAAATCGTACCCGTCGTATTAACCAAGATGATTCAAGACAAGGATGCTGAGAAATCACAAAAAGTCATGAAGGCATTGCTTCAAATGCGTAAGCTTGACATAAAGACTTTGACGCAAGCGTATGAGGAAAAATAATTAAGAAAAATAATTTGAGCTGGCTACTGTAAACGTCGATGGACGGTTTTATCTGGGGACCTAATGGAGAATTTGTCTGAGCGATGGAGAAAATGCGACATGCGAGACCTGGATGAAACGCTCAATCTAGGTAGTCTATTGTATTTTAGGATCTCCTCCATTATGGAGGAGATCCCAAAGATGATACTGGATGGTTATTTTGATCTCTATTTTATTGCTAGTAATATTTTTTGATCAATAAAGTGCATTGTCTTCTTTCAGCCTCTACTAGGGGGGTTGAAATATAATGATACCAGCTGATCATTGGAATAATAGAATTGCGAAATCTGCACGAAACAACATGTTGTAGAATATCATGAAATAATGACTGTAAGCAGAACTTTAACTTTAATACTGAAATGTCTGCATGCTACTTAGAATACTTTGCAAGCCGAAACCTACAAAATCTCTTCTCGCATACAGACATCTTATTATGCATCTCATGATTTATTAGTCTTTGTAAGCAGATTAACTATAATATTAAGATCTTGATAATTTCATGAAAGCACAAGAAAATACAATCTTAAAAATACGGTGCGGATGATGACTGAAAAAGCCAGTCAATGTTGGCTAACGCTATCTTACCTTCTTATAAATTTAATTAGGGTTGAATATGATGATATAGAGTAAGAATATGACAGCGGCGGAAGGATCCCCAGCAACGACAGCAAAAGAAAGACTGACCCAGTTTCTAAAAGAGGGAAAAGATTGGGAGAGAAAAGCTACTAACATACCTGGGATATTTCTGTTCAAGCTTCCTGGTTTAAGGGGAAGAGGCTCTCCATTAGTTGCTATTGAAATCAATCCTGTCGATAGTTCAGGATCTGCCACAAAGAAGAGAGGTATTGTCATAAGGTCCGGTTCGGAATTGGAAGAAATAAGTCGTCTTCTCACGAATCCAAAAATAGTTCAGCTAGCTAAGAGCATTGATGAAGTGAATCCTGATGTCAAGACCTCTTCTGCAAGGGGAGATTCATCACAGATCTTTGAAATTTGAGTTATTGTAATAATCGGTCAAATGAACGAATCTGTTCCCTAACGTCGTAATATTGTTAATGACTCACTTTTATCAAGAATATAAATAGGACATGCAGAACTAAACTTTGAAGATGCTCAGAATATATTAAATATCAATCAACAAAATAAATACAAAACATTTATCGGCTAGTGACTCCGCTTTGTCTCCGAGATCAAAAGTAAAAAGCTAAGTAGTTCCACGAATAATATACTACATAGTTAAAATAGGATTTGACTAAATTCATCCATGAACAATCTTTACACAATACACAACATCTTCATCAGTTATAAGGAGTATTCCTAGTAGTATTTTTTGTTGTCGTCGTTGCTATTAATCCGTAAGTCTTGGGTAGTTTTTATCTATGCTATAACTATTTCTATAGAATCCATCATCATTGAATATTTAACAACTTCAACTTCATTTCTTCGAGTTTCTCCAATTATGCTTTCAGCCATAAGCATAATTTCAGCAGGTGCAATGTTGCTGATGGTAGCGGCTTTTGTTTTTAAAAAGAAGAAGGAGATAACGATTCTTTTCGCTAATTCATGGAAAAACCTTACTCTAGCTTCTTTGTCACTCTCACTTGGAATATTTACATGGTATGATTCCATTAGCAGGATAGGGGCATCAAAAGAGGTTCTTATTGCTGGGCCAGTTGAAATAGTCGTTATAGTTGTTCTAGCACGAGTATTCTTGAATGAGAGATTGAACAGATTTCATATTATTGGTATCAGTGTAGCACTAATAGGATTTTTTATGGCTGTTGCAAGTGATATCAATTTTGATGTTGGTGTTAATATTGAGACAGTAAAAATAACACAACCAGCGCTATCAACATCGTCGTTATCAGATATAATTACTTTTGGAGATGGAGAGGCAATTCTTTCAGCATTTGGATTTGCAGTTGGCGTTCTCTTTCTAAGTAAACTTCTCTTGAAACATTCATCTATAGGAGTGGCAGGCGCCTCTATGTTAGTTTCAGGTTTAATCCTAGTCGGCTTTATGATCCTTGGATTATTATTGCTGAATGAGTCTGATCATGCATCATCTTCACCAAATAAAGTATCTTTATTGCCACAACCGTTAATAATTGCAATTATTATCTTGTTCCTATTCTCAGTAATTCCCTTTATCGGCTCACTCTCTTATTCTATTGGCTTAAGTAGGATAGGGGCATCTCTTACAGCTACAATAGGATCTTCCAGTATTCTCATCACAGTCATAATACAAATGGTGTTAAAAGAACTGGGAGTTACTAGTCATTTACCTCAAAACATATTACTTGCTATTTTGGGAGGTGTTATAGGATTTCTCGGTATATACGTAATTCATATGTATGACTATTATATACCCATGAAGAAGAGAGAATTGTAACTGCTCATGCGAGATATTGTTATCTATAGATATCAGACTAATTAATCAAGATTTTTAGGTATTATTAGTATCAATAATAATATTTTATCACTAGACCCCTAACCTTTTTCTATTTCTTTTCTTGATTTCTAAATGAGTACTGATTAGTCTGTTCCCCAGGGATTTTCAATAACTATTAGCCAAGTATCATCTGATTGTTGGCGTAATACCACTGTACCTCTACCAGTAAGATTAATAGGTTTACCATCAGGTTCAGTTCCATTAATAGACCATTCAGTAATTAGAAGAGCAAGATCGCTTGCCAGAAGTACTCTCTTTGGTTTGGCTTTTAACTTGCATCCCATGTCTATAAGACTCTGAAAAGCTTTACGTATGCTTTCAACGTCCTTGGCAACTTGTCTTGGCTTAGAGGCAAAACATGCTTCTTTTTCATAGAGCGTCATCAAGAAGCTTATATTACCTCTATTGAATTCTTCTACCTGTAAATCGAGTAATTCTTCAGGGGTCTTAATTTTTGACATAGCACGGTATAACAATGAATGACAATGTTATTTTAAACTATTCTAAGTCTAAGCTAGTATAGTATAATTTTTCTATGCCACATTAACAACACAAAGGTACAAGATGTACTATTATCATATGACAACAAAAGGTATGTCCTAAGCGTAAGGTCTATCCAGAAAAAGGTCAAAGGGTAGAGGAATTCACAGTATCTTATTATGTAGATTTTGATTCATGTTGGCTGTGGGAATTCATGACCTTGAAGTAGACAAATTCAGGTGTAGTTGTTAGCAAAGAAATTGTATGCTAAATCTTCAAACCACGATGTATGTCTGACTTCTAACAATTGTGTTTATAGTTCAGAAATTTTTCTATTGGGGAATTCTGAAGCTTCTACTACATCCCAATGCTCTACAAGCATACCACTAACAATTCTATATACGTCCGCAGATTTTATGGTAACTCTTTTACCTGTGCGCTTATTCGTTGCAGTGGTAATGAACAATACAAATACCTTATTACCTTTAGCAACAATTTGGTCTATTCTAGTTTGCGAATCTGGGTGTCCTGCAAAGTATTCTTCTAGGTACTGTTTGAAGCCTTCTGCTCCTGCCATATACTTGTCAACAGCCGCCAGGTCATGTCTGTTAAAGAGATCTTCTGCAAAATTGCGAACCAACTCCTTATTCTTCTCTGTAAGGGACGGCCGTATTGAATGCGGGTTTAAACGCCAGTAGAGGTTGCAATGAAGATTTCACATTTTTAAATAATAATGTATTATCAGTATTATTATATAAGATAAACAGGTATTGTATAGTGCTGCCAAGCAAGTTTAATTTTTAATCTGACTATGACTATTGGATTGCCTAGAGGAAGAATTACTTACTCCGACTTCACACTATTAGTAAGATTGGCTACGACTCGGATAAGAATGATCTATTCACAGTATACTATGCCTCCAGACAGAAGTGATTAAAAGAGAATGACCTAGAAGGATTAAGGGTTGACTATTTTGAGTCTTTTAGAACCTCTATGATTAAATGGTTGGTGAGAGTTGGGATGATAGGCTGGCTGGTTCAATCAGTGCACTTCCTCCATACATATAGGTAACCTGCCATTGTGTTTGCTACGGTATTCATCAAGGAGTTGATCCTTCACTTTATCTGCATTCTCTGTAATAGCATAACTGAACCTTTTGGTCTTGCCTATACAAGGATCTGACAAACAATCAAGTAAAGATTGTCTAAGGTTTTGACTACTTCCTATGTAGAGAATCTTCATACTTTCATGCATCTTGTAAACTCCGACTGATGAGTCTGGAATGGAGGCGATCTTTGACCTATCAAAATCAAGCCATGGTGACCAATCTAATGTTTCTAAGTTGTCAGCACTCACAATAACTTCAACCATCGATGTTACTTCTTTATTACTGTTTATTTAATACTGATAGATGCGTGAAACAAAAGGACATGTGATACTTGTTGTACTCCCTCAACTTCTTGTAAGCTAGTGGTTACAGCAACAAGTTGATCTGAGAGATGCGCTATTGCATCATCCTTTACCTGATCCCGATCACTTAACGATTATTGAATGTAAAATAATAACAAATTAATATCAAATAGAATGGTAGCATATGATCAATCAAAGATTTTCAAATTTGATTTACTTATTAATACATAGAATATAAATTGCAATAGCATGGTAGTCTTGGTGTATCCTGGGAAAGATACTTGCAGTCTGAAGCAGAGATGCATTTTCAGGAATTATCAGCGATAAAATTGAGCCATAGCATGCAAAGAAGCCAGAGTTACGCTTTCGTGTTAGTTTCGAATATTGTTCAGCCCTAGGAGCAAGATATTTTTAATGTACTAAACCAAATCCATTTATACACACCAAAAATAATTTTAGTGAATATATGAAACCCGTTAAGGATGTGGATGAATATATTGCACTGGCCCCAAAAGAAGTACAGGACAAGCTTAAAGAAATTCGAGCAACTATCAAGACCGCCGCTCCTGGCGCACAGGAACGTATTAGCTATGGGATGCCTTATTACTATCACAAGGACAGACTGGTTTATTTCGGAATTTCAAAAAAACACATTGGACTATACATAGCCACTCCCGTCGTAGAGGAGCACAAAAGTGAACTAAAAGGCTATGAGACCAGCAAAGCAACCGTTCGGTTCCCTCTGAACAAAAAACTTCCCGTCAGTCTAATAAAAAAGCTGATTAAAGTACGAAATAAGAAAAACGACGAAACAGAACGGAAAAAATAACTTGTCCCAATAGAGATGATTGGATTTATATTGTATAAAATGTAATCTAATAGATTCTTACTTTATCTGTCACGTGGAGCAACGACTACACTATCTTAAAGAAATTTAAGCAATCTTATTTAACTTTAGCAAATACTGCTTGAAATGCAATAAGGCTTTCTTTAGTGCGTAACCTGATAAGAACCCGGCCAACGCAGTACCGCCAAATGCGGTTGAGAAATTAATTCCAACTACATCCGGATTCATCAACGTAGATCAGCACACTCCTGCACTATACGGTCAATCTCAGCTGTTGTAGTTAGCAAAAATCTCTCCAGATAAAAAATCCATCCTTTCTTGTAACCGTATCTATTGATCTTGCCAGAAAGTTACTTCTTACTCTTTAGAAAGGTTGTGAAAGTCTATTTTGTTATCCATTAGCTCTTTATAAGCAACATTTTCCAAATTGAGACTAGCTCTGTGCTGCTTTCGATATTCTTTCTAAGGCGTCTTCCGATCCTTCCGAAATGTGTTTTTTGATTATCCATGTAAACATCCCAAAGAAACCCTTTACTTTGATATCCCATTGGACATCTACTCGAGTTTTGTTATCTGCAATAGCTGTTATTATAATATCTTTTGTACCTTTCATTGCTCCATCTGTAATTTTTTTCTTAACTGACTTTTTTGGATCTAATGTAACAATTTCTCTACATACCGAGTTTTTGAAAGCAATTACTACTTCTCTTTCGATTACCTTTCCCTCCTTTTTGTTAATTTTTTTGACGGATTTAGTACCATGCCAGAATTCAGGTTCTCTGTCAACGTCAGATACAATATCCCATACTCGTTCAACTGATGCTTCGATCTCCTTGCTCATATGAATAACCACCATATCTCTTCCTTTTCGACATAATTACATAGCTAGCATGATATATCTTGTGTTAAAAATTCGCAATCTCGTCAGTATTTTTGAAAGATAATGCTAGCATAGCTCGATAAAGCTACGCGTTTCTGATTATCTGACACAAACCTAATAGCATTATCAACTACTCTAGCATTAGTAAGTAAGTAATAGTTTCATTCCCTAGCATCATAGTTAAATTAATAACTGAGAATTCATAAACTAAAGTAGAAGATATTGTTATTTGCAAAAGTCGGTGCAGTGATACTACTAGTATCAGACATGGAGCGTTCTGTGAAATTTTATAGAGATATTCTTGAACTACCTGTTAAATTCCAATCTAAAGATTGGACCGAATTTTTCAACAAGGATACTACTATCGCTTTGCATCCGGTAAAGAGAAGAAAAGGATCTGCAGAAAGAGAAAGACACGAAAAGAGCAGAACAGCAAATGTACTTGTAGGTTTTATGGTCAAGGATCTTGATTACACTGTTAAATCCTTAAAGGAGAAAAAGAGAGACAAAGAAGAAGTCAAATTCTTCAAAGAGCCTACAAACGAACCCTTTGGTAAACATACAATAATCGAAGACCCAGACGGAAATTTGATATCTATAGCAGAAATACAGTCTACTAAACCATCACAAGAAGAAGGATTTGATCTGATTGGCTTCTTTGGCGCAGAATGAAGAAAAAAAAGAGATGTTATCCTAAAATATTATTTCAACCATATCTACCTTTTATGTAACAAGTTCCACTTTGAGTTTGCGAATAAACACGTGGCAATTTAATAAGATTTACTGAAACTTGATTCAAATAAAATATACATACACACACCTTTTGCTCCTTACTGTACAATCCAATTCGGGAAATGACACTGTTGCTCTTTTGTGCATTTCGCCTTTAAGAAATCTCAGATACTCTCTATTTTCTTAGCTTGGCGAGAGTATTACAATTAGTCGCTTAATGCGTATAAATTAAAGAATGATCTACTTTGAATTGTGAAGTTTACGATTATGGTTGTAGCAGCTGAGTATCACTACAATTTACACTAACTATATTCTCTCTCAGTTTCTAGATATGTTTCCTTTCGTTCAGTTTCACCGTTTTCACGTTGCACACCTTATAGGTTTAGGTCTATCTTCACCATTAACCCCTGAAATCCATTTGTAATCGCTCAGATAATTGTACCCATCGACTTGAATTTGTTATATTTGTACCTGTAGTGAGTTTTCTAGGTATGGTCGTCGTTATAATAAACCTTATAATTTAGCAATAGAACAGAAAAATGAGCCCAGTTATGAAAAGTGAAATAATCAAGTACCCACCCGGTCCAACCTATAAAATGCCTGGTAAACTGATTCGTCAATTCGTTGACGATCCTATCAAGACATTAACAACCATAGCACAGAAATATGGAGACATTTCCCATTTCAAATTAGGACCCAAGCAGCATGTTTACCTGATTAATAATCCTGATTACGTCGAGAAGGTGCTCATATACGATCACCGCAATTTCAAAAAGGGTAAGAGATTACAGACTGCAAAAGCTGTTTTAGGAGAAGGTTTAGTCACAAGCGAAGGAGACTTCCATGACCGTCAAAGGCGACTAATACAGCCAATATTTCATCCAAAGCAAATTATGACATACGGCAAGATTATATCCGATTACGCTAGTCGTTTTGGTGACAGATGGAAACATGGGTCTACAGTAGACATCTCCCCAGAGCTGATGCGACTAACACTTGATATTATATGCAAAACAGTATTAAATTATGATGTAGAATCAGAGGCTCAACAAGTTGGAAAAGCATTAACCACCAGCCGTAATTATTCCAAAAGGTTGCAGAGTCCAATAGGCCATGTTCTTGATAAACTTCCTATTTTACCTGCTCCAAGGAGAGCACGCCAAGCCAAAAAAGAACTGGATTCACTAGTGTACGGTTTAATCTCCGATAGAAGAGAACAGGAGGAGTCTGGCAGCAATAATAGGTATGATGATCTGCTTACTAGATTACTGCAGGCGCATGATTCTAATGCTGGTCTTGCTGGACCTGATGGTGCTTTCTCTACATCTAGACTTGCATCTAGGTCTACGTCTTATGGAAAAATGTCAGATAAACAAGTAAGAGATGAAGTTATGACCATATTTATAGCCGGTCATGAAACTACTGCCAACGCACTTACCTGGACTTTTTACCTACTTTCTCAGTATCCTGATGTCGAAATGAAACTCCATGACGAAATAGATTCAGTTCTAGGAGCTATTGACAATGATAGCCATGGTGTTAAAAACATCCCAACTATTGACGATATTCCAAAGTTACAATATACGGAGAAGGTGCTTAGAGAATCAATGAGGCTTTTCCCACCTGTTTGGACAATAGGTCGGTATGTAGAAAATAATTATTCTGTAGGCGAATATACTATACCTGCTGGCTCCTCAATATTTATGAGCCAGTATGTTATGCACCATGACCCACTGTATTATGAGGAGCCAGAACAATTTAAGCCAGACAGATGGACAGATGAATTCAAGGCTCGTTTGCCAAGATTCAGTTACTTTCCATTCGGAGGAGGAATAAGAGGATGTATAGGAGAGACATTTGCATGGATGGAGGGTATACTCATCATCGCTACTATTGTACAAAAGTGGTCCATGCGTCTTGTACAAGGTCAACGTATCAAGCTTGATCCTGCAATTACGTTGCGACCAAAATATGGTATGAAGATGAAGTTGATTCAAAGAGATAAATAAGATGTTCTGCACTTATCTAACGCGACGGTAATTCTTCACATTTGAGATATATATTACTTGTATTCCAATCTCGCTATCACCATCGATCTACATTATTATGATAACAGCTAGATAATTAGCAGGCAATCAAAATATTATGTTATTTTCTATGTTGTTATGAGACTAGATTAGATCAGCCGAACCATTTCAAATTATTATTAGTGATTCCTCTTGAATTACTTTGACCCTAGGTTATTAATATTGTATGTTGTAGTTAGGCTGCCATACACGTTTGTTACAAGTACCTATATCAAAAGGCTAGTTTGTGAGTAGTATCTTTGGTACTCGTCCGAAAAGAGCCTAATTAACGGCCTAGATCCATATTGTGACAGTAGGCCTTTCTGGCAGCATCCTCAAAGCAGATTGTTCTTGATATTAATTCATAAGCAGTTTTAATAGATATTCTTACTCTTTTTTAGAAAATTTTATTTCTTCTCTGCCTCTAACTATACTCCTTACTGTCTCTTCCGTTCTTTTGGTTGAGGCTGAAGCACTATTCCTAATGCCAATACTGCGGATATTCCTAATATATTCCTGAAAAAATTAGGCGCATTACTATGCCATTGGATGAGAATCATCTATTGTATATAGCTGTTGAAATAGGGGATGATCATTCAGAAATAATAGAGTTTTAGGAATAGATCGACGGTGATAATCACAATATACGGCAATCTTGATAATATCATTCCAACATGATTGTCCAATAAAAGTTATCTTTAACACACTTGATCGAAATAATGAGCTAAAAAAAGTATATTATTGACATCACCAGTATTAATAAGTATTATGACATCTGGCAAGTATTTCAATAAAGGTGTAAAATCCCTAGATTCTCCTGATATGGGACACGCTGTAAGGGAAACTCCTGACAAGATTATCGTGTTTGGTGGAAAAGATGAGAGATACGATATACCTATTTCAGAAGTTCAGCAAGTTGGTGCAAACGTTCTGATAGGTCGTACTTTAGAAGAGATTGTCAAAAGGTATAAGGTTAGTCGTGAAGAGCCTCTGCCCACAAGTCGTGTCGACCCATGGAGTTCGCCATCAAGTAGAATTGATCTTGGCACCTACGAAAGGCAGTATCCAAAGACTCTTTTTAATAAAGGAGTGAGGGCAAAGAATGAAGACCATGTAGGACATATAATGAAGGAAACAGATGACAAAATAGTTGTTTTCGGTGATTCTAATTACAGATCCGATATCCCAAAATCAAGGATAATAGCTGTAGGTATGAATGTAATTCTAGGCATGGATTTTCCTGAAATATTCAAATACCAAGTCGATAAAAATGCCCCGTTACCTACAGGAGAATCTGTCGATAAATTGAAAGACGAAGCATATCCTGAGGGATATCATGGGCCTAAAGAATATGAAGATAAATCTAAGTTAGTTTATCCAAAAGATGATAAGCAAAACCAATCTCATAATTGACGATCAAAGACCTAAAGAAGAGAGTTACCTAACAACTCAACAAATACAAAGGGCAAGAGAATGATGCTTTATTGCCTGTGAACACTAATGCCGATGATATTTACATCATTTAATGTTGTAGTGTCTCCAGCTAATTCTACTGCGACTGCAAGAGGTGATTTCTAGCCAGCGTTAACTTTGCTATTGCCGGATAGAACCCATGATAACTTAAATGGAGTTTTGTATATTGATGAGACATCAACATCAAAATTAAATCTAACAGCACCTGCTTGTATAATTATGGGAGGAGCACTTTCATTACCATTGTATCTTAAATATAATGTGATCTGTTTGTCTCCTGTAACATTAGCACCTGTAATATCAACTCCTTTTACCATGCTAGCCATACCAAATGCACTATTTAGCTGAGGTAGTTGTGCTGTTGTTTCTGAGCGCAGCCAACTTTTTGTCAAATTCATATAACCTTTCATAAATTCATTGTATGTCTCAATCCAAGCTCTGGTATAATTTTGCCATAAATTTAGAGTAGCGGCAAATAAATTTTCACCGTTCAACTTCTATTCTTTTGAAGAATTGTATTTTGCAATTATTAAAGTTATATTAGAAGAAGAAAGTACAACAAACTATGTTTTAAGCGTCATCAGGCAAGACACCAATTTACTAGATTTCAAATAGGCTCTAGAAAAATCAGTAAAATAACATTAGGAGAAAAGATCGAATGCCATTTTTAATTCTGCTATTTCAGTTTCTACTGTCTTTTGATATGTTTTATTCGATGTGTGTTTCAAAAGTCTATCACATGCTTCTAATTCAGATCTTATTATGTCCTTCTTATCTAGACAAAGGCTATGATAAGAATCAATTAGCCTGTATGTTACTTTACTTCCCATGTTATTTTTTTCCTTGTAGTTACATGTCCTTACGATTACAATAAGAGGTGACTCTGTTTCAATAATATTCATTATTTTTCTCTCCATCATCTGCTTCTTCAACATCTTCCACGTCATCATCGCTTTCCTGAGAGAGGTCAAATATTACTCCCTTATTTTGATCATAAGCAAATCTTTGACTCAGATTGTTAGTAAATGAGATTCTGTCTGGCTTGTTATCACTATGATTATTGTCGTTATTAATTGGAGAAGGAAATTCACCAGTATCATAATCATTTACATTAGGTGACAATACTAGGGTTCTCAATTTCTTCCTTTTATTACAATTATTCTTGATTCTATTTTCTTGTATATTCATTCTATTCTATTAATTAATTCAAAGGCCTAAAGATAATCTTAACCAAAACGAACTATCGGGTCACTCTGATCACAATATAGATTACATGATGTATGAATTCTAGAACAATAAATGTCGGTCTGTCAATCGTGTGATTATGACGATAACGATGAACAAATAGAGGAGGAACAAGAAGAAGATACAGGTGCCTTACCTAGAGAAGGACAAGCTGTGGCAACAGTAAATCATACGTTTTGATTTACTAAACTACATCAAATAGAAAACTCTAATCCCATAGATAGTTATACGACTCTAATACTAGGACTATGATGCTAGGAGAAATATTGGTAGAAGGACAATGGAAAATAACAGGGATGCGTGTGCTTGACGACAAAAGGATAGAGGTATCATTCACTGACAGTGGAAAGATAATAGGAGTCGAATTTTCGGGCGTAGCAACGGTGACAACGGTTGGAGGAGCAAGTCCTGATGGATCTATCTATGGTGAGGGACAAGCAGTATTAGCGACCAAGGACTGAGAGACTGTGACATGGAAAGGAATGGGAGTCGGGAAACCAAAGGGTAAAGGAATGGCGATAAGTTGGCGGGGTGCTAAAG
>Ga0137365_10002541_pt1 | contig 14467 bp, 12 predicted proteins | sample SagtaG_9_FD_104799 | JGI IMG/M metagenome (GOLD analysis project Ga0137365, IMG submission 104799) | Vadose zone soil microbial communities from Sagehorn Ranch, Mendocino, California, USA - Sage1_L_40_16 metaG | ecosystem: Environmental > Terrestrial > Soil > Vadose zone | place: USA...
CGATTTCCAGTTCAAGCCGCTGTTTTCCATCGGTGCCCTTCATTTCACCAAGCCAATGCTGCTCGCGTTGATCTGCGCGGCCATAGTTGTCGGGTTCTTCTGGGCAGCTTTCTCGAAGCCGAAGCTGGTGCCACGCGGCGTGCAGAATCTTGGCGAGCTCGGCATGTTTTTCGTCAGGGACCAGATTCTGCGCCAGATGATCGGAAAGAAGGGCGACAGGTTCCTGCCCTATCTGATGGCGCTGTTCTTCTTCATCTGGATCATGAACATCATGGAGGTGATCCCGGTCGCCCAGTTCCCTGTGGCGTCCCGGATCGCCTTCTCTTGGGTCCTCGTCGCTACGGTATGGCCGACCTATATGTACCTCGGCATTAGGCACCAGGGGCCGATCGGCTTCTTCAAGAACATGATCCCCAGGGACGTGCCGTGGTGGATCCTTCCCCTGCTGGTCCCGATCGAACTGGCCTCGAACATCCTGGTCCGGCCGTTCACGCTCGGCGTGCGGCTGTTCGCCAACATGTTCGCCGGCCACATCCTGCTGCTCGTCTTCTACCTCGCCACGTGGTACCTGGCCAGCCTGAGCATCGGCGCTATTTTCGCGACCGCCTCGTTCGTGATGGTGATAGTGATCACCGCGTTCGAATTGCTGATCCAGGGGCTGCAGGCGTTCATCTTCACCACGCTGACCGCCACCTACATCGCAGGCTCGCTGGAGGCGGAGCATTGAGCCACCAGACTTAATCACACCGGTGGGCCGGTCCCGCCGGTCCTGACACGAAGGAACGGATACATGCTCGAACTCGCAACTCATGTCCTCGCGGCGGGCACCGGCCCGACCGTCGCCGGCCGCCTCGGCGCCGTCGCCTACGGCCTCGCGGCCATCGGCCCCGGCGTGGGTATCGGCCTGATCTTCGGTCACGCGACCGAGGCGATGGCCCGTCAGCCCGAGGCCGCCGGGATGATCCGCGCCAACATGTGGGTCGGCTTCGCACTCGCCGAGGCGCTGGCCCTGATCGGGCTCGTCGCCCCGTTCATCTTTTCCAGCTGACGAATGCCTGTGAGGTGAAAACACCGTGACATACCTCGCGGCGGCAGGCACGAACCCGCTGATCCCGAGCCTCACCGAGCTGGGCTTCGGGCTCATCGCGTTCGTCATCGTCTTCGGCGCGCTGTGGAAGATCCTGCTGCCGAGGATCCAGACGACCCTGGCGGAGCGGACCGACGCGATCGAGGGCGGCCTGCAGCGCGCCGAGCAGACGCAGGCGCAGGCGCGGCAAGCGCTCGACCAGTACCGGGCTCAACTGGCCGAGGCGCGGCAGGAGGCGGCGCGGCTGCGCGAGGAAGCCAGGGAGCAGGGCGCCCAGATTATCGTGGAGATGCGTGAGCAGGCTCAGGCCGAGGCGCGACGGCTGACGGAGGCCGCGCAGGCGCAGATCGAGGTCGAGCGCCAGCAGGCACTCACCGCGCTGCGTGCCGACGTGGGCTCGCTCGCCACCGAGCTGGCCAGCCGCATCGTCGGCGAGTCGCTGGCCGACGAGGCGCGGCGGAGCCGGATCGTGGACCGCTTCCTCGAAGAGCTGGAGAGCCAGCCCACTGGCAGCGCGGCGGAAGCCAGCCGGTGAGGGGCACAAGCCGGGCATCGCTGGCGGAGGTGAAACAGCGCCTCGCCGAGGTCGTAGATGACGCCGCGTCCAGACCGCAAGCCGCGACCATCGGCGATGAGCTTTTCGCGGTGGTGCACCTGCTTGACCAGCAGCACGGACTTCGCCGCGCCCTGGCCGACCCGGCGAAGCCCGCAGCCGAGAAGGCCGCCGTGGTCGGCGCGCTGCTTGATGGCCAGGTGTCACCGGCCACGGTTGAGCTCACCGCGGCAGCCGTTCGGCTTCGTTGGTCGGGTCCGCGTGACCTTGTCGACGCCCTGGACCAGCTCGCCGTGGCCACGCTGGTGGCCGACGCTGAGGCGGAGGGCCAACTGGACGACCTGGAGGACGAGCTCTTCCGGTTCGGCCGGGTGGTGGCCGCGGAGCCAGGCTTGCGCTCGGCCCTGTCCGACGCCGCGGCCTCGCCCGAGCGCAAGCGCGACCTGCTGACCACGTTGCTCGGCGGAAAAGTGACCCAGCAGGCACTGCGCCTTATCACCGAGGCTGCGCAGCACCCCCGTGGACGTAGCCTGGACAAGAACCTCGACGACTACGCGCGGCTCGCGGCGGAGCGCCGCCAGCGCGTGGTGGCCGTGGTGCGGACGGCCACGCGGCTCAGCGACGAGCAGCGCAGGCGGCTGGCCGCCGCGCTCGCCGCCGCGTACGGCCACGAGGTGCATCTGAACGTCGTGCTCGACCCCGGCGTCACCGGCGGCTTGTCCGTCCAGGTGGGCGACGAGGTCATCGACGGCACGGTGGCGACCAGGCTGGCGGCGGTCCGGCGCCGACTCGCGGGTTGACGGGCCTGCGGCACCGGCCCTGCGACTGACACAACCGGCTAACCAGGAAAGAGATTAGGAAACATGGCGGAGCTGACAATCCGGCCGGAGGACATCCGCAGCGCGCTCGAGCGCTTCGTCAAGGAGTATGAGCCGGATGCCGCCTCCCGAGAGGAAATCGGCACGGTCGCCGAGTGCGGAGACGGCATCGCGCGCGTCGAAGGGCTGCCGTCGGCCATGACCAATGAGCTTTTGTTGTTCGAGGATGGCACGCGGGGCATCGCGCTGAACCTGGACGTGCGTGAGATCGGCGTCGTTATCCTGGGTGACTTCAGCAAGATCGACGAGGGTCAGCAGGTCCGCAGGACCGGCGAGGTGCTTTCCGTCCCTGTCGGCGACGGATTCCTCGGCCGGGTGGTGGACCCCCTTGGCCACCCCCTGGACGGCAAGGGCGAGATCGGTGCCACCGAGCTGCGCCAGCTCGAGGTGCAGGCGCCCTCGGTGGTTCAGCGCCAGCCGGTGAAAGAGCCGCTGCAGACCGGCATCAAGGCGATCGACTCGATGACGCCGATCGGCCGCGGCCAGCGTCAGCTGATCATCGGTGACCGGCAAACCGGCAAGACCGCGATCGCCATCGATACGATCATGAACCAGCGCGCGAACTGGGAGTCCGGTGACCCGGCACGCCAGGTGCGGTGCGTCTACGTCGCCGTCGGTCAGAAGGGTTCCACCATCGCCCAGGTACGCCAGGCGCTCGAAGAGGCCGGTGCCATGGCCTACACGACGATCGTCGCCGCGCCCGCGTCGGATGCCGCCGGGTTCAAGTTCATCGCCCCCTACACCGGGTCGGCCATCGGCCAGCACTGGATGTACGCCGGCCAGCACGTTCTGATCGTCTTCGACGACCTGTCCAAGCAGGCCGAGGCCTACCGTGCGATATCGCTGCTGCTGCGCCGCCCGCCGGGCCGCGAGGCCTACCCCGGCGACGTCTTCTACCTGCACTCCCGCCTGCTGGAGCGATGTGCCAAGCTGTCCGACGAGCTTGGCGCCGGGTCGCTGACCGGGCTGCCCATCGTCGAGACTAAGGCCAATGACATCTCCGCCTACATCCCGACCAACGTCATCTCGATCACCGATGGCCAGATCTTCCTCGAGACCGACCTGTTCAACGCCGGTGTCCGCCCAGCCATCAATGTCGGCCTGTCGGTCTCACGGGTGGGCGGCAACGCGCAGGTGCGGGCGATGCGGAGGGCGACGAGCACGCTGAAGCTCGCCCTGTCCCAGTACCGGGACCTCGAGGCGTTCGCCGCCTTCGCCTCGGACCTCGACGCCGCTTCCCGCGCCCAGCTCGACCGTGGTGAGCGCCTCGTCGAACTGCTCAAGCAGCCGCAGTACAGCCCGTTTCCTGTCGAGCGCCAGGTGGTCTCGATCTGGGCCGGAACGGGCGGGCACCTGGACGATGTACCCGTTGCCGACATCCGCCGCTTCGAAACCGAATTCCTTGACTACATCGGGCACAGCCGAAAGGGCATCCTCGATGCGATCGCCGAGACCTCGGAACTGTCCGAGGACACCGAGGCCGCCCTCCAGGAAGCGATCGATGACTTCAAGAAGGGTTTCCAGACGAGTTCGGGCGAAATGCTGGTGAACGAGGCTCCGGTTGAGGCCTTGGCGGAAGAGGACGTCGACCACGAGAAGATCACCCGGTACGTACCCCGGCCTGAATCGGAGTAGGAGAAGACGAAGGCATGGGCGCACAGCTTCGCGTGGTCCGGCAGCGGATCCGGTCGATCCAGTCCACTGCCAAGATCACCCGTGCCCAGGAAATGATCGCGGCCTCGCGGATCATCAAGGCGCAGCAGCGGGTGCAGGCGGCTGGGCCGTACGCACGGGAGATCACCCGCGCGGTCTCGGCGGTGGTGAGCCGGTCACACCAAGTCAGCCACCCGCTCACCACGGAGCCCACCAACCCGAGCCGGGCGGCGGTTCTTCTTGTCACGAGCGACCGGGGTTTTGCCGGCGGCTACAACGCGAACGTCCTGCGGGCCGGGCAGGCGCTCCGCGAGTTGCTACGCGAGCAGGGAATGGATCCTGTCACCTACGTGGCCGGTACCAAGGGCATCGTCTGGCACCGGTTCCGTGGCCTCCCGATGGCGGCCCAGTGGCACGGGTTTTCCGACAGCCCCACCAATGAACATGCCCGCCAGATCACCGAGGTGTTGCTCGACGCGTTCTCCGCACCTGCCGCCGACGGCGGCGTGGATGAGATCCACATCGTTTTCACGGAGTTCGTCTCCATGCTCACCCAGCGGCCGGTCGCACGCAGAATCCTGCCGCTGGAAGTCGAGGAGGTCACCGGGGAACCGCCCGAAGGGCCCGTGCCTGTCTATGACTTCGAGCCGTCAGCCGAGCGGGTGCTTGACGAGCTTCTTCCTGCCTACGTGGAGAGCCTGCTCTACTACGCGCTGCTCGAAGCGGCCGCGTCCGAGCATGCCGCGCGGCGCCGGGCGATGAAGTCGGCGACCGACAACGCGAACGAGTTGATCGAGCAGCTTACGCGCGACGCGAACCAGGCCCGCCAGGCGGAGATCACCCAGGAAATCAGCGAGATCGTCGGTGGCGCGAACGCGCTGGCCGAGTCGACTGCGGGGAGTGAGTGAGAGTCACCATGACTGCGACCGTAGAGAATCCCGCCGCCGACGGCGGCGCCGCCGCAGGGACGGGCCGCGTCGCGCGGGTCATCGGTCCCGTCGTCGATGTGGAGTTCGCGACCGGCGAGATTCCCGGCATCTACAACGCGCTGCACGTTGATGTCACGCTGGAGGGCGTTACCAGGACCCTCACCCTCGAGGTCGAGCAGGACATCGGGGACAACGTGGTGCGGACCGTTTCCATGCAGCCGACCGATGGCCTCGTGCGCGGTACTGCGGTGACCGACACCGGCACGGGCATCACGGTGCCGGTCGGTGACGTGACCAAGGGCCACGTGTTCAATTTGCTCGGCGAATCACTCGACGTGCCGACCGCGTCCCTGGACGTCAAGGAACGGTGGGCGATCCACCGGCACGCACCAGCATTCGACCAGCTCGAGCCCAGGACCGAGATGTTCGTCACCGGCATCAAGGTGATCGATCTGCTGACGCCCTACGTCCGGGGCGGGAAGATCGGCCTGTTCGGCGGCGCTGGCGTTGGCAAGACCGTGCTCATCCAGGAGATGATCCGCCGAGTGGCCAAGAACTTCGGCGGCGTCTCGGTGTTCGGCGGTGTGGGTGAGCGCACCCGCGAGGGCAATGACCTCTTCCTCGAGATGACCGAATCCGGGGTCATCGCCGACACGGCCCTTGTCTTCGGCCAGATGGACGAGCCGCCTGGCACCCGGCTGCGGGTCGGGCTGTCCGCGCTCACCATGGCCGAGTACTTCCGTGATGTACAAAACCAGGACGTGCTGCTTTTCATCGATAACATCTTCCGGTTCACCCAGGCGGGTTCCGAGGTGTCCACGCTGCTCGGGCGCATGCCGTCCGCGGTCGGGTACCAGCCGACGCTGGCGGACGAGATGGGCGAACTGCAGGAGCGGATCACGTCCACCCGTGGCCATTCGATCACCTCGATGCAGGCCATCTACGTACCGGCGGACGACATCACCGACCCTGCGCCGCATACGACGTTCGCCCACCTGGATGCCACCACGGTGCTGTCCAGGTCCATCACCGAGAAGGGCATCTACCCGGCGGTCGACCCGCTCGACTCGACGTCACGGATCCTGGACGCCCGCTACGTCGGTGACGATCACTACAACGTGGCCCGCGAGGTGCAGCGAATCCTGCAGCGGTACAAGGAGCTGCAGGACATCATCGCGATCCTCGGCGTCGACGAGCTCTCGGAAGAGGACCAGATTCTGGTCCAGCGGGCGCGGCGTATCGAACGCTTTCTTTCCCATCCGATGTACGTCGCCGAGCAGTTCACCGGCATCCCGGGTGCGTTCGTGGAGCTCGACGAGACAATTTCCTCCTTCAAGGCAATCGCCGCGGGCCGCTACGACAACATTCCCGAACAGGCGTTCTTCATGTGCGGCGGCATCGAGGACGTGGAGAAGAAGGCCAAGGAGCTTGAGAAGTCATGAGCTGCGAGCCGTCGCGAGCACGGGTGAGGTGACGCCGTGACGCTGCTGGTCGCCTTGGTGAGTCCCGAGCGGGAGATCTGGTCGGGAACCGCCGAGATGGTGATCGCCAAGACACTCGAGGGGAATATCGGCATCCTCACCGGCCACGAGTCGGTGCTTGGCGTGCTGGTCCCGGGCAGCGTGGTGGAGATCGTCCCCACCGAGGGCAGCAGACTTACCGCCGGCGTCTCGGGTGGGTTCCTCGCCGTGGCCGACGACCGGGTGTCGGTGCTCGCGCGGCAAGCCGCGCTCGGCAGCGAAGTCGACGTGCAGGCGGTCCGGTCCGACCTCGATCGCCTTACCGCCGAAACCGGCAGCGGGCCGGCCGCCGAGGAGGAATCCGGCGTAGCTTACGCCCGGTCGCTCTTGCGGGCGGCCGGGCAGCCAGACTGACGAGGGCCGCCTAGAGTGGGCGGAGCACTGGCGTTCGATGCGGCCGGTGTCTTCGCCGCGTTCCTGCTGTTGCTTGTGCTCGCGGGGATCGGCATCGCGGCCCGCCGGGTGATGCTCGAGCGTGGCGGCGGAACGGTCGAATGCGGCCTGCGTCGGCCCGGCGCGGACGGCTCCTGGCAGCCCTGGCACCTCGGTGTTGCGCGCTATCAGCGCGACGAGTTGCGCTGGCACCAGATCTTCGGGGTGCTGCTGCGGCCGGACGCCGTGCTGGCCCGGCGCAGCCTCACCGTGGTCTCGCGCCGCCGCCCCGACGCCGCGGAAACGGTGAGCCTGGGTCCTGACGCCGTGATCGTGGAGTGCCAGGAGGGCCCGCTCGCCCAGCCGGTTGAGCTCGCCATGGGTGAGGGCGCGCTGACCGGCTTCCTCGCCTGGCTGGAGGCGGCGCCGCCGGGCTCACACCTGGACCAGATCGCCTGACGGCCGCACGACACGCCCCCACCGAGGCGGAAGGTGCACAGCTAGAGGTCGGTGTTAAAGCGGCCGGCTGCGCGGGTGGCGGTGCTACGCCGCACGACACGCCTCCACCGAGGCGGAAGGTGCACAGCTAGAGGTAGGTGTTAAAGCGGCCGGCTGCGCGGGTGGCGCCTTGCTGGCGTGCGGTGGGACACCTACGGCAGGCCAAACCGCGCTAGCGTTCGCCGCCCGGCTTCCACAGCACGTCACCGTGTGCGGCATTCGCCTGGCGCGCCAGGATGAACAGCAGGTCAGAAAGCCGGTTCAGGTAGCGCGCGGTGAGCGGGCTGACCAGGCCGTCGCGCGCGCGCAGCGCGGCCCAGGCGCTTCGCTCGGCGCGCCTGGTGACGGCGCGCGCCGTGTGCAGCAGGGCCGCGCCCGGCGTCCCACCGGGCAGCACGAAGCTGCGCAGGACCGGCAGTTTCTCGTTGTTGCGGCCACAGTCGGCTTCGAGCCTCGTGATGTAGTCAGGCGTGATCCGCAGCGCGGTGCCTGACTCTTCCGGCCCGAGTGGCTTGCACAGGTCGGCACCCACGTCGAACAGCTCGTTCTGGATCCGCGTGAGCAGCCGCGCGACGCCCGGCTCCAGCTGGCCGATCGCGATCGCGGTGCCGATGGCACAATTCGCCTCGTCCACGTCCGCGTAAGCGGCCAGGAGCGGGTCGGTCTTGGCCGTCTGGCTCATATCCCCGAGCCGCGTCATGCCGTCGTCACCCGTGCGGGTGTAGATCCGCGACAGCACCACCGGGGTTTCCTTGCGGTTGCGCGCCATGGACCTCAGCCTACGGTCCAGGTCCAGGTCCAGGTCCAGGTCCAGGTCCAGGTCCAGGTCCGGCTCCCGGCCCACGGGCCGGGGCACGCCGCGCCTCTGGGCGAGCCCTGACATTAACCGAGAGTGAACGAGCGGGAGATTCCACAGATTTTCGCAATATCTGTTGCGGTGTGTGAGTTCCTGATGGGGTTCGGCTGAGCGGAAAGCCGATCACGTTGTTAACCTTGAGGTATTCACATTCTAGTCACGATGTGGCATCGTATGAATCCGAACAGTGATCAAGGGCTATGGTTACTGTTTGCAACCGCAGGTCATGAGCTCCCATTGAGCCCGGGCCAGCGGGATACGACCACAACGAAACGTGGCCGCCGGAGGCGCCCGTGCATCCCGGGCACCCAGGCACTGGGGAGATCGGGGTCATCCCGCTCGGTGTCACCTGGGGAACTGCGGTGGCTTGCGCCCGGTGTCCGGCGGTTCTCGGGGGCCCGCCGGACACCGGAGTTGTTGGGGGGGAGAGCGCGCTCCCGGCCGCACGGCCGGGAGCGCGCTCTGCTGTGCGGCGGCCCCGTCAGAATGGCCCGCGCATACCGCGAATAGGGATGAATGGTCAGGTTTCCGCCGAGTAGGGTGACACTGATTGTCACCGACCATGTTCGGGGAGGCCGCGGTGTACGACTATGTGATCGTCGGGGCAGGCAGCGCCGGCTGCGTCCTCGCGGCCCGGCTCACCGAGGACCCGTCGATCCGGGTCCTCCTCCTGGAGGCGGGACCGCCCGACAACGCGGCCGAGATTCACATCCCCGGGGCGATCAACCTTCTGTTCAAGACCGCCTACGACTGGGATTACCAGACCGTCCCGCAGGAGCGCGCGGCCAGCCGCCGCATCTACTGGCCCCGAGGCCGGACTCTCGGCGGATCGTCGTCCATCAACGCGATGATCTACACACGCGGGAGCCGTTACGACTATGACACCTGGCGGGACGAGTACGGCTGCCGGGGCTGGGGCTACGCGGATCTGCTGCCCTATTTTCTGCGGGCCGAGGACAATTCGCGGGGCGCTTCCGCCTACCACGGCGCGGGCGGCCCGCTTCGCGTTGAGGATCTCCGCTACAAGTCAGCGGCGACCCGGGCCTTCGTCAACGCGGCCAAGGTGTACGGGCTGGCGCCCAACAACGACTTCAACGGCAGCCATCAGGACGGAGCAGGCTTTTACCAGGTCACCCAGAACAAGGGACGGCGCTGGTCGGCGGCGGACGCCTACCTGCGGCCCGCGCAGGAGCGGCCGAACCTGACCATCCAGGCCGATGCCCTGGTCGCGAGGATCGTCTTCGCGGGCGACCGGGCTCGCGGGGTGCGTTATCTGCTGCGCGGCCGGGAGGAGTTCGCGCCCGCGGAGCGTGAGGTGATTCTCGCGGCCGGCGCGGTAGGCAGCCCGCAGCTACTCATGCTGTCGGGCGTCGGGCCCGCTGATCACCTGCGCGAGCATGACATTGATGTGGTGGCCGATAGCCCGGGTGTCGGGGGGAATCTTTCCGATCACCCCGTCGTCACGGTGATGTGGCGCACGCCGAAGACGCGGGGACCATGGGAGCAGGCTGGCCCGGCGAACCTCGCACGCTGGCAGCTCCTGCACCGGGGCCCGTATGTCACGAACGTCGCGGAGTCGGGCGGGTTCAGCCGGACCGATCCGGCTCTTCCCGCGCCCGACCTGCAGTGGCACGCTTTGCCGATTCCGTTCGAGAGACACGGGCTGGCCGATCCGGCCCAGCGGGCGTTGTCGCTGCTTGTCACGCTGGTTGCCGTCACCAGCCGAGGGCGGATACGCCTGTCAAGCGCTGATCCGAGGCACAAGCCGGAAATCGATCCCGCGTATCTCGCCGCGGCCACGGACATCGAGCCCCTCGTGCACGGGATCGGTGTGGCCAGGGAGATTGCCAGGCGCCGCCCGCTGGCCAAGATGTGCCGGGCGGAGCTGGCGCCCGGTGAACAGGTGCGAACCACCGACCAGCTTCGCGAGTTCGTCCGCAGGGATCTCGGCACGCTGTACCACCCCGTCGGCACGTGCGCGATGGGCGGGGATTCCCGCCTGGCCGCCAGCAGGATCACGAGCGTGGTGGACATCGAACTGCGCGTCCGCGGCGTCGACGGGCTTCGGGTGGTGGACGCGTCGGTCATGCCCGCGGTGCCCCGCGGCAACACGAATGCGCCCACGATCGCGATCGCCGAGCGGGCGGCCGACCTCATCGCCGGGCGAGCCGCGCTGGCCCCGGTTGATCCAAAGGCCGCGCAGGAGCAGCTCCAGCTGCTCGCGGGCTGAGCGCCGCCTCAGCTCCTCGCCCGGCTGAGCGCCGCCTCAGCTCCTCGCCCGGCTGAGCGCCGCCTCAGCTCCTCGCCCGGCTCGGCGGGCGTTCCACGGAATGCCCTTACCTGTATCGCCGCCCGTGGATCATGGTGACGAGTTTGATGACCCGGTTCAGCTGTTCGTCCGTGCGGGAGAACGACGTCAGGTTGAGCGGATTCTTGAACCGCTGGCGCGTGATCGCCTTCGCCCGCGCGAATTCGCGGAGCCCGTCAGCGCCGTGGATCCGGCCGAACCCCGAATCGCCCACCCCCCCGAACGGCAGCGTGGGCACCGCCGCGAATGCAATCACCGCGTTGATCGCGGTCATCCCGCTGCGCACCTCCCGCGCCGCAGCCATGGCCCGCTTCCTGTTCTTGGCGAACACCGTGGCCGCGAGGCCGTAGCGGGTCGCGTTCGCCCTGCGGATGCCCTCGGCCAGATCGGCAACCTTCGTGACCGTGATCGTCGGGCCGAAGGTTTCCTCGGTGATGGCGCTGCTCTGCTCAGGCACGTCGGTCATGACGATCGGCTCGACATACGGTTTGCGCACCGAGCCCAGGTCCCCGAGCACGGTCCGGCCGCCGCGGGCGATCGCGTCAGCGAGATGCCGCTCGATCACGTCGAGCTGACCGGGCATCGTCATCGGGCCATAGCCGGCCTCGCGGTCCTCGCCCGGGCGCACCTTCGCGGCCCGTTCGGTGACCCGTTCGAGGAAGGTGTGATAGACGGACTCGACCACGTAGACCCGTTCGACGCCCACGCATGTCTGGCCGGCATTGGACAGCGCACCCCAGACGGCCGCGTCGGCTGCGGCGTCGAGATCGGCGTCCGCGTCGACGAGGAGCGCGTCCTTCCCGCCGCACTCGGCGAGCATCGGCACGAGGTTCTCCGCGCACGCCGCCATGACCTTGCGTGCCGTCGCCGCCGACCCGGTAAAGGCGATCTTGTCCACTCCGCCCCTGGCGAGCGCCGCTCCGGTGTCACCGAACCCGGTCACGACCTGGAGCAGGGGCTTGTCCACGGTGATCTCGGCCAGCGATTCCGCCAGCCAGCTGCCGGTCGCCGGGGTGAATTCGCTCGGCTTGAAGATGACGGCGTTTCCCGCCGCGAGCGCGTACACGATCGAGCCCATGGGGGTGAAGACCGGATAGTTCCACGGCCCGATCACGCCGACCACCCCGAGCGGCTGATACTCGAGCGTGGCCGCCTGGTTCAGCGCGATGAGGCCGCTGCGCACCCGGCGTGGCCCGAGCACGCGCTGCGCGTGCCGGGCGGCCCAGTCGATGTGCACGATGGCGAGCAGGATCTCCAGCTGGGCGTCGGCCAGCGGTTTGCCCGTCTCGACGTGCACGAGCTGTGCGAGGCGGCCCATGTACCGCGTGAGATGCGACTTCCAGGCGAGCAGGTACCTGCGCCGCTCCTTCCAGCCAAGCGCCGTCCACCACAGCGCGGCCTGCGCCGCGCGCTCCATGGCGGCCCGCACCTCCCGCTCACCGCAGACGGGAAAACTGGCGATCACCTCGCCATTGGCGGGGTTCACCGAGTCAAACGTCTCCGCGGGCCTCGTCGTATGGTGTGAAGTCGCGGTCGTCATGAAAGCTCACCGCCGTTGCTGCCTCGCATCTCCTGGTTGCTAAGTAAAGCACCGGTTATGGCGTTTCGCCCCGGGACCTGCGTCGGCATTGGCCGCAGGTCAGCCTGCCTGCGGATACCATGGAGCACCCAATGACCGGACGACCGTATGTGCTGCTGAGCTGCGCGGTGTCGGTGGATGGCTACCTGGACGACACCGCGGCCGCCAGGCTTGTGCTGTCCGGCGAGGCCGACGCGGACCGCGTGGACGGAGTCCGCGCCGGTGTGGACGCGATCCTCGTCGGGGCGGCCACCATCCGGCGCGACAATCCCCGGCTGCTCGTCCGTTCGCGGGCACGCCGCGCGGACCGCGCGGCCCGCGGGTTGCCGCCGGACCCGGCCAAGGTCACGCTCACCGCGAGCGGAGATCTTGACCCGCGGGCGGACTTCTTCACCCTGGGTGACGCGGAGAAGATCGTATATTGCGCCGCCCCCGCGGCCGCCGCGGCCCGCGCGCGGCTGTCCGGCGTGGCCACCATCGTCGAGGTTGGCGGCCGCGCGGACCTGCCCGCGGTTCTCGCAGATCTTGCCAAACGGCGGGTGCGGCGGTTGATGGTCGAGGGCGGTGCGGACATCCTGCGGCAGTTCCTCGCGGCCGGGCTCGCGGATGAGCTCCAGCTGGCGGTCGCGCCGTTCTTCGTGGGCGACCCCGCGGCGCCCCGCTTCGGCGGGGCAGCCGTGCCTGCGAATGACGCCGCCAATCGCATGACGCTGGCCGAGTCCCGGCGGCTCGGCGACGTCGTCCTGCTGCGGTACCTGCTCGGTCCGGCAAGCGTGGACCGGCGCTGGCTTCGCGAGGCGATCGAACTGTCCCGCCGCAGCCCGGTGTCGGCGCGGGCCTACTCGGTCGGTGCGGTCATCGTGGACGCTGACGGCGAGATCGTCGCCACCGGCTTTTCCCGCGAACGCGACGCCCGCGACCACGCGGAGGAAGCGGCGCTGCGCACGGCGGCCGCCGCGAACACCACACCTGACGCCGCGCGCCGCCTGGCCGGCGCGACGCTGTACAGCTCGCTGGAACCGTGCAGCGTGCGCGCGTCACGGCCGCGTAGCTGCACCGAGCTGATCCTGGCCGCCGGGATCAGGCGGGTCGTCTTCGCCTGGCGCGAACCTGCGCTTTTCGCCGATTGCCAGGGAGCCGAGAAGCTCAGCGCCGCGGGGGTCACGGTGGTGGAGGTGCCGGAGCTTGCCGATGAGGTCCGCGGCGTCAACGCCCATCTCTTCGGGCCGTGATCCACTCACGTCACCCCGGCTCACCCTGGCCGTGCAGGAACGTGTCAAGTGCCTGCCGCACCTGCGCGGTCATTCCGCGGTTCTGAACGGAATGGCCGTCGCCCGCGACGACGACGAGCTGGTGCACGGGCGCCATCGCGGCCTCCTGCCGTGCCCAGGCCACGGGGGTGGACAGGTCGCGGTCGCCCGCGAGCAGGAGCACGGGAACCGGCGGCAGATGCGTGCCGGGGGCGGGCGGTGCGGAAGGCTCGGCCGGCCACCGCAGGCAGGTCTGGACAATCCCGTTGGCCCCGGCGGCGGCGACGCCGAACGGCGACGCGTCGCCGGGCGCCAGGCGCGCGAGCGCGCGGGCCAGCAGGGCGGGGCGCTCGGCGAGCGGGGTGGCCGGGCGCCAGGGGAACGGCGTGTCGGCGCACAGTGCGCTCGCGTGCAGTCCCTGGCTCAGCTCGTCGGCGGGTGTCCGGTCGCCTGACTGGAGCCCCGAGATGATCGACTCGAGCGCGGTCGGCTTTCCTGCCCGCGCCGCGTGGAGCGCGGCGGGGATTGTGCGGAATGACGGTTGGATCACGCTGAGCGTGACGAGCGCGTCGAGCAGCGCAACTCCGCCGTACCGGGCGCGGGCGGCGACGGCGAGGTCGGCGGCTGGGTCGTAAGAACAGCGCTGCACGCGGCACGCAGCGCGGAGCACGCCCGCCGTCGCCTGCATGTTGGCGAGCTCGAAGGGATCGCCGCCGGTCTGCGGCACCACCGAGTCAAGTACCAGACGTGATACCCGGCCGCGGTAGGCAAGGGCGTACCGCTCCGCCACATAGGATCCGTAGGACACGCCGTCGACCGCCAGCCGCGGTGCGCGCAGGGCCCGGCGGAGCATGTCGATGTCGGCCACCACGTCGGCCGTCGCATAGAAGCGCCGGTATGGGCCGATCGCCGCCGCGCATGCCCGCACGGCATCCGGCTTCGGGACCCTCACGTCCGAGCTGCCCATCTCCCGTTGCAGGGCCG
>Ga0137365_10002543_pt1 | contig 14460 bp, 7 predicted proteins | sample SagtaG_9_FD_104799 | JGI IMG/M metagenome (GOLD analysis project Ga0137365, IMG submission 104799) | Vadose zone soil microbial communities from Sagehorn Ranch, Mendocino, California, USA - Sage1_L_40_16 metaG | ecosystem: Environmental > Terrestrial > Soil > Vadose zone | place: USA: California...
AGGACTGAGGGCGACTCGAATCCGCCTCACGGTTTCATGCGTTTTGGAAGTGGCGGCACAAGTAGTGGGGCCGGAACTGACATCCTTTATCCATACCAGGGTCAGATTTACGACGCTTTTGGAAGCACCGCTGTCAAGCTGGTCGGAACTCCGCCGATTCCGCTCACCCAATATCACCTCTATAACGCCTCCTCACAGACAGGAGAATGGACCGCACGGCTAAACGCCTCGGTGCAATATACGACTACAACAAATACGGTTGGATTTACTACGACACCGACGATCGGTGCCCTCTATTACGCATTCCAGGGCTACATGGCCGAAATCATCGTTTATGACCATGTGCTAACGGCCGCCGAGCGCAACACCATTCAGGCTTATCTTGGCTCGAAGTATAGTAGTGTGCTTGGCCCAGCCACGCCCACGAATCTGACCGGCTGCGCGACCAGTGGAACACAAACAACGTTAAATTGGAATCCAACTGGCGCGAATATCAAAGTCGAACGGAAGAGCGGCGCATCCGGCACATATTCACAAATCGCGTTGGTGGCGGCTAGCCCAGCGGTGTTCAACGATACCGGCCTGACACCAAGCACTCAGTATTTTTATCGGATTCGTTCCACCAATTTCGCGGGCGATTCGCCTTACTCTAACGAAATCTCACTTACCACCAGCGCCAATGTTACGACGTTGCCGACTAGCGGATTGAAACTGTGGTTGCGGTCGGATTTAGGTGTAGCAGCAGATGCAAACAATGGTGTCAGCACCTGGCTGGATCAATCCGGTAATGGAAATAGCGCCGCGCAATCAGACCCAGCTAGTCGGCCGACCCTGGTGCCTCTCGCTATGTACGGCAAACCTGTTCTGCGATTTAATGGCGCCAACAATGTAATTAGTCCACCGGCTTTTGTTGCGGGATGGCAGGCCGGTGAAGCGTTCGTTATTCTACGCACGACCAGTGATTTTGCTACGACTAACACGGGCCTCTGGGGTTTCGGCACGAACTTTTTAAACATGAAGCGTTATCCCGCCGCCGACGGAACCATCAGTGATGACTTTGGCAGTGGCGACATCCGTGGAGGTAGCGTTGGAGCCGTTCATCTCAGTGAACCTCACGTCTACAATGTCCTCTCTCGGCCAGGCGAGTGGACGAACCGGATCAACGGCAATATTGTGGTTACTGCTGCTACTAACTCGGTAAATTTCCTACCGTGGGCGCCTGCTATCGGTGATGGCGGAGGATACGCCGGCCAAAACAGCCATTTCGCCGGCGACATCGCTGAAGTGCTCATATACGACCACGCGCTCTCGCAATCTGACAGAGATGCGGTAACTGCCTACTGTAAGGGCAGGTACGGTCTGCTCGATTCAGACGGCGACGGTATTGTCGATTGGAAGGAGCCTCAGTTTGGCACCGACCCGAATAATCCGGATACCGACGGCGACGGAATTCCCGACGGCTGGGAGGTAAATCATGGCCTAAATCCGCTAGTCAATGACGCGGCGCCTGATCCGGATGGCGACGGTTTTACAAACCTACAGGAATATCAAAACGGGACAGACCCATTCGACTATTATAACGGAATAACTTTTAACCTCAATATCGGCAGTGGTAGCGGCCAAGTAGGCCCCGGCGGTATGTGGCTGCCACAACCCCTGGTTGTCCAGGTGACAACCAGTTCGGGAGCGCCTTTTGTCAATGCACCCGTTACCTTCTCTCTAGGTCAAACTGGCGGTGGAATCAGTGCTACAAGCGGCGGAACTATAGTGTCTTCATTGGTCGTGCAAACCGACAATGCAGGAAATGCAGCGATCTACTATCAGCAGCCTAACGTATCGAATTTTCCGAGCTCTGTCATCGCTCAAACCGGAACGGCCACGGTCAAACAAGTGGTCTTTGCCGAGTCAACAGCCGACATACCGGTTAACGGATTACAGGTGTGGCTCAATGCGCAGGCCGGTGTGACCTATGACGGTAGCAACGGCGTGAGCGACTGGGCTGATCAGTCCTCGGCCGGTAACTCTGCAGTCTGGAATTCCGCCTTTAAACCGACCTACCTGAGTACCGCAATTAATGGCAAGCCAGCGGTCCGATTCAACTGGGCGTCGATCTACTGGTATGCCACGTCTATGCACGGGCCGCTGAGTCTTGGCACGCAAGTATCAGTTTTCGCGGTCGCGTCATTCGATGATTACCATGACAATAACCATCTAATCCAAAATGACCTTCACTTCAGCCTCGGGATCAATCCCACTGGGGGCTTCACGACTCAATACGGCAATGGTTCTGCCTGGAACAGCACCTCCAGCCATCCACTGAGTCTGGTGCCGGGGCAATTCAATATTCTGGAATCGCTAAACTCCGGCATCGAGAGCGCGTACGTAAACGGCATCTTGCTAGATTCCCGGACGAACCCGATGACCGGGTTCACGAGCGGGTATGACCTGTGGACGTCTGGCTCGAGCGGCAACATTGCCGAGGTATTGGTTTATGACCGAGCACTGAACGATGCGGAGCGGACCAGCGTCGAAAATTATCTGAATGGCCGATACAACGTCATATCATCGGCACCTGCTGCACCGATAAACCTCACCGCGATAGCGTCGACACCGACACAAGCGACGTTAAACTGGGACGCCATTCCAGACGTGCTGTTTAAGATCGAGAGGAGAGTTGGAGTCAGTGGCTCGTATTCTCAGATCGCCATGACTGCAAACGCCGGCGTCACGATCTACAACGACAACTCTCTTAGTGCCGGCACGCAGTATTCCTACCGGATTCGCGCAACCAACATGGTGGGTGACTCCAACTACTCGAACGAAGTTTCAATCACGACGCCGGCCACTGGTCCGAGTTTGCCCACGGACGGGATGAAACTCTGGTTGCGGGGCGATTATGGCGTGATCAAAGACGGCAACAATCTGGTCTCGAAATGGACCGACGAATCGGGCAACGGTAATTCTGGCACCCAGAACGACCCGTCGTCGCAACCGGCGTACGCCGCAACCGGCATGAACAATCTCCCCATTTTGCGATTCGACGGAGCAAATAGCTCGATCGGCATTCCCAACTTCCTGCAGGGCTCAACTGCGGTCGAAGCATTCATCGTCTTGCGAACGACCGTTGACTTCGCGACGACCGACACCGGGCTTTGGACTTTTGGAACGCGATACTTCAACGCGATGACCAGATACCCAGGATACTACGGCGAAATTTATGAGAACTTCTGCCGGACCGAGTATCAGACCTTTAATGTCGGCGGCGTTCGGTTGAGCGAACCGCACATCTACGGCGTCGTCTCGGTCCCGGGTGAATACACTGGGCGGCTCAATGGCAACGTTATTGGCACAAGCTCGGTTGGCGAGGTCGGGTTTGCTCCGGCCTTCAATATTGGTGACGGCGGTGGACCCTATGGCAATCTCCACAGCCATTTCGCCGGCGATGTGGCCGAAGTCATCATTTACAATCGCGAGCTTTCGCAAACGGAGCGCGACGCGGTGAACGCCTATCTCAGCGCAAAATATGGAATGCACGATACCGATGGCGACGGACTTCCGGACTGGAAGGAACGCGAAATTGGTACCGATCCCTATAACCCTGACACAAACGGTGATGGAATTCCGGACGGCATCGAGTACGCCATGGGTTTAGATCCCAAAAATATGGACATGGACGGCGACGGCCTAACCAACGCCCAGGAATTGGCGATGGGAACTAATCCTTTCCTAGCTGACACAGACGGTGACGGCGTCCCGGACAATCTGGACGCCTATCCTTTGGACCCGACGCGCTGGCAGGCTCCTGGGCCTGATCCTAATGACCATACTCCGCCTGTGATCACTTTAATCGAACCGGCTGACGCCGTCCTGCTCCCATAACTTCAACTGTGAAAACGTCCCGTCCCCAAATTTGTCACCGACCGCTAAGCATTCCGCTGCGCTTGGTCTCGCTTCTTTTAATCCCGTCCCAAATTTTGTCGTTTATGCCGCATAATGTATGGGCAGCAGTCGCAGCGGCACGCGCGAGTAGTAGTCCGAAGGCCACAGTTTCACCCGACCCGACCAAAGCTATTAAAGTAAACCGCAAAATTCCGAAGGTTACGCCGCCGAAGGCGTTGGCTTTCTCAAAGGAACCGAAAGACAGCGAGTTCGCGGCCATCCATGTCTTTTCCGAACCTCTGGTCCCGATTGACGGAGCAACGACAGCCGTCGAAAACAAAGCTCTCGCAAAGGCAATTGTTGCCTTCCATGAAGCGGCAAATCCTGAGCAGACGGAACCGGTGACTGCTTTTCTCGAGAAATTTCCAAACTCGCCATGGCGGGCGTCTCTTCTTGCGAATCTCGGCACGATTTATCGCTCGACTGGCTATTGGTCGAAGACGCTAAACGCATGGGAAGAATCTTGGAAACTCCTTGGCAAGGAAACCGAGCCGACAGCAAAAGCATTAGGCGATTATGTCTTAGGCGAACTCGCGCAAATGAATGCGAGACTTGGACGAATGGAAAGATTAGAAGCGTTGTTTACTCAGATCGGTGACCGCGACGTGCGTGGCTCTGCCACAGAAAAGGTCGCTGGCGCAAAGCAGGGCCTCAGACTAATGCAAAACCGGCCACAGGACGCATTTCGTTGCGGCCCGATGGCCTTGGACAGGATTCTTGCGGCGACAAATCAACGTCATGGAATAGATGAGCAGATCTTTGAATCACGTTCCACGAGGCAAGGCATGTCTCTCGTTGAAGTAAATAGATTGGCGCAAAGCGTGGGGATGAAATATCAGATGGCCAAACGTTCGCCCGGCGCGCCAGTCATTTATCCATCCGTGGTCAACTGGAAAGTCGGACATTTTGCCGCACTGACGAAGGAGACGAACGGAAAATTCCTCTCCCAGGATCCTACGTTCACTGACGATTACTGGGTCACTACTAAAACCCTGGACGAAGAAGGCTCGGGTTACTTCCTGGTTCCAGAAGGCCCGCTTCCCGCAGGCTGGCAGCCCGTGGATACCGAAGAGGGAAATAACGTCTGGGGCAAAGGTGACACCGGGGCGTTCACGCCTCCTCCTCCTCCATGTGTGGCACCCCAAATCGAATGCAGCACTTGCTCAGGAGGGGGCGGCTCAGGACCCGATGGCATGGCGACGTATAATGTGGACGCCTCAAGAATCAGTCTTTCATTGAGCGACACCCCAATTGGTTACGCCCCTCCTAAAGGTCCGGCAGTCAGGTTTAGCGTCTCCTATCAACAACGGGAAGTCGCGCCCGTCTCAACGCCGAATTACTCGAACCTTGGTAATAAATGGAGCTTTAATTGGCTTAGCTATGTTGTCGTCGACCCAGCAAATCCGACCGCTGATCTCACTGCCTATGGGCCAGGTGGCGGAACGCTGACTTATCGAGGATTCGATTCTATAACTCAGAGTTACAACCCGCAGCTCGAAACCCAGGAGACCTTGGTAAAAACAGGCGCCAACAGCTACGAAAAGCGGCTTTCGGATGGCTCCAAGCAGATTTTCAGTCTTTCGGATGGCGCCGCAGTGTATCCGCAAAAAATCTTCATGACGCAATTCGTCGATGCGCACGGGAACGCACTTACCTACACGTATGACGGTAGCTTTCGCTTGGTAGCGGTGACAGATGCGCTTGGTCAGGTGACGACGCTCAGTTATGAGCTCGGCAGTGATCCTTTGAAAATCACGAAGGTGACCGATCCTTTTGGGCGCGTCGCGACCTTTCAATATAACGCCAATGGTCAGCTCTGGAAGATTACCGATACCATCGGGATCGTCTCACAATTCACTTACGAGTCGGGCGATTTCATCAACAAGCTGACCACTCCCTACGGTGATACGTTATTCGTCACGGGAGAGGAGTACGCTCATCGCTGGCTGGAGATTGAAGATCCGCAAGGCGCTAAGGAGCGAGTGGAATTTATCCACGGCGCTCCCGGAATGCTTCCTACCGTGTCGCCGGCCAGTGTTCCAACGGGCATGTTGACGGTTAACCAATACATGAACCTTCGGAATACATATTATTGGGATAAAAAGGCTATGGCGGAAGCGCCCGGGGATTACACCAAGGCGCGAATCACCCACTGGCTGCACACCGACTACAATATCAATATCGTATCCGATGTTCCGGCGAACACGAAGCAGCCTCTGGAAAACTGGGTTTGGAATGCTTACCCAGGAAGCGACGGGATCTTTGCCGGAACGAGTAACAGGCCATCAAAGGTTGGACGGGTGCTGGACGATGGAACAACTCAGCTCTACCAGTATGAATATAATAGCTTTGGCAAAACCACCAAAGTAACCGATCCAGCGGGTCGCATCACCGCTTACGTTTATGATACGAACGGGATCGATCTGCTTGAGGTCAGGCAACAGACCGGCGGCATCAACGAACTTCTCGCTAGTTACACCTACAATAGCCAGCATTTGCCACTCACGGCAACAGACGCATCCGGTCAGACAACGATTTACACCTACAACGCTGCTGGTCAGGTGCGCACTATAACCAATGCGAAGAACGAGATAACAACCTATAATTATGACACGAACGGTTATCTTCAGAGCATCGTTGGCGCGTTGCCGAGCGCGACCACGTCGTTTACCTACGACGGCTACGGCCGGTTGAGAACGACGACTGACTCTGAGGCTTATATCATTACTAATGACTATGATGCAATCGGTGGCGACCCTGCAAAGACCTTAAATCGCGTCGCGAAGATTACTTATCCAGATGGAACGTACGAACAGACGACCTACGATCGGCTTGATCCCGAATGGACGCGAGATCGCCTCGGACGATGGAGCCGCAAGTTCTACGATGTGCTGCGACACGTCGTGGCCACGCAGGACCCGCTCAATCGGTTCGTACTCTACGACTGGTGTATTTGCGGCAGCTTGGAAGGCATTACCGACCCGAATGGAAACATCACGTCTTGGGTTCGGGACATCCAGGGCCGCGTGACGGACAAGATTTATCCCGATAGCACGAGCACACATTACACGTACGAAAGTACCACCAGTCGTTTGAAGACGACGATCGATGCGATGGGGCAGAGCACGAACTACGCCTATTTCGGCAATAACAATCTCCAGCAGGTCAGTTACACCAACGCAATCCACGCAACGCCGAGTGTTAGCTACACTTACGACGCGAATTACAATCGGTTGCTAACCATGACCGATGGCACGGGTGTCACAACCTACGCTTACAACCCGATCGCTTCTCCACCCGCACTCGGCGCGGGCCGACTGGCGAGTATCGATGGCCCGCTTGGTAACGATACGATCACCTATAGCTATGATGAGCTTGGCCGATCAACGAACAGATCCATCGATGGCGCAGCAAATGCTGCTTCTGTGCAATACGATTCCCTCGGCCGCGTGCGAAACGTCAGCAATCCACTCGGCAGCTTCGACTATGCTTACGTGAACACCACTGGCCGGCTCGATCATGTCGATCTTCCAAACGGCCAGAAGGCGCAGTACGCCTATTTCGACAATCTGGGTGATCAACGGCTCAGAGAGATCAAGAATCTCGATCCTTCAAACGCAGTGATCTCGCAGTTCGATTACACATACAACTCGGTTGGAAACATGCTTACCTGGACACTGGCTAACTCCGGTGCGGCCAACCCACAACGATACGATTTCGGTTATGACAGCACTGACCAGCTTCGCAATGCCAGGCTAACCGACACAGTGACGCAATCGTCGGTCCACCAATACGATTACGATTATGACGCTGGTGGGAATCGTAAAGTGGAACAGACTGATGGGGCTGTGACCACGTCCGTGACGAACAATTTAAATCAGCTCACAAATCGATCCTCCGGAGGGAAGATGCATTTTCGGGGAACGGTAAACGAACCGGCAACGGTTACCGTGGGTGGAAATACTGCCACTGTGGACGCAGCTGGCAACTTCGATGGGACAGTAAACGTCAACGTTGGAACCAACACCGTGGCCGTCGTGGCAGCCGATGCCAGCGGAAATAGCAGAACAAATAATTATCAGGTCAATGTGCCATCGAGGGTAAATACCACTCTGCTTTACGACCTGAACGGGAATCTGACGAACGACGGATCAAAGACCTATGAATGGGACGCGGCTAACCGCCTTATTGCGATAAACAACGGCACAAATCGCAGCGAATTTACTTACAATGGCTTGAGTCAAAGAACCCGAATCGTCGAAAGGGATAGTGGCAGTATAACGAGTACAAAACAGCTCATTTGGTGCGCAGGCGATCCGCAGCCGTCCGAAGAACGTGATGCAAGCAACAATGTTACCAAGCGCTTTTATCCACAGGGCGAGCAGATGAATGCGACCAGCTTTTACTATACGCTTGACTACTTGGGTTCCATTCGTGAGCTAACCGATTCCACTTCTGCTGTGCGCGCGCGCTACGATTACGATCCTTATGGTGTCCGCATAAAACTAAGCGGCGATTTGGATACACAATTTGGTTACACCGCTTATTATTTCCATTCCGCGAGCGATTTAAGTCTAGCTATTTATCGAGTATATGATGCTACCACGAGCCGATGGGCTAGTCGCGATCCGCTTGGCGAACGAGGCGGTATCAACCTGTACGCCTATGTCTTGGATAACCCAATAAGTCGGGTCGATCCATTTGGCCTACAGTCGCCTACTCCCGGACCAGCGCCAACCCCGATTCCGGGCTGGGGTCCGCAGTCCGGGGATTTTCATTATCACGGAAACTGGGGCGGCCCCGGATGGGCGAATGCGGGATGGCATCCAGAAAGTGGGCCGCTACCAGATCCTGGCAGTCCTGAGTATGTACCGCCTAGCGATGCGGAGGATGCATGTTATGAACAGCATGACAGGTGCATACACGGTTGCCCGAATTGCCCGGCGCGCTCAAATCAATGCGTCCGAGCCTGCGATCACGCGCTCGCTCAATGCTTGAGAAGTTTACCGCATCCGACAACACGGACTCGCCTAACCGCGTGGGCGTTTGATGGATTGATTCCGTGGTTAGTGCATTAATGGGGAAGAACGAACAGCATGAAGTTTTTTGGCTTGGGATTATTCATTTTACTCACCGTGTCATGTGACAAGCAACCATCCGGAGTGCGGGAGGCGGTTTTATCTCCTGGGCAAAGCGTGCAAGCGACCAATAAAAACGGGACAATTAAAATTTCATACGTCAGTCCCATCAAACGGAGATACGAGTGGGACAACTCCCAAAGGATCGTCACGCTTAGAGCACGACAAGAACCATTCCAAGGTAAGCTGGGAATCTATGAGCCAGCGGACGCGTGGGTTCTCCTCCCGGGAAAAGTACGCCTCGTTGTGGATGAAGCGATACGCAAATTTGATACCCAGGAGCAAATTAGGGCGGCCCTAACCGAGACTAGCAGCTATATGGACTGGGTATACACTGCTGACGGTTTGGTTGTCGGTTTTGGTCGCACACCCTCGAGGAAACAAATCAACATTGATCTTTTTCAGTTCTTGCTGCGCGGGCAAAAACCGACTGGACTTGCAGGTGCGAGAGCAGATCAGATTCGCCTCACGGAAGTTAAATAGATGCCACGCAAGACCCTTTGAACCGCATCGTCTTATACGACTGGTGCAATTGCGGCAGCTTGGAGGGCATTACCGATCCGAACGGAAACATCACGTCGTGGGTTCGGGATATTCAAAGCCGCGTTACCGACAAGATTTATCCCGACACCACGAGGACGCATTACACATACGAGAATACTACCAGCCGTTTAAAGACGATGACCGACGCGATGGGACAAAACACGAACTACACTTATTTTATCGATAACAACCTTCAGCAGATCAGTTATAGTAATGCCATCCATACGACGCCAAGCGTGAGCTACACCTACGACGCCAATTACAACCGAGCTTCGACGATGATAGATGGAGCTGGCTTGATAACCTACGCGTATAACCCAATCACGAGTCCGCCGATTCTTGGTGCGGGCAAGCTTTCAAGCGTGGACGGTCCGCTCGATGATGACGCGATCAGTTATACTTACGATGAATTAAGCCGGGTCACCAATTATTCGATAAACGGTGCGGCAAATGCTGCTTCTCAGGAGTACGATCCGCTTGGGCGTGTCCAAAACGTCACCAACCTACTGGGTACCTTCAATTACACTTATTTGAACACGACGAGCCGCCTGGATCATGTCGATTTTCCAAACGGTCAGAAGACGCAGTATGGTTACTTCGACAATCTAGGGGATCAGAGACTCAAGCAGATCAAGAATCTTGATCCATCGGACGCTGTCATTTCGCAATTCGATTATACCTACAATGGGGTCGGCGACATTCTCACTTGGACTCAGGCGAACTCGGGTCAAACGAACCCGCGAAGATACGATTTCGGCTATGATGGGACCGATCAGTTGCGCAGCGCAAATTTAACCGACACGGTTACCGGTGCCGCAGTCAATCAGTATGCCTACGATTACGACGCAGCGGGTAATCGCACCAACACGCAGGTTGGAAGCACAATCACAGGTTCGACATCCAACAATCTGAATCAACTCACTGGTCAATCCTCGGGCGGGAAAATGCACTTCCGCGGGACCGTCAATGAACCGGCGACGGTTACGGTTGGTGGCAATGCTGCGGGTGTGGATGCAGCCGGCAACTTTGATGGCACTGCGAACGTGAACGTTGGGACCAACACTGTTGCCGTTGTCGCCACCGATCCTAGCGGCAACACTCGGACTAACAACTATCAGGTCAACGTGCCGTCAGGAGTGAACACAATCCTTCTCTATGATCTGAATGGGAATCTAACGAATGACGGGACAAAGACGTACGAGTGGGATGCTACAAATAGACTAGTCGCGATTGACTACACCGGGAGTCCGAGCAGGACGGAATTCAGCTACGATGGATTAGGGCAGCGCGTCGCGGTTGTAGAGAAGGCTAGTGGTAATGTCACGAGCACCAAGCGGTTTGTTTGGTGTCCTGGAGATGCGCAGCCGTGCGAAGAGCGAGACGCCAATAATGTCGTCACGCGGCGCTTCTATGCACAGGGTGAACAGATCAGCGGCGCAAGTTACTATCATACCCGTGATCATTTGGGATCTATCCGTGAACTGACCGATTCAACTGGCGTAATCCACGCTCGCTATGATTATAATCCGTTCGGATTTAGAACTAAACTTACTGGCGATGTGAATGCGGATTTCGGCTTTACCGGGTTCTACTTCCATACCCCAAGCGAGCTTGATTTCAGCCGCACGCGCGCATACGATGCTAACACTGGCAGATGGATCAGCCGGGATCCAATTGCCGAAAGTGGTGGGATTAATCTGTACGGCTGCGTCGAGAACAATCCCATAAGTCACACCGACCGCCTTGGGCTTCTCGTAGATGCGTACTTTAACATCGATCAAGGTTTGCTCACCGTTATAGACTGGGACACCAACGTGAGCGTGACAGTGCGGGCGCATGCGGGCAGTGGGCCATATGAAAACGATCCCAACAGCACAAACATTCGTGAGCACATCGATGCAAATGGAAACCGCGTCGGTGGGCCAACACCGGAAGGGAACTACGACCTCCTAAATGACCGACAAGGCAGAGGTTACTACGAGCTTGATCGACGCGATAGAAGTCCGGGTAATGACCGATGTGATGACTGTAATCCCAGACGCGGAATGTTCAGGCTTCATCCGGGCGCATTCAGCACCGGATGTATTACCGTTCCAAACGGTCCGGATTATCAACGTGTCAGGGATATCATTGAAAACACCCTGACTACTCCATATCGTGACGCCAACGGCAACATGAGGATCGACTATGGCGTATTGAATGTTTTCTCAAGTCCGCTCCCGCGAGCAGTGTTTCCATGAAGCTCATTACCGTCACCGTCTGTCTAATAGCATTGTCGGACTCCAGCTGGAGTTCGGAGCTAACCAAGGCCGTATTGCATTCGAATGATTTAATTGACATCTATCCCAAATTAAAAGGGACTCGCTACGACGTTGTAACTGTCGAACAAGTTCCGGATAGATTGTTTGCAATCATCCTGAGCCGGAAAGCAACTGATGAAGAATGGAAGGCTTTGAGTCACTACTCTAATCTCGCCGACGCCGGAGCTTCCCTAGACTTTATGCATAGTTGCTTCAAAGCATTGAAGCGCAACCCGATGATTTTTTATGATCGATTTATGCGTGGCGACAATACCGCGCTGCAATGGATGCGGGATGCTTTAGGTGACGACTTCGCTGCTTATGAACCTCTGACAAAAACAGGTTACGAAGAGCACGAGCGTTTTTACGAAAGGATTTTGAGGAAGATAGATGATAAGCGCGCAAAGCTGTCACGGGACGGCTTGAAGAGACACGAGGAACTTATGAGAGATGCACGCCATCACTTTGAAGATTGGAAAACAAGGTACCGTGAAAAAGCTTCAGTAAAGTAACTGAAACAAACACCGTAGTCATTGAGGATGATCGTGAAATTGAGGAATAGGGTAGAAGAGCGAAGACGTACGAATGGGACGCGGCCAATCGATGCACGGCGATCAATGAGGGCACGCATCGAACAGAATTTACCTACGATGGAGCGAGTCGCCGGGCGAGAATTGCGGAAAAGGACAACGGAAATGTGACGAGCACAAAGCAGTTTGTGTGGTGCCCTGGCGATGCGCAGCCATGCGAAGAACGCGATGCAAGTAACAATGTCGCAAATCGATTTTATCCGCAGGGCGAACAGAGCGCAGGTGCGAGTTTACTACGCTAAAGATCATCTTGGCTCGATCCGAGAGCTAGGTGACAGCACCGGGACCATCCGTGCACGTTATGATTATGATTCATATGATATGAGGGCAACGAATAGCTAGCTCAGTGCCAGCTATTCTCGAAAGATAATTCCAAGCGCGGCTTCTCGTTACTCACGGTCCCGCCGTCGCGGGATCAGCTTTCACTTATCGTCAGAACGCTTCAGCACACAGGCCTCCCACATCCAGTGCTGTCCTCGCCAACCTCGGTGATTCTCATACGCGAAACCACCTGCGAAACGAGTTAGAAACGCGACCACCTCGGCTCTGACGCCTAAGAAACTCGTGCTGCTTTTCATGTCGATCTAAATTTTGATCCGCTGATGGCGCGCGTGAACGCAGACTTGGAGGCGAAATTTCTTGGTCGCGATGGTGATTGCGTCTGCTCGACGGAGTGATTCGCTCGCTCCCGCTCACTCACCTCTTTGGGCTTCCCGTCCATGTCGCGCCGCTTCCCGCGGGCTCCATTCAGAGTTGCGGCTGAGTTTGGTCTCGTTAGGGGCCTTCGACAGACCTCACGTGTAAGTTTTCGCAGCCCCTTGATTATCTCACCACATACTGGCCATGAATCCAGATTCTTTGACCGTGGCGCCGTGCCCAGTGTCCCGGCCTCCAGACGTAATAAGAGCGGCCCACATAATAACCAGCGCCTCGAGTGTAATACGGCCGGTCGCCAATCTCGACCGTGACGGAGCCTGGGTAGCCATAGCCAGGGTAACCAGCATAACCGGGTCCGTATGGGCCAGGACCCGCGTAACCGGGTCCGTACGCCGGATAAGTACCATAATAATCAGTGCATCCGCCTGCACCGATAGTCACAGAAAGGAGAAGGAGCAGGAGAATCGGCCATTTCGGCCTGGTTGTCGTTCTATTCCTGACGGAGACCGCCTTCGCTTCCGCGTAAGCGTGATCAACAATGTTCATTTTCATATAATCATATACGGATTAGACAGAGCTTCACGCGTCTGAATCCAAGAACTTCTGCATGGATCCAGCACCGGGGCCCCGTGGCTATTCGCTCGCGATCGAGGCAACGGTCGAAAGAAAGTAGAAAAATTCGACGACTCGCGCTTTCCAGAGCCGCGGCCGAGCTTGGTTCCGTTAGGCGGCAGCGGAGGTTGCCCGTTGCGATCGAAACAAAAACAAGAACGGAGAGAACGAAATATGGCAAACCAAGAACGCAGCGAGAACAAGATCGAACAAAAACCATCTCTCTATGAGCGCCTCGGTGGAATTTATAGCATCGCCACCGTTATCGATGATTTGCTCGACCGGGTCATGACGGACGCGCGCCTGAATGCGAACCCGGCCGTGAACGAAGCCCACCACAAGGTGCCGCCAGCGGGCTTCAAGTATCTCGTTACCGAAATGGTCGGCTGGGCGAGCGGCGGCCCACAGAAATATTCGGGACGCTCGATGAGTGAGTCTCATCAGCACCTCAACATCACGCCCAAAGAGTGGGAGGCATTCATGGATGACGTTCAGCAGACGCTCGACAAGTTTAAGGTTCCCGCCTTCGAGCAGACGGAACTAAAGGAGATCGTCAATAGCACGTACGGCGATATCGTCGTCGGCAAATCAAATGCCTAACCAAGCGGTGCAGCCAGGTCAGAGATCAGCCGCCTTCGCCAAGGCTACGGCGAGCCAGGAAAGTCGGAGGTCAGTAGTCAG
>Ga0137365_10002549_pt1 | contig 14444 bp, 9 predicted proteins | sample SagtaG_9_FD_104799 | JGI IMG/M metagenome (GOLD analysis project Ga0137365, IMG submission 104799) | Vadose zone soil microbial communities from Sagehorn Ranch, Mendocino, California, USA - Sage1_L_40_16 metaG | ecosystem: Environmental > Terrestrial > Soil > Vadose zone | place: USA: California...
CCGGAGCGGTACCGATTGGCTTCAACGCCCAGCGGGCCCGTGGGTTGCCGTGGCTGATCGCGCCGGTGAGCCTGTTCAGCCCGCCGGTGGTGGTCGTCCGCTACTACCTGCTCGCGGTGTCGGCGGTACTGATGTTCGTCGCGTTCCACGCCTGGGTGCCGATGCTGCGGACGAGGGCGGCGGCCGCCGCGGCCTTGTTCGCGGTCTGCTGGACGACCCTGTTCTACGGCACCGAGATCATCCCGAACCTGCTGGTCGCGTTCGGCGACATCGCCGCGGCCGGCTACCTGGCCCAGCACCTCGCCCGCGGGACGGACGAGGATCGAGGCCAGCGCCGCACCCTCGTGAAGGTCGCGGTGGCCGTGGCGTTCGTCGCGCTCGTCCGGCCGATCGAGGCCACCTGGCTCGCCGCGGGCCTGCTGGTCGCCGGGTTCACCAGGCATCCGCGCCTGCTCGTCACCCGCTGTGCGGCGCTCGGCGTCGGTCTGTTCGTGGGCTGGCTGCCGTGGGTCATCGAGGCATACGCGAGGTTCGGTGGCCCGCTGGCCCGGCTGCGCCTGGCGGCCGGGAGCATTGGGAGTGGTTTCCATCCGGTGACCGCGTGGCATCAGCTCACTCTGACCGACGGGCCTCTGGTCGGCGCCACCGACACGACCGCACCGCTCCTCGGTTACCTGTGGTGGCTGGTGCTCGTGATCGGAATCATGTTCGCGATCGGTCGGCTGATCCGGTACCACGACCGGACGGCCGCCGTGGCCGGGATCGCGGGCGTGGCGGCGGCGGCGCAGTATCTGTTCTTCACCACCATCGTGGAGGCCCGGTTCCTGCTGCCCGCCTACGGGCTGCTGGCCGTGTGCCTCGCCGCGGCGTTGCCGTCACCGCCGGCCGCACTGGTGCCGCGCGTCGTGGCCTGGACGGCGATCACGCTCTGCGTTGCGCTGTTTGCCGTATGGAACGCCCGCACGGCCGACGCGATAGAAAACCAGGAGTACCTGGCTGGCCAGGCCGCCCTCAACGTCGGCGAGGCACTGCGCGCCCGTAATCCGGGCGGTCAGTGTTTCTTCGCCAGCCAGTTTGGGTTCCCCGAAGTGTCGTTCGCCTCCGGCTGCGCGGGCGCGATCTTCATGCCGTCAGAGCCGACGATTGGACTGGCCGAGGATCCGGGCTCGGCACCGTTTTTCATCCTGACCGTGACCAACCCCAAGAGAACCAAGATCCGGCCGGTTCCCGGAACCGTTCAGGTCGTCCCGGGGACAGGATCAGAGCATTGGTGGCTGTTCATCGCGCCCCGCACCGCCGTCCGGGTGGTGAAATAGCCGACCGCATGACCGCCGCTCATCCACCTGAACGGTGGCGTGCCCTCGGTCCGCTCATGCTGCGTGCGCCCGGTTGCGCCGGGACCCCAGGCGGGTGCGCGTGAGGATCCACACCGCATCGACGCCGTCCCACCAAGTGATCTTCTTGCCCGCTTCCCTGCTGCGCGCGCGGTAGGTGATCGGCACTTCGAACGGCCGGATTCCGCGGGCCAGCAGTTTGCCGGTGATCTCAGCTTCCATGCCGAAACCGCGGGAACGGACGTTCAGGCTGCGGTACAGATCCAGCGGCATGAGCTTGTAGCAGGTCTCCAGGTCGCCGATGTAGGCATTGAAGAGGATGTTCGCGACGGTCGTGATGAATTTGTTGCCGACGACGTACCAAAAGGAGTACGCGGAGTGGCCGCCGAAACTCCTGTTGCCGTACACCACTTCGGCCTCGCCCGACATGACCGGCCGCAGCAGGTCGGGGATCTCCTCCGGCTGGTACTCGAGGTCGGCGTCGAAGGGCAATACATAATCGCCCGTCGCGGCCAAAGCGGCGGTGCGCACGGCGGCGCCCTTGCCCCGGTTCGCCGGATGCCGCAGCTTGGTCAACCGCTCGTCGTGCAGGGCATCGATGATCGCAGACGTTCCATCCGTGCTCGCGTCGTCGACGAGCACGACCTCAATCGGGCAAGGGAAGGCGACATTGAGCACGCGTTTGACGGCAGTCTGGACAGTTTCGGCCTCGTTGTAGACCGGCATGAGGATCGAAAGCTTCATGGGCGCGCGTTTCTTCCTGTTTTCTTTCCGTAATTCGTTGCCGATGGACGGCTGCGGATCAGGCCAGGTCCGGGCGCGCGCGGAGCCACGCGATGGTGCGCTCCAGGCCCTCATCCAGGCCGACCTGGGGCTTCCACCCGAGTACCTCGCTGGCCAGGTCGATCTGCGGCTGCCGGACCCGGGGATCATCCTGCGGGCGCGGGACGAAGGTAATCGGCGATGCCGATCCCGTCATCCGCCGGATCGTCTCGGCCAGCTCAAGCACGGTCAACTCGCTCGGGTTGCCGAGGTTCATGGGCCCGGTGTGCGACGACCACAGCATCCGCAGGATTCCCTCGGCCATGTCATCGACGTAGCACACCGACCGGGTCTGGCTGCCGTCGCCCGACACCGTAATCGGCTCGCCGTGCAGCGCCTGCCGGATGAACGTGGGGATGGCCCGGCCGTCACGGGGGCGCATGCGCGGCCCGTAGGTGTTGAAGATCCGGACGATTTTCGCATCTACGCCATGATTCTTGCGGTATGCCACGGTGAGCGCCTCGGAGAAGCGCTTCGCCTCGTCATAGACGCCACGCGGGCCAACCGGGTTGACGTTGCCCCAGTAGTCCTCGCTCTGCGGGTGCACGAGTGGATCGCCGTACACCTCGGACGTGGAAGCGAGCAGGAAACGCGCCCCTTTGTCGCGGGCGAGGCCCAGGGCGTGCATGGTTCCTACCGAGCCGACCTTGAGGGTCTCGATAGGAAGTTCGAGGTAGTCGACCGGGCTCGCGGGGGAGGCGAAGTGCAGCACGGCATCCACCTGTCCGCCGACATGCAGGTACTCGGTGATGTCGTAGCGAATCAGCCGAAGCGACGGATTGTCGATCAAGTGCGCGATGTTGTCCGGCGTGCCGGTGCAGAAATTGTCCAGGCACGTCACCGAGCAACCCTCGGCCAAGAGCCTTTCGCACAAGTGAGAGCCGAGGAACCCGGCCCCACCGGTGATGACGATAGCCTGAGCCATTGCCCACTGTCCCTTCCACTGACCGTCCGCGCGACGAGTCCGGGTACCCCGATCTCGTCGGGGAGAACGGGTCCCGCAGACTGCATCTCTAGCACAGAATCGCCGGAATTATCTGTCGGCGATGAGATTGACTTGCCGCATGCAAGGAGAGCTCGTGACCGAGCCTAGGCCACACGGCAATCGGGTGGGCGTGCGGCGCGTCACTCGCGCGCTGAACCCGGTTTTCGTGGAAATGGGTCTGGTCGCCCTCGGGATGAGCGTGCTGGCCGCCGTGATGACCTGGCCGGCGCTGCGCGAGCCCGCGCTGACCTTTCCCACCCGCAGCATCGACCCGCTCATCGAGGTCTGGTCGCTCGCGTGGTCCGGGCACGGCCTGGCGAATGCGCCGCTGCACGTGTTCAACGGCAACGCCTTCTACCCGGCGCCGCTCAGCCTCGCGTTCACGGACTCGCTGCTCGGTTACGGCCCGATCAGATGGCTCGGCGGCGGGGCGGGCCGCGTGCTTGTCGACTACAACGTGATCTACGTGGCGACGCCGGCGCTGGCCGGCGTCGCCGGGTACGCGCTCGCCCGCCAGCTGGGCGCGAACCGGCTCGGCGCGGCCGCGGCCGGACTGGGCCTGGCGTACGCGCCGTGGCGGGCGGGCCAGGCCGCACACCTGCATGTGCTGTCGACCGGCCCGTTCATCGCGGCGCTCGCGATGCTGGCCCGCGGGCACGGGCTGTCGTTCCGCGGTCGGAAGGGGCCGCCGCGACCCTGGTGGGCGCTGGCCGGCTGGCTGGCCGCGGCGTGGCAGGTGTCCATCGGCTTCGCGATCGGGTTGCCGTTTGTGTACCTGATGGCGATCATCGCGCTGATCGCGGCGGTCTCTTGGCTGGCGACGAACGCGATGCCGGGGAGGTCGCGGCCGTCCCGGTGGCCGTGGCCCCCGTGGCGGCTCGTGCTTGCCGATCTGGCGGGCGGCGGGGTGTTCGCCGCCGCGGCGGCCTTCATGGCCCGGCCCTATCTGGAGGTCGTGGCGACCCAGGGCGCCGCGGTGCGGTCCGCACGCGGCCTGAAGATAGTCGCGATGTACTCGCCCACCTGGCGCGGGCTGTTCGCCCCGCCCGACGGCGATGGCACCTGGTCCGTGCTGAACAGGCACCTGTTCGCCGGTTACTCGTTGAGCGGAGAGACCCGGCTCCTGCCGGGCTTCACCCTGGTCGCCCTGGCCCTGGTGGGGCTGTTCGTCAGCGCGTGGCGGCGGCGCTGGCGGCTTGCCCTTGCGGCCGCGGTGGCCGTGATTTCCGGGCTCGCCCTCGGCACTCACCTTCCCGGGACCAGCCACGTCGGCTTCGTGTTCTTGTGGCGGCATGTCCCGGGTTTCGTGGGAGACCGCGCGCCGGGCCGGTTGGTCATGTTCAGCACGGTCGGGCTTGCGCTGCTGGCCGCGGGCGCGGTGACCCGGCTGGCGGAGGGTCGGCTGGCGGAGGGCCGCCGCGCCGCGAGGGCGGTGACCCCGCTGGCTGAGGGCGACGCTGAGGGCGACGCTGAGGGCCGGTCGGCGGCGGGCCGTGCCGCGGGCGCGGGCGCGTCCCGTGCGCCGGTGGAAGCGGTCCGACTGGCCGTGCTGGCCATACTGCCGATCCTGGTCGTCGCGGAAGGATACGCGAGGATCCCCGAGTCCCGGCTCCCGCCGGTTCCTGCCGCCCTGCGCAGCGCGCCAGCGCCGGTTGTCGTGCTGCCGTCGATCTGGACCTTCGAGCCCACCGTCATGACCTGGTCGGCGATGACCGGCTTCCCGAAGGTCGCGAACGGTTCGAGCGGCATCGAGCCGACGTCCATTAGGGTGATGCGTGCTGCGACGGCCCATTTCCCGGACGCCAAGTCGGTCGCGTACCTGCGCCGCCATGGATTCCGCAGCGTGGTCGTGCTCAAGAACCAGGTGCACACGCGGCTGTGGGCAGATGCGGGCCGGGCGCCCGCGCCCGCGCTCGGGTTGCGCCGGATCGACATGGGCGATTCCGTGCTTTTCGTTGTGGAGGCCAGCGGGGCAAGAACGTAAATCATCCCTTACCGGTCGATAGGCGGCCGCGCGCGTGAAGCCGGCATGGGATACTTCGATGACTCAGGGCAAAGCTCGGCAGGACGCGTTGCCCGGTCCACAGGGGATGCCACAGAAGGAGTGCAGGGCCAGTGTCAAGGTGGCCACTCAGCCGTATGGACTCGGATGATCCGTCGCTGCAGCGCGAAGATGGGTTCATCGACCTGTCCACCAAGCTCGCCAATCAGGCGTCGGAAGTGCGTGCGGCGCGCTCCGACCAGGCGGCGGCCCGGCTGCGGTTGATCCGGGCCGAGGATCGCGCGGCGAGGTTCCAGTGGCAGCTTGAGTCGATCCGGGCCAGCCGCAGTCACCGGATCATCGCGATCTTGCAGCGGGCGCGGCGGCCGAGGGCGATGCTGCGGCTGCCGATCGACATCTTGCGGGTCCTGACCACCCCCGCCCCCCGGCCGCCACGTCCGCTCGATCCGAGCTTGCGTGGCCGTACCGAGCAGACCCTGGCCGGCTGGCAGGCCTACGACCGGCGTCATTACGAGACGGCGATCGCCGAGGCCGACGGCGTCCTGGCGGAGCATCCGATGGACGTCCCTGCACTCGAGCTCAAGCAGGTCGCGCACTGGCGTCGCGGCGACATCGCCGCGACGCTGAGCGCTCTGAGCCGGATTCGGATGGTATACGACTCGCCCATCCTCGCCCGCAGGCAGCGCACGTATCTCGGGCGGGCCCACGAGCTCGACCCCAGGTGGCATCCGAGGGTACCCGGGCCGCCGCGGCCGGTCGAGCCGCGCGACGGCGTGATCATGCACTTGCTCAAGGAGTCGGTTCCGTACCAGGTCAACGGCTACACGACGCGCAGCCGCTACACGGTGCAGTGTCAGCGCGGCGCCGGCCTCGACCCGTTCGTCGTCACTTCGCTTGGTTTCCCGCGCAAGGATGGTGTCACCAGCTTCCCCCCCGTTGAGGTGGTCGACGGCACGCCCTACCACCGCCTTGATCCCGGTCCCAACTACCCACGTGACCAGGCACACGATGTGGTGCTTACCGACACGGCATGGATGGCGGGGCGCGTCGGACGCGAGCAGCGGCCAGCGGTGATCCACGCTGGGACCGGTTACCGCGGTTTCGAGACCGCTCTGGTAGGCATCGCCCTGCGTGCGCATCTGCGGCGCCCGCTCGTCTATGAGGTCCGCTCCTTCCACGAGACGACGTGGACGGACGACATCGAGCGGGCCGAGCGTGGGGAACACTACAACGCGCGCCGCGAGGCCGAGACCCGCTGCATGCACGAAGCTGACCTCGTCGTGACGATCGCCGAGGGGATGCGGAGCGACATCATTGCCCGCGGGATCCCGGCGGGCAAAGTGTCCGTGGTCCCGAACGCCGTGGACGCTGACCGCTTCACCCCCCGCGAGCCGCCCGCGGCGCTTCAGCAGAAATATGGCCTGGAGGGTAAGAGCGTCATCGGCTACGTGAGCAACCTCGACCATCCGCGGGAGGGGCAGGAGATCCTCATCGAGGCGACCGCCCGGCTGCGGGCCCGCGGGCGGGACGTGGTGTGCCTGCTCGTCGGCGACGGCAAGCGCCGCGCGGAGCTTGAGGCGCTGGCGCGCTCGGCCGCGGCCGACGGGGTGGTCTTCGTCGGCCAGGTGCCGCACGAGAGCGTACGCGACTTCTACAGCCTCATGGACGTCTTCGTCGTGCCGCGCGTCGACGAGCGTGCCGCCCGCATGGTGACACCGCTCAAGCCGTTCGAGGCGATGGCGATGCGCCTGCCGGTGGTGGTCTCCGACCTGCCGGCGCTGGTCGGGCTGGCCAAACCCGGCGAGCGCGGCCTGGCGTTCACGGCTGGCGACCCGGAGGCACTGGCCCGAACCGTCGAGACGCTGCTCGATAATCCGGACCAGGCCCGCCGCCTCGCCGAGGAAGGACGCCGCTGGGTCATCGCCGAGCGCACCTGGGCGGCCAATGGCAGGCGTTATCAGGACATCTACCGCGAGCTTCTGAACCAGTGGACAGCTCGCGGGAACGAGGCTGGAGGAAGAACGTGAGCCTTTACCTGCGAGGGCGCATCGCCGGCGGGGACAGGCTCATCAGCGACGCGCTCCAGGCCGTGCAGTACTTGGAGGCCAAAGGGCACGAACGGCCGGTATTGATGCCCTACAACCCGGTCGCCCGCATCAATTCGTACTCGGCGCTGCTCTACGCCCGGCTGTGGGACTACGGGATCGCGCCGCTGCCGCTCATGAGCTTCGCCGACCTGGACGCGATGCGGCACCCGCTGGCCTTGGGCACCCGGGTCGTGCTGCACATGCAGTGGACGATGGAGGTGCTGCGCGGAGCACAGACCGAGGCCGAGGCGAAGGACCTCGCGGGCGAATTCGTGGCCAGGCTCGATGGGTTCCTCGATGCGGGCGGGCGGCTTGTCCACACGGTCCACAACGTGCTGCCCCACGATTGCGCTTTCCCCCAGATAGAAGCCGGCATCCAGCAGGCGGTCGCGGACCGCGCCCGCATGATTCATATCCTCAGCCGTGGCACGGCCGACGCGGTGGCGCAGTGGTACACGATTGAGTCGGCCAAGACGGTCCACATCCCGCACCCGCATTACGTGGGCTCCTATCCGGACCACGTCCCGCGCGACCAGGCCCGTTACGACCTCGGCCTGCTGCCGGACGAGGTTGTGTACGCACTGGTCGGGGCGATCCAGCCGTACAAGGGCCTGGAACAGCTCTTGGACGCCTTCGACGCCATTCGTGAACACGACGCGCGCCCCCGCAGGCTGCTGGTCGCGGGGAAGCCATCGGAGGACCCGCGCACCCAGGAACTCCTCGACCGCTGCCTGCTCCACCCGTATGTCATTCTGCGCCCCGGCCTGGTCCCGGACGTGGAGATGCAGTACTACCTGCGGGCGGCCGACGTTGCCGTGTTGCCCTACCAGCGGTCGCTAAACTCGGGCGTGCTGCTGCTGGCCCTGTCGTTCGGCCTGCCGGTGGTCGCACCGCAAAATCCGGCCACCGACGAGGTCACCACCCCGGACGTGGCCAGGTTGTTCCGGCCGGATGACGCCGGGTCGCTCACCAGGGCGCTGGTCGCCGCCGACGAATTGTTCACCCCCACGGCGCGCGCCGAGGCGGTGCGTATCGCCCGTACGTACGATCCGCGGGAGATCGCGGAGCAATTCGCTTGCGCGGTGTCCGAGCGGGTCGCAACGGACTGGCCGCTGTCGGCAGCGGGGTGACCCACCGTTCCGGCCGTCAGGGCCGCCGCTACGCGGGCTTTTCTAGCACGGCGACGAAGAAGTCCTTCGTGAGATCCCACCGCGGGAACCGGCCGAGGACGTCCTCGAACCGCTGGTAGAAGTCCTCATCGAGGGGGGTCTGCGTGTACTGCAGATGCCGGATGCGGAACCCGAGCCTGTCGAAGTAGTACTGGTAGTGGTACCAGCTCAGCCGGTTGACCCAGGCCGAGCCGCGTTCCTTCCTGCCGTGCTTGACGTCCCACTCCCTGATCACCTCGTCGGTGAACAGCAGGTGCGGCCAGGGGAAGTAGATGTCGCGGTAGCGGTGCGACGCCCGTGGCCCGGGGTAGAGGTTGGCGTTGATCCAGGCCAGCCCGCCGGGCTTGAGCACACGGTAGGTCTCTTCCAGCAGCTTGTACGGGTGCAGGACGTGCTCCCAGACCGTGAATGACATGATCCGGTCGAAGAAGTCCTCGGAGAACGGATTGTCCACCGTCATGTCGGCGCAGGCGAAGTGCACCCGGTCACCGGAAAGGACCTCCCACGGGCCGTACTCCGTGACGTCCACGCCGTAGGCGTCGGCGGCCAGGTGTTCACCCACGTGCCACACTTCGTAGCCGTTACCGCAGCCGATCTCGAGCGTGCGCTTGGCCGCCAGGTCGACCATGTTGTGCACCCACAGGGTCCGGCGGCGCCCGTTGCGGGTGAGCGATTCGGCATCGTACTTGGGCGCCTGCGGAACAAGGGGCTTGTCGGCATACTCGGCGTTGAGCTTCTCTAGCAGCTCGACATCGAACTTGGGTGGCGCCGGACCCGTGTTGTAAATGCTGTGTATCGGGATACCCGTGTTGGCCAGGGGCGGCGGCGTGCGCCACGTTATGTCGCTCTCCTTGACCTGCGGCGCCGGGCGGGGCGGCGGCGGGCCGATTACGGGTTCACCGCGCGTGGCCGTCTGGCTAGCGAATCGTTGTGGCGCTCGTCCGGTCATAAGATCGCGTGCCGCCACGCCCAGCCGCAACAATGCCTTGTCGCGTGGCGGTGGAAGGCGTCGGGCGACGAAACGTGCCGCCCTGGCCAGCCCACCGCGCGCAGTTTTGGGGCGCTCGGCTAGCGTGCCTGGGCCCTTCGCGTTTGACATGACGGCAAGCTTAGGCGCCCATGTATGTCGGCGTTGTCATCTACCGGCATCTCGCTGGCAACCTCCCCATAACGGCTGCCGCGTGGTGTCTCCTCCATCAGGTGCGCTTGGCCCGGCGAGCACGCAGCGCGGCGATCCTTGTGCGCCCTGACCGCACTGCGGGCCGGGCCAGCCGCTTCAGCTTGCGCACCACGCGGCGGTGTGGCCTTGACTGACGGGCCTTGATCAGAGCATCGCGCTCAGCGGCGCGCTGTTCCAGCTGTGTCAGGTAGGCAATAGGCACCGTGCGCGTTCGCTTGGTCACCGCGGCCACAGCGGTGTGGTTCCCAGGGAGAAGATCGCTCCCCCCTTCCTCGTCCACCACGATCCATGGGAACTCCCCGAGGACGTCCACCGTGTGCACGCCCAGTGGAACGTCGCGCTTCACCATCCCGTCGCCGAAACTTCTTCGGATCAGTTCCCGGTTCATCGTGGCCTGCTCGAGATCGGTGGCCAGCAGCAGCTTGCCGGGAACAACCCCGTACGGTACGAGGCTGCCGCCCCCCGCCCAATAACTGAACAGCCCGGTGACCACCCCGAGCCACTGCGGGTTGAGCAGGTCGTCGAGGGCGACTATCCCTTGCTCCACCACGGTTTGCTCGGCCACCTGAAGGTCGTTGCAGGTGACTTCGGGCGTGTGAGAACCGTCGATGGAGAACATCCGGAACCGCCGGCCCGGCTTGAAGAAGCCGACCGCGTCCAATTCCAAGCTCGATGCCTTGATGATGTCGACATTCGCCGAGGCTCGATGCTTGGCCAGGTTGCTCTCGAGGATTGCTCGGTCACCACGGCCGGCCTGGTCCAGGTTCAGGTGCTGGTCCTCGAACACGTCGACGGCCACCGCCCGCTGGTCCTCCGGCAGGCCGAGGGCAAGGGTGAGGAACGACTTGCCGTGGTACACGCCGATCTCGCAGACATCGCCATCGATCTGCTCACGGCGTTGCAGCACCTCAAGCGCGCTCAAATAAAGTGCCGTGGAAGGATTCAGCCAACCCTGCACCTCCCTCATTCCCTGACGGAGGTAGGCCGCCTTCACTAGCGGCAGGGGAATAGTGGTGGGGGGCATCGCCGCATCCTATCGGCCCCGCGCACGGGACAACTAGGTTTGGGTGCTGGCGCTAAAATCAGTCCAGGGCGGGAAGCTCCTTGGATCCGCTCAGCTTGGATCCGCTCAGCTTTGATCCGCAGGGCGCCGTGGTGGCGTTAGCAGTTGCCTTGCCATGCGCCGGTCAAGAGGGTGTCGAAGTAGGGCGGCAGCTGGTCATAGGACGTTCCGACGTAGACGTAGCCGATGTGCTGGCGAGCCAGGGAGCCGCACGCCGAAGCTGGCTGCGGCGTGGCGATCTGATCCGGCGCGTGATAGATGAGCGCCGCGAAGTCGTTGGCCGGGTAGCTTGCCTCCCACGCGGCCTGCGTCCAGGAAATGTAGGGGTTTTCGCCGGGAGTGTCGTAGGAGCCCTCGAAGGTCACGACGATGTCAGAGTTGCCGGCGTCGCTGCCGTTCAACATCCAATCGGAGCCGGGATTGGCGCCGAAGTTGAACACGACCTCGTCGTTGTCGCCCTCACGGGTGTGCACGTAGGAGGCGAGCGTGCGGTAGAAGTTCCGGTTGCTCGCGGTCGTCCCAGGGATATCGTCCGAGACGCCGTCGAAGAAGATCCCCGCGATAGCGCCCGGGTAGAAGGAGTACCAGGCGTTGATCTGGCTCTCGATACCGGCGATGTTCGCCTGACCGCCCTCGCCGTAGCCGGTCCACACGTAGCCGATGACCGAGGCGCGACCGTAGCTGTAGCAGTGGTCGATCACCTTCGCCCACACGGGCGCGGTGGCGTCTCCAGGTCCGCCTCCTTCGCCAATATCGGCAACGATCCACGATCCGTCACCTGAGCCGTTGGCCTGTGCACATGCTTCGGTCCAGTCGTCCGGATTGCCGCTGTCGTACAGCGGGATCAGCTGCGCCTGGTCTCCCGAGCCTTGACCGCCGCTGCGCTGCGCGGCGGCGAGGCTCGGTAAGCCGCCGAGGACGGCAAGCATGGTCACACCGATCAAGCTCAGCAGCATGCCGAGGCGCGTCAGCCGCACGCTTATCCACCCCCTATGAGTTACGTAACGGATCCAGTCGGGCACCGTCGGTGATGACGATAGCCTGCGCCGTTGGCCGCTGTCCCCTCTTCTGCCCGTGGGACAAGCGCGCTCCAGCCTCTTCTACCGGCCGCAGCCCGCCCAGCGGTAGCCTCGCGCGACCCGGGACCTGGGGCCGCCTTGGGGTCGGCGGTCGCTCACCTGGTAATGCGGTCATGGCGTATCCGCCCGGACCGCATCTTCATGATCGTGGTTGATTCGTTGAAATAGTTTCCACGAATCAACCACGATCATTGAATATCTCAGCATATGAATAAGATCAAACTCACATCGTGAGAAAATCTCGACACGACCTTCCCTCACCGCCCTAGCTACCGCTGCCACCTATGAATTGGCCGGCTCTGAAGACAGGACACCATGATGAGCACGCCAAACCCTGTGGTCAGTTCTGCCCACACTGATGCGCTAGCGATTCGGGACGGCTGTGTCGCATCGGGCGCCAGCTGTTCGGCTGGCTCTAGACACTTCGTGGCGTTCGGTGCGGCACCGCTGCTTATCGCGTGCTGTTGCACGCGATTTCAGCTAAATGCAGCCGTGTTGCCGGTCGAAGGTGCGCGTCGGGTGCCTGGCTGATTATTTGGGAATTGCGCAGCGTCAGCCGCTGGACGCGCAGGGATGCGACGACGGGAACGTTGTCGGCGAGGCATATCGCCGCGGCCAGCCATATGTCGCCATCGGTGATCTGCATTGCGCCAGAGATGCCGGCGGGTGGCAGCGTAGCCGGGAAGCCCGCGGCCGGGTTCCTTCCCAGCGCGCCGGTGTGATAGACGCGATCCCGGGTTCGTGTGGTCGTCAGGCCGTAACCGACGGCGACTGCTCCGGGTGCCGCCGCGCTCAGGTGCCCGTTGTGGGCGTTATAGGAGAACTGGCTGATCGCTGATGGCTGGGGGAGGCCGCCGAGCTTCGCGCAGTCGGGGCTTGGCGTCGTGCCAAGATCCGACTCGGGGCTTTGGGACAAGACGACGGCGGACGAAATGAGCTGGTTGCGGTCGTGGACCAGCAGCCACCGCTGGTCCGGGGTGTTGAGGATCAAATCGAGTTCTGCTGGGCCGATGCAGTAGCCGTCAAAGCCGAGTGTGCAATTCCCTCCGTACCTGTTGGCTTGCTGGTACTCCCGGCCCGGGCCGCTATGGGCATTCGCTCCATTGGCGGGGGTTGTGGCGAAGAACGGCGCGCCGTTGACGGGCACTCCGGCGCAGGCGGGCGCTGCGGCGGCGATGGGTGTGTTGGGCGCAATTAACTCGCTCACGCTGTAGGCAGTGATGGCCAACCCCAAAATGGCCACGACCGTGGCGACGATGCTCTCCTTCGAGGAGGCGTCGTCGGGCCACTGGCCGCCGCGCAGGATCCGCAGGGGGATGTAGCCGGCCGCGACGATGACCCCGGCGACGGCCAGGCTGGCCATCTTGGCGGCGGCTTCACCGTACAAGACTCCGTACCGGAACAGGACATAACGCACCGCCACCGCGATGACGGCCAGCACGAGGAGGGCGGTGATAGCAGGCCGGCGCTTCCGCTTGCGGGCTGTCGGTGGCAGGGTCTCCATGGCTGCTCCAGTTGCGAGACAGTGCGGTCAGCAATGATGCGCGGGTGTGCGGATGCTAGCGCCCCGGCGCCGAGCCCGGCCGCGGCGGACACGAAGGCCCGCCGGTTCAGGTTCCCGGCCCGCTGCCCGGTCCGCGTTCGGTGCCCTGCTCGCCATTTTCCCTTAACGGCTGCGCGGCGTCGTCCGCCCACGGCGAGGTGAACCCAAGATCGGTGAGGGCCCTTGCTCCCTGCCCTTGCCCGGCCGAGCCTGCGACGCTCCCCTCATGGGGAGCCCTCCCCTTGCGTCCTGCCCTCTCACGGGCTCAGCCTGTGGCCACGGCGCGGGGGGTACCGCGCATGAGAACGGGGGAGTTCTATGCATACCTCAGTCCTGCATCGAGACGCGCGTGGCCGGATCGGCGGTGGTATCGGGCGGCGGGCACGGTTACTGATCGCACTCGCCACGGGGTTCGCCGTGGCCATCATCGGGCTCGGCACGGCCGCCCACGCGGACACGGTGCCGAACGACAGCTTCGCCAACGCCACGGTCATCACCAGCCTGCCGTTCAGCACAACCGAGGACACCAGCCAGGCGACCTGGGACGCAAGCGACCCCTCCTCGTTTTGTTCAAGTAACGGGTCGGTCTGGTTCAGCTATACGCCGTCGTCGAACATGACGCTCAGCGCCGACGTGTCCGGCAGCGACTACGGCGCCAAGGTGTCCGCGTGGACGGGGACCCAGGGATCGCTCAACCTTGTGGACTGCAACGAATACAACGGAACGCAGCAGATCAACATTTCGGCGACCGGGGGCACGACGTACTACTTCATGGTGGCCTTCTGCTGCGGAAGCGGTGGGAACGGCGGCGGCAATCTGCAGTTCTCGGTGAGCCAGGTCCTCCCACCGGGGAACGACGACTTCGCCAACGCCACGCCGATTGGCGCGCTGCCGTTCTCTGATTCGCAGGACCTGACCGCGGCCACCGGGGAGCCCGCCGAACCGGGATCCGAGTGCTTTGACACAAACAACACCGAGTGGTACTCGTTCACGGCCCAGACGACCCAGTCGATCTCGGCCAGCACCAACCAGTTCTGGGATGGCATCGCCGCGTACACGGGGGGCTCGCTTTCGAATCTCTCACAGGTCGGGTGCCAGTCTCACGCCGCGGGCTACCCGCTAACGTTCCGGGCCCAGGCAGGCACGACCTACTACTTCCAGGTCGGGAATGGGTACCGTA